>Ga0099801_1067329_pt1 | contig 24094 bp, 1 predicted proteins | sample Orb8nscriptome_4_FD_81145 | JGI IMG/M metagenome (GOLD analysis project Ga0099801, IMG submission 81145) | Coral microbial communities from Puerto Morelos, Mexico - Orbicella 8 T A metatranscriptome (Eukaryote Community Metatranscriptome) | ecosystem: Host-associated > Invertebrates > Cnidaria >...
CCCGGATGTCCCAGTCGACTATAAGACACAACATCGCACTGCAGTGCACGTAATAAGGGCTAAACGAGTCTGCAGCCTTAATTACGCCATGGATTAAGTCAGGGAGTTGTCACTGCCGGAAAATCTGCATAGCAAAGATCGGGTAACCAAAGAAGACGTGGAGGTTGCTCTCATCGACGAAATTGCAAAATTGAAACAGGAACATGATAAAGCGTTGATTGAGATGGATGGACAACATAAACAGAAGATTGAGGTGATTAAGCGGGGACAGCAACCTACAAAGGAACTGGAACTCAAACATCGCAACGAAATCGAGAGACTGAAAAAGGAATTCGAGACAGAGAAAGAAAGTCTGGAAGCAGAATTCAGAAATGAGCAATTCAACTTGTTGAAGAGTTTCGAGTTTGAAAGAAATGACTTGGACCAACGATATGAAGAAATTATCAACGAGAAGGAAATGGAAATTCAACAGAAGGAAGAAGACATGCGACTATTGTACGAGGGAGAGCTTGATGAGCTTAAATCAATAGTAGAAAAACAACGGGAAGAGCTGGAAGTCTCCAAACAGAAACTGGGCGACTTGGCTTGTGAAATGGAAGAGTTTGTTAGTGAGAAGAGCAGGATTGAAGAGCGATTGCACAAGGAGAACAATCAAAGCCAAAACCTAGAGCAGAAGATAGATAAAAATCTCCAAACCTACGAGAAAAATTTGAAGGAAGCAGAAGCATTGCATCAGCAGGAAATCTCTAAGAAAGAAAAGGAATTTACGAGAGAGAAAAATGAACTAAAGAAACGACTGAAAAATGAAAAGCTGAATTTGCAAAAGGAAAACGAAACGCTCAAATTAAAGCTGGAAGAGATCCAACTGGCACCAGAAAACGCATTTCTCACAAGCAGTGAGAACATTCTAGAAAGTGATCTTGTTGGAAACAGTGCATCAGATGAAGAACGCAGCCCTGCAATGGGGAAAGAGAAATCAGAACACGTAGGGAAAAAGAGCCCATTGCAAGAAAAAGAAGGGCAAAAAGTCCTAGCGGATAAACAACAAAGAGTCGAACGCCTATTGGAGAAGACAGAAGGCAAAGAAGAAGGACGCGTTCAGAGTAACACAATGGACGACATAAATGCGTTTCTTCACAAAATCAGGGAAAACTTGAGGAATTGCATCCCCAATGAGGAAAAGAATGACACCTTGAAAGATCTTCAAATGCGCAATAAGCGCATGAAGGACGCAATCAACCAGACGATAATGGAGATTGACAATCTGTGCGCTGGCAAGGATGAGCATGAAGTTGCCTCGCTGAGGGATGACCAACCAAAGTTTTCTATTGAAGATCAGCTTGTTACTCTGGAGAACGTTTTGGACGAAGGCGACTTCTGCGGGAGAAGTGAAAAATCTGGTAAAGATCAATTGAACGAGAAGTTGAAAAATATTTTCAAAAATGCGCACAGATGTCATGAGGTGGAAAAGTTAAAGTTAAAAAAAGAGCACCAAGAAGAAATCGAGAAGCTGCTGAAAGAGGTTGCCGATGAAAAGAGAGCGAGAGTACAAGACTCTTTGGAGACTTTGAGATGCCTTCAACAGCTAGACCCTAGTGGGGATCAGTTTCAGAATTATGATGCGTTGAAACCGCCAACTGAAGAAAAAGGTACATCAACAGATGATCTTGATTGCAGGAAGGACATAAGCAGCCCTAATGGAAAGACAAGGACTGGTAGAGAAAACCGTAAAACTCCTTCAGACATCGAGGAAGAGCTGAGACGAGAGAAAGAAGATATGAGACGTTCAATTGTTGAATTGGAGAAGAGTTTCATGAAAGAAAAGGAAGAGCTCATGGAAAACCTCCAGACACAGCACAAGGAGTTTGTGATGAGCGCTGATGGGGAGATAATTGAAAATCTCCTAAAGCAAAAGTCCACTTTAGAAGAGGCGTTCAATCTCGAACGATTCTATTTAAGCAGACTTTATTACCTGGAAATGAAAGAAGAACTGGAGGATATTCTTTGTCGCAAGAAAGAAAAAATGAAAAGAGACTTCGAGCGCGACAAGATGGACACTGTCTTAAAATACAAAAGTGAAATTGCAGACTTGCACAGCTTGCTTGCCGAGAAAGGAGAAATGGAACTCAGGCTGCTGCAAGACAGAAATGACACCATGCAAAAGCTACTAGCCAGCCAAAAACGAAAGAGCCCTGAGAGAGGAGGTAAAGCTGGAGATAAAAGGAACAAAAAAGAACGACTTGAAAGAGAAAAAGAAAAACTCGAGGATAAAATTCCTCTTAAGAAAGAAATAGCTGAGTTACAGAAGAAAAGGCAACAAGAACATGAAGTAGCCGTTGCTAATCTTAAAGAAGCCTTCGATCTTATAAAAGAGATGATGTCCAGCCCGGCATCATTCCCACGTGAAGACGAGCAACAACTTGACCGATATAGTTTTGTTAGCGAGGATCCGCTTACTTCGCCTGTTAACTCGCCTAAAGATAAAACAAGTGAGAGAAGTATCAAACCAGCTAAACAACTTCTTTTATCTGAAGACGACATCTGCAGCAAGGATGAGTTAAAGGCCGCTTTAGAAAACCTCATAGAACAAGTTCTGAACGATGACGAAGATTCAGTTTATGACTCGGAGACAACCTCTGGTGCGAGTTCAGATCTGGAGTCAGACGATTCAGGTCCTACGACCGTGAACGGAGAAAGCGACGAAGGAGCGTATTCCGGGCCTGAATCGAGCGAAGGTGATACATTACACATCAAGAAAGCCGAACTGGATTTTGCCTTTAATCTCGAGAGGTTCAACCTTGGAAGAGTCTATTATGGAGAATACAGAGACAGCTTGAGGAAGGCCATGAAGAAACTAGCCAAGGCCAAGGACTCTCTCCGTAATAAGAGAAAGGACCTGGAAAATGACATGCTGGGTGGGATCCAAAAGCTCGTCGAGAGAACTCAATTTGGTGACAGACAATTATCCAAAAGAGGCCCAGGTGCACAAACCCCTGAAGGGGAACAGGCAGTCATCACTGATCACGAGGACAGGACAGAGGACGACATTGATGGTAGACAACTTACAGAAAGCAACAAGGAAGACGATGAGTTAATAGAGAATTCCCATGGCGACATAGAAAACGACGAGACAGAAAAGAAGAAAGACAATTTTCAAGTGAAAATTCCCGAAGAAACACTTGAACAACCATGTTTACCTGAAGATGAAAGTCCAAAAGCTGTAAAGGAAGTAATCGAAGATAAACCCCCGGATGAAGTCATCTTGAATAAGGAGAACAACCAAGATCGTCATCGTGATGAAAATTACGACGAAAACGCTACTATTGCTCACAAAAACGAAACAGAAACTGAATCAGAAAGTGACTCAGGTATAACTGAGGGAAACGAAGACAGCCAAGCTAGGCTGTTAAAAGAGCCTGGATTACTTGAAGAAAAAGTTAATGAAGAACGTATGACAGAGCAAAGGGACAATATTTCTCCATCTCTCGAGACTACTGGAAGTCAAGGGCTGAAATACGATAAGGAGAAAGAACCCGATTCAGGGGCCGAGATAACACCCAAAGATAAATCGTCTGAAAAGCCGGTTTCCAAAGACGACAAATTAACCATGGGGGATAAAGGAGAGGTTTCCCGAGGAAAGAAAAGTGAGGAAGAAGATACCAATGCAGATCAACTTGCCAAAGAGGTTATTCTGGCGGAAAGAGAGCATGCAAATGGGACACATTTAGAACCAGAGGTCAAAGTCAGGGATGAGTCCTTTGAAAAACCAGCTCAAGAGGACAACGGGGGAAATAAAGGCGACGAAGAGCCCATTCTAGCGGAAAAAGAGAATTTAGGTGACATTGACGGAGAAAGTTCAGGGCCAGAGATCAAAGTCAAAGATCCTTCTGATGAAAAGCCATTGAATAAGAAACCTGAGAGGCCCACGGAAGAAAGAGGAGAGGCTTCCCAGGGCAATAAAGGCGTGGACGAAGATGTCGGCGAAAGACAAGAGATCATAGAAGAAGAGATCAAAGCGGAGATTAACGCCAAAGTTGCAACTTTTGAGGAACCTTTTACCCAGAGCAGCGAGAGACCCACGGAAGACAGGGAATGTATTCAGGAATATCAAGACTCGGGAAAATTAGACAGCGAAGAACAGTCTGCGAACGTAGACATTTTAACGGAAGCAAAAGGTGAAGACCATCTTAATGGAACAACAGAAGACGAAAGGATCTCTGCTGAAAAGAAAAGCAAAGACAGAGACGCAATGGGAGTGAACGCTGGCGAGGATACGAAAGTATTAGACACTGAATTTGAAGTTACAGAAAAAGAGGAACAGTCTGTCATTGATAAAGAAGACGAAAGTCATACACCACTGGATGAAAAATGGGTCGCTTCTGATCATGAAGGGGAATGTAGAGAAGACGAGAAAACAAGTAAGGACGATAAAACTGAGGACCATGCTGAAGAGCTGGACGGCGAGTCTGAATTGGGAAACCCCAATGAGTTAAAAATGAAAATTGAACCTTCTGACATGTTGACCAAAGAAGGTGAGATCGTCAAGAAGAATGACACCCCAGAACATGATAGACTTTCTGAAAGGTCAAACACCCAATCCCAAGCAACAGACGAGGAGTTTGAGAACCTTCATCGCCAAGGTAGCACATCGCCTGTTAGCGACCAAGATCTTATTAAACAGCTAAACAGGAATAACAAGATACTTCAAGATAAGTTCAATCTACTGCGAGAATTAGTAGGCAAAGGATTTGTGGATGAAATTCCAGAACTAAGCGACGAGAAAGATAAAGAAGAAAACTTGGTAGCGCTAGAAAGTCTGTATAATCTATATGCAGAAAAGGAACAACTTACAGATGACTTAAAGCAAGTGGACGCACAGATTAAGGAGCTCTCTGAAGCAGGAGATGACAACCTTAGGGATCTCAACAGGCGGCTGGATGACAAGGAAATGAGGCTCTTGCATTCACTGGGAGAAATTGACAAAAGTCTTAAAATGAATGAAGATGAAAAGCTAACAGAACACCTTTTAAAGGAAAAAGAAGATGTATGTATGAAGCTGGACGAAATTAACAATCTGCTAAACGAGCAGAAAGGAGTAATGGTAGAGCCAGGAAGCAGCGACTCCCATACTGTTCCTAGACTCATGTGTAAGAAGGATGTAATAAAGGATGATCTATACGAAAAAGCAAGACAGCTTAACTACAAAGCAAAGATGTTGGAAAAAGCAACAGACGAATCTGGGAAAGAAAAAGAGAAATTGAAAAACTCGTTAAACAGCTTGACAGCTCAACTTGCAGCTTTAGAGGACGGCTTGCAGGAAAGTGACAACGATGCTTATCCAGCAAAGAGCAGTAAAGAACTACCACCTGAAACCACGTCTTTGGTCAAAAGTAAAAAAGACGCCGAGAATCAGAGAGCAAAGTTAGAAAGGGAAATCAAGAGAGCAGAGAGTGATATTGGGAGATGCGGCAGGATATTGGAAAGACAAAGAAATAGGTTACAGCCCTTTAAGAGAAAAAGAACACGCATCCAAGACTCCCTCGACTGGGTCAATTCAACAGTGAGTAATGAGGGCGAACAAGTTTCAAAACAAAACAGAGACTACGTGAAAGACGGTGTTGAAGCATCTGATCAAAGTAAAACTGAGGCTCAGTTGGTGGACAAGGATAACGTTTCAGATAACAATGACGCTGAAAGAGAAAGACATGGAGTAATCGACGCGAAAATTGAAGAACTGGACTTTGCGATCAGCAGCCTGAAATTACCTCGCGAGCTTGAGAAAGAAATCATTGAAGGAATTCCCGCAGCTGACATACTGGGTATCGTCAATCGTGTTAAGCCGCATACCGAGGAGGACTTAAAATGCCTGGAAGAAAAAATACTCCACGAACAAGACAAACTAAGAGAGGCCGGTTTCATTCATCCCACGAAACTAATTGAAGATTTGGAAGAAAAAGAAAATTTGACAAACGAAATTGAGGAACTGAATAATTACCAATCACGTGTGGACGGATTCAGAGATGAAGAGGACTACCCTTTTGTTGAACAACTGGAAAACTTAATCTTCAAGAAGGAAAGCTTAGAAGAAAAGATTTCCAAGCTGGACGGTGAAATCTGTAATGAACAGCGCAATTTTCTTGATGCCCGACAATTCACGATAACTGGATATGTAAACACAGAATCAGAATCAAATATCAAGGGGCTTCTTGACACTAAAGGAAAGTTAGTGATAGGCCTGCAAGATACCAACGAGAAGATTCTACAGAGTCTCAGTGCAGGTGGTTTAAAAGGATCGCAGTCTGAATTTATAGAGGAATGCGTTGAAAGAAAGGTGAAACTTGAAGAAGAAATAGAGAAACTACAGGATAAAATAGACGAGGAAACAATGAGAGCGGCTGAGATGCTGGCAGATCTTCTGAAACAGAAATGTGCAATCAATGAAGAGCTGAGAAACACTAAAGAAAATGCAATAGAAGAAGTAAAGAGGTTGCAGGGAGAAGATTCTTGTAATGCAAACATTCCAAAAGAAATGAATGAGCCTCTTAAGCAAGCCCTTCTTACTGAGGAATCGGAGACCAAGTCCGCTGATCTTCAAGAAAGACAAGTACTGTGTCAGAGACAAAGAGAGATGGAAGAAATTATCAAGGAAAAAGCAGAAAGTTTAAGACAAGCTAAACGACTGAAGCACGATCTAGATGAGGTGGAAGGTTCTCTTGAACAGGTCATCAGAGAAAAGATACCTGTAGATAAAGAACTTCAAAAAATTGGTGAACACGAGTATGAAAGCAGAGGAACAAGACTTCCTTTATCGTTTGCAAGCAAAAAACAGAAAGAAGAAGGAACCGAAGCGAAGAAACTGGAACATGAACCAATTATGGACGGAGACGCACTCGATAAGTTAATCGGAGATTATACATTGGTAGACACATCAAGTCAAGAGCCTCTTAAAGATGACAATAATGTTAGTGAAACTACACTTTCTTTGACTGCAACCCATGAAAAGGATGAGACAGACAAAGGTTCGGAACAATCGGAAGAAAACTTGGATGACAAACGTCGAGAACTGAAAAACAACCTACGTCAAACTGAGAATCGCCTAAACAATATGTTACAGGTCTCTAGACCCTCTGACGAGTTAGAGAAATATGACCTAGAAAAGCTGAAATCTCTGATTGCTGAAAAAGTAAAGCTGAAAGAAGAGCTACGGCAAACAAAGTTATTAGAAGACCTGTTGAACAAGAAGGAAACGTTATTACAGGAACAACTTTGTGGAAAGGACGCTTGGAAAGACCACTGGGAGAGGAAAGGAAAACTCGAAGGTGAGCTGAAGAAATTGAATGAGTTAGTTGATCGTAGAGAAAACGAAATGCTGGAGATGGAAGCGAAAAGGGCAGATAAAGAAAAAAGATTAAATGAGCTACACAGCGACAAAGAAACACTTGACGCAAAAATACAAATTTTAAAAGAACAAATCGACGGGGAAAGACGAGTAGTTGAGGCCAGCTTAGAGGAATTAAACACAACCATCAGTGAACACGAGAAATTTTCTAGCGAAGAAGAGCAGGCACTTAAACAAGAATTGCAGGTCTTGCAGGATGAGATTGAATTATGCAGAAAAGAGGCAGAAGAAGTGGAACGAGAGTTAAATGCTCTCAAGGAGGAAAATCGCCAAGGAAAAGCTGCCATTCCTGGAGATGCACTGAACCTTGAGAAGTTGCTAATTGAAAAAGAGAATTTAAGAGAGTACTTAGCTGAAATCGACGTGACACTTGATAGTAGTCAAACCGATGCTATCAAGCAAGCAGCTCCCACTAACATTGAAGAATTACGGACTCAAAAGAAGGAAGTTGAAATTAAGCTGGAAGAAATACGAGAGGAAAGAACAAAGTTGGACGTAGAATTTGAAGATGAAGAGATGGATGAAGTGATGATGGAGTTAGCTAAACTAAAAAACGAACTAGAAGAAAGAAGACGAGATGTCTCCGAACAAATACGTGGCTCGGGAGTAGTAGGCAGACTGGCGGAGAAAAGGGAACAACGAGAAAGTAAAATGCCACGTTATTATATCGCAGGAATTTTAGATGAAATGACAAGAGATGAAAAGACACTGACTGAGTTGATAAAGGAGCAAGAGGACATAAAAGCTGCCTCTCAAAGACAAAGGGAACGTCTGGAAGATATGGTTGACTTGGTGAAGTCCAAAGTTGGTGACGATCTTTTTAACGTTATAACATCAATCGGGCCTGAGGACATTCAACCAGACGAAGGAACTGAATACCGACCAGGTATAGACGAAGTACAAGGTAATGAGGCAACCATCAGTGACATACTCAATGATCTTAGCGCCGAAAATGAAGAACTAAGACACATGAATGGTGAGCTCAGTTCAGATTTGGAAACGCTCAAGGAGAAAATTGGAGAGGAACTGGTTGAAGCGCTGCTGAAGCAAAATCAGCCAGAGAACGAGTTGGAATTTAGAGACGTTATAGTCGCTGTTCAGGACAACGAGGAGACGCTGGCAAGCTTATTACGGAAACAAAAGGGAGAAATGGACTTAATTAATGATATGCTTGGACAAGACCTCTTAGGTGCTGTTTTAAGGACAGACGACCCACTTGACACGAGCAATCATGCAGGTTCCGCTTTGGAACTTATGGCTCCCACCATAATGAAAACATACGACGAAGATCTCCAACATGTGATTGCCGTGTACGAAAAAGTGCTGGATAATCTTTCACAAGAAAACGACCTGCTGAAAGAAAAGCTGGGCAAAGATCTCTCTCGAGCACTTCTACAAATGAGCAAACTACCAGAACCTCAGGTGGGCATACACAACAAAGAAGAGAATCCGCATAGTCCATTTAGCACACAAGATAGAAAGAGAGGTCTTGATGAAGTACAGTTTGACGGGAAACCTCTCTCAACAGCCGTCAGAATCAGTGGCAACTCTCCATCTTTTGTTGAAGGGCCTGTGCTCCCATTTCAAGAAACCTCAGACAGGGTTTCTAAACTTGCTGCAGGTGCTGACACCGGTAGTGATACAGAAAGGACGGCGAAGGAAAGCATAGGAAGTCACGATGTTCCGGAGCTCGAGACATTAGAAATTAAAGAACCTGAGAGACAGCAAAACCAGCAAGTGGAAGACATAGATCACTTTAATGTTACAGACACTCGACTAGAAAAAGGGAATGCACCATCCATGAAACAGTCTAACATCGGTCCCAGACTCAGTAACATTGTTGAATCACATTTTGGTTCTCCATTGGAGAAAAGCTCATCCGAGATTTCCGATGAAGAGGAAGGAATGGCGAAGGGATCCTTAAAGGCGCCGACAATAATGAGACACAGTGGTAATACACTTGAGGAGGTCATCGCTAAGTACGAAAACGACCTTAAAAGACCTGCAAACGAAAGAACAGGCGGTGATGATAGGTCTCTCGATGGCATTCCTGAAGAAGAAGAAACGATTCAAGGTATTCTTAAAGCCCAAGAGAAGAACAGTGAAATGCTGCGTCTCCTGAAAGAGAGACTTGGAGAGGATTTAGTCTATGCCTTGATTGAAGAGAGAGAAGGAGATCACTTAGATGATCCAACGACCGATGACGTCCCAGCCAGAGAAAGAGAAAAATCTCTGATAAAATCGGATACTGGAGGCCCTGTCGAGTCAAAGGAGGGTGACAAAAGAAAAGCTGAGGAAAAATCACTATTGACACAAAGGAGCGAGCCAGTCAAGGAACACACGTCCCCTGAAGCAGAAGAAAAGGAAGATCTGAGTAATGAATTTTTACCAATGACAAAGCCTGCAATCATAATGGATGACGAAAGCGACTCAGGACAGAGAAACCTTCCTGAAGAAGATATCGCAAATAAAAGAATATTAAAGGCACCAAGTATCGCTATTGAAAATAACAAAACCCTTGCTGATGTCATAGCGTTTTACGAAAATGGACTTGATTCGTTGCAGTCTAAACTAGGACCGTCCTTGACAAATACGCTGCTATCTATGGAAAACCTAACCACCGGCGAAATTGAAGATAGTGACCACAGAACGAGAGAGACACCTACAAAGGAATTAGAAGAAGAAGCACCAAGCAAAAAGGAGCAAGGAAAAGCTGACGACGAAGACAATGATGTGAAAAGTGATAACGAGGTAACAAATGCCCAAGACAAAATGGTAGACCTAGTCAGCGTTGAGGAAAACTACCCAGCAAAAGAATTAAGAGCTCCCGATATCATGGCAACAAGTGGAAAGACTCTTGAAGAAGTGATAGAAGATTACGAAGAAAGAATTAACGAAGAGCTTAACAACCTTGAGAAGGAAGTCAGTCTCTTAAAGGAAAAACTTGGTAAAGACCTTTTCTATACTCTTCTCCTGCAACCAAACATCGAAGTAGAGCCATGCCAAACAGAGGAAATAATAGACCAGCAATACCCTGAAGAACCCGACCGGGAATCATTTTCAATGGTAGAAGGGATTTCTATAGCAGACGATTTAAAAGCAAAATCGCTATTACGAGACGACGGCAATACTGTAGAGAATATCTTAAGAAAGTACGAAAGACAGCTCGAGGAACTCGCAAAGTTAGTTCCAAATGAAAATAACGAAGGCATCTCGATTTTAGACCTGACATCGAATTACGAAGACAAGCTGGCGGATTTGAAAAACGAAAACAAGGCATTCGCGGACCGTTTGAAAAACCTAACGGAAATCATAGGCCCCGATCTTCTAAACAAGTTAGAAAATATGGAACATAAAGACAGCAGTGAAAACGATGAGGGTATTGATGGCGTCGGGGAAGATGGTATAAAGGTGCCTGAGACAATGGAAAAGGAGGGCAAGTCACTTGAGAAGGTTGTAAGGAATTATGAAAAGGAACTAGAAGTTTTAAGGGATATGCTTCCAAACCAAGGTGAAGAAAACAATTCTATTTCAGATATAATTAACGACTACGAAGACAAAATCGACGATCTTGAAAACAGAAACAAGAGTCTTCAAAACGAACACGACAGACTTGTCAGTAAAATTGGCAGTGACCTTGTTGACGATATTGAGACGTTACTGTTGGATGACAAAGAGTCTGATGGAGACATCATCCATGCCTCAGATAGCAATTTTTCTACAAAACAAGCAACATCCAAATCCAAAAATGAAGGTCGATTTAACGCCCCAGAAATTATGAGAAGAGACGATTCAACACTTGAAGACGTATTGGAAACATATGAGAAAGCACTAGGGCTGCTCCCTCGCCAAGCCGCTCCTCCAGATGACAGCTTTGTTGACGGCACGATTCACACGTTTGACGGCATAATGAGAGAGAATAAGATTTTGAAAGACGCCCTTGGTGAGAGTTTAACAACAGACCTTATAGCAACAGCAGAGGCAACTCCACCAGTGTCGGGAGATATAAATCCAATATTCTATTTACAGGACACATCAAAGGAAGGTGGTGAGACAGGAGAATTAAACGGTCAGTCTGAAGAGAAAAATGAAGTGGCGGCTAAAACTGCAGAAAACATGGAACAGTCAAGTCAACAAGACCCTAAGGATGGTATGGCCATTTGTCCTGATGTTAGTAAACTGGAAGCTGAGGAACCTGTAAAAGATGCAAAAGAAACGATCGAAAGTATCCTCAAAAACTACGAGAAGGAGCCTGAAGCACTACGCAAATTAATTCGTAGTGAGACAAGTGAAGGAGTTCCAGTGTCCGATCTGGTAAAAGAGTACGAAGGTAGGATTGAAAAATTAGAAAAGGAAAAGGACACTTTGTTGAAGATGCTAAATGACCTTGAGAAAAACATTGGGCCCGGTCTTATGGACGAAATGCAAACTTTTAACACCACGAATAAAGAGTCTGGCAGCGATCATTTGGATGGCAAGAAACCTTTTGATCTCCACGCTCCTATTTTAATGGAAAATGAAAACAAGACTCTGGAAAGCGTTATAAAACGTTATGAAAATGAATTGGATGCCCTTCGAAAGTTGGTACCACACCAAGGTGAAGGGGAAGAGGCAGACGCAATCTCAGATATCATAAAAGACTGTGAAGACAGACTTGAAGACCTTGGTGACAAAAACGCAATTCTCAAGGACGAGTTATCTGAACTTGAGGAGAAAATTGGTCACGGCCTCGTCATAGATCTTAAGAACTTGGCAGTAACCAAAGCTGAGACGAAGGAGAGTGTGAGCGAGACAGATGAGAGCGCGAATACCAGCGTGAATAAAGAATCTGACATAGATCGTTTGGATGGCAGAAAACCTTTTGATCTCCACGCTCTTATTTTAATGGAAAATAAAAACAAGACACTGCAAGGAGTAATAAAGCGTTATGAAAATGAACTGGATGCCTTTCGAAAATTGGTACCACTTCAAGGTGAGGAGGCAGGTGCAATTTCAAATATCATAAAAGACTATGAAGACAGACTTGAAGACCTTGCTGACAAAAACAAAATGCTTAAGGATGAGTTATGTGGACTTGAGAAGACAATTGGTCACGGCCTAGTCACAGATCTCAGGAAATTGGCAGAGAGCAAAGCTGAGGCGAAGGGGAGTGTGAGCGAGACAGAAGAGAACGGGAATACCAGCGCAATGAAAATAAAAAGAACGCTCAAAGCTCCTAAGATAATGGACGAAAGAAGTTTGCCACTAGAAGATATCGTGGCAACATACGAACAAGATCTTTTTAATCTGGAGGGAGAAAACAATGTCTATAAGGACGGTCTTGGCCAAGGCCTCGCTTTAGCTTTAATGCAACTGGCGAAGGACAGAGGTAGTTACTCTCCTGAAGAATTTGAAACCTACGACCAGCCAGCTACTTCTAAATCGAATAAAGAGCTGCCGGATAAACAAGAGCAGAGCCAAGAAACAAATTCCAAATATACGAAGCAGCCGTTACAGAATGTCGTTGACGATGTAGCAACGGATGATCCAGCGACACGTCCAGATGAAATTAAAGCAACGAATCTTCTGAGGGAGGAAGGGAAAGACCTCGGAAAAATATTGAAAAACTACGAAAAGGAGCTGGAAGCACTCAGACAATTAACTCCTGACAAAACAGAAGATGGCATGTCAATTTCAGACCTGATTAACAATTACGAAAACAGGTTCGAAAATTTGGAACGCGAAAACAAGCTGTTAACGAAGAAGTTGGATAACCTCGTTGAAACTATCGGCCAAGACCTTTATGATGCGTTAGACAATTTTCACCTTGAAAAAAGAGAAGGCGATGCCAAAGACTATACCAGTGACAGAGAGGTTGACATAGAAGTGGTTAATGTGATGAAAAGGGATGACAGAACCCTAGAGAACGTCGTTAAAAATTATGAAAAAGAGCTAATTGCTTTGAGGAAACTGGTGCCTGTTGAACAAGGTGAAAGTGGCTCCAGATCAGATGTTATCAAAGAGTACGAAGACAAACTGGAAGACCTTCAACAACGAAACGAGGATCTCAGTAAGAACCTAGATAGACTAGAGGAGAAAATCGGAAGTAATCTTTTCAAGGATCTTAACAAATCGCACCCAGAGGGAGATGATGTAGGAAGTACTTCTGACAATGTTTGTTTCCAGCAGGAAGCAAAGCAGTCAGAAACTCAGTTAAGGTCAGGAACTCCAGAACTAAAGACCGAAAAGGAACTGACTTTAGAGGACATAATGGCTTCCCAGGAAAACGATCTCAAAGACTTGTCAAAAGAAAACAAAGCATTCAAAGATGGACTTGGCCCGAGACTGGCAAAAAGTCTGTTGAATGTGGCAGAGAAAAAGGAAATGCTTCCCCTGAAGAATTTGGACGCTCAGAGTCACGAAAGCAATACGCAAGTCAACGAGGAACCAATGGCTTCGACATTACCAAAGAAAGGAAAGGGACATAAAAAAGAACGTATCGACAAAGGAAGTATGGAGGACTTAACTAAAGTGTACGCCCAACCGTTTGACCAAACCAACAATGATGAGACAGAAGTTAGCACAGCTTCTCCACCTGGTGATTTGAAAGCCGAGACCTTTATTAGAAATGAAGGCCGAACCATAGAGAATATTCTAAAAAACTACGAAAAGGAACTCGAAACACTAACGCAACTAATTCCCACTAATGATGGAATCTCGATTTCAGAAGTGGTCGCAAAGTACGAGGACTCTATCGAAAGCCTGGAAAATGAAAAGCATCTTTTAGTCAACAGACTAGATAAGATAGAGCAGAAGATTGGCCCGAAACTACTAAGCACAGTAGAGAATGGAGAGCCAAAGGCGGACCCAAGATTAAGAGACGATACGGATCATGAAGACGAGAGTACATTAATGGCTCCAGGTATTATGCAAGAAGAGGAAAGAACCCTTGAAAATGTAGTCAAAACATACGAGAAGGAACTAGATGCCTTGAGAAGTCTATTTTCAAATGAAGGAGAAGGACGTTCCATTAACGATATGGTGAAGGCCTACGAAGAAAAACTCGACCAGCTTAGGGCCGTAAACGAGAGTTTGAGAAGTGATTCAGAAAGATTAGTAAGAAGAATTGGACCCAATCTTGCCAATGACATTAAGGAACTTGAAGAAACCAGCAATGATATAATTGAAGGTACTGATCAATCAGACGGAAAGTCAGATTCGGAGACTGAAAATCCGGTTAAAGATTTAAAGGTCACTAAGATTATGGATGTAAAGAAGTCAACTTTAGAAGAGGTAGTGGAAACATACGAAAATGCGCTTGGAATTCTCCTGAGTGACTCGTCGTCTACCATGGATGAGTTAAACTCAGAGAATTTTATTGATGATCGAACAAGTACTATCGAGGAACTAAAGCAAGAAAACGAAATCCTTAAAAATAGCCTTGGCGTTGCCCTCTCCCAAAGATTATTAGATATCACAAAAGACGACGAAGGTGCAACTCAGCAAAGTTCTTATGAAAAACAAGAAACAGCTGAAATCTCGGCCGGAAACGCGGACAGTGATTTCGACTTCAAAGAGTCCGTCAATGTCTCTAAACATTCACCTCAGGAAAGCAGTCAGAAAGATGCCACGAGTCTGTTGTCGCCAGTTGAATTGAAAGCTGAAAGTCTCGTCAAAGAAGAAGGGAGAACAATAGAAAACATCCTGAAAAGTTATGAAAAAGAACTGGATGCTCTGAAATCACTGGTTTCTAACGATTCGGGACAACCAATTGACGCTATTTCAAGTCTAGTGACAAAATACGAGGACGAGATAGACTTACTCAAAGAGGAGAAAAACAACATGGCGGAGCGATTAGAGTTTCTTGAGAGCAAAATTGGCCCTGATCTGATGAACGACATGGAAAAGCAAAAACATTTGAATACGAAGGACAACAAGGAAGTTTTGGTAGGTATAAGAAGTGAGCTAAAGGCTCCAGCTATCATGGAAGAGGAGAACAAAACACTTAAAGCAGTTATAAACTGTTACGAGAAGGAGCTTGATGCTCTTCGCAAGCTAGCTCCTAACCAAAAGGATGGTCAGCAAGTTTCTATTTCGGACATCATCCAAGACTACGAAGATAAATTCGATGAACTTAACGACAGAAATAACGCACTAAAAAGTCATTATGATGCCTTAACTGACAGACTTGGCAGCAATCTAGTGAACGATATTCAGCGGCTAAGCGAGGATGACATTGAAAGGGAACCGTCTTTCAAGGACGAAAACGAAACTAAAGGAGAAATGAAAACTGCTGGAACAGGAAAACAGCTTAATGCGCCAAAAATCATGCAGGAAAACAATTCAACGCTTGAAAATATTCTTGAAATATATGAAGAGGCCCTCGGGTTTAATTTCGACAGCACGGATTCACCCAGTGAAGACACACAAAAAGCCAAAGTCCCTAACAACCAGTTGGAAACATTCAAGAAGCTTCAAGAGGAAAACAAAATCTTTAAAAACACTCTGGGAGAACAATTGGCCGAAAGCATACTGGAGATGGCGAAGGCGAAAGAACTTGAAGCTTTGGGCCATGATGGCGACTCTATGCAGGGTAAAGATGCCGGGCATCATGATACCGTCTCCGAGTTGGCACAAGACAGGAGGCCTTTTGATAGGGAGGTGCCTACTTCATGGGATAACTTGACAGCAAATGCATTAATGAGAGACAAAGGAAGCACGGTAGAAGACGTCTTGAAGAGTTACGAAACTGAAATAGACGTTCTCTCTAAGCTAATACCAAGTGAGACAGAGTTGGGCTATTCAATATCAGACCTTGTTAGAGACTACGAGGAAAGGATTGAAGGCTTGAAATCAGCGAGCTGTAGCTTACAAAACAGGTTGGAAAACCTTACACTGAAAATTGGCCAAGATCTTGTCACTGACTTGGAAAGCCCAGCGTCCGCAAAGAAAAGAGACGAGGATGGCTTAAAGGCAACAAAAGTTGTGCAGAAAGAAGGTAAAACTTTAGAGGACATTGTAAGAAATTATGAAAAGGAACTCGACGCCCTTAGAAAGATTGCTGCAGAGCAAGGAGAAAACCCGTACACCATCGCCGATATGGTGCAGGAATATCATGACAAAGTCGAGGGATTAAAAAGGGAGAATGAAAGCTTCAAGAATGAATTTGGAGTTCTGAAACAAAGAATTGGCTCTGACTTGATAGAAGACGTTACATCAATAAAGAGTGATGTAAAGAAAGATGATTCTAATGAAGACATGGAAGCCCAAACTTTCAACAATCAATCAAAGCTAAAAGCCCCAAGAATCATGCAGGAAAAGAACGTCACTTTGGAAGATGTTCTGCAGTCATACGAAACGGCTTTGTCGACTGCTCCCGGTGAAGATGTGATGTCAAAAGTACGTGACATTTTGGACGATAAAACAATCGAAAATCTGCAGCGAGAAAATAAAGTGTTAAGAGATACACTTGGCGATAGCTTGGCGCAAAGACTATTAGAAGTTAACAAAATGAAAGACGTTACTGGTTCAAAACAATCCGATGATTTTAAGAGTCCTACCACAGCGTTGGTCAAAGATAGAGGAGCAACGAATACTGCCGGAGAGACTGAATACCCATCTCCTGAAGTATTGACAAGTGAACTGAAAGCAACGGCACTGATAACAGACGAAGGAAGAACGATAGAAAATGTTCTTCGAAACTATGAGTGGGAACTTGAAGCCCTTAGAACTGATCGCAAAGAAGCTGAATCGAGGCCTTCAGATAATACAAAACACGGTGATAAAAGTTTGGAATTGGTAAATTTGGAAAGTTTTAAAGGTAAACAAGATGCCGTTGCTGACAGGGTAGGCAGCCCTATGACAAGTGCTTCTGAAAGAGAAAGTCAACGTTCCGAAGAGAAAGATATTTTAAAAGAAAAAGTTGGAGTTGACCTTATAAACGAATTGTTGCTACTCAGTGAGACCGACTCAGGAACAAAACGAAGATGGGAAGCAGTTGAAAAAATGAAGGAGGAGGAAAAGACTCTAGCTGACATTTTAGACACCTATGAACAGGAGTTAGAGAGATTGAAAAGAGAAAAGAATTCCATGGAGGTTCTAGTGAATGACAATGAAAGCGACGACCAGTCTGCTCTTGACATCATTTCGCAATACGAGGATGAAATTGAACATCTAAAGGATAAAAATAAAGAACTCGAGGCGAGATTGTCGGTTCTGATTGCACGAATAGGTGATAACCTTGTAAATGATGTTGTCAGCATTCACTATCATCAGACAAGAACGCCTAGGTCCCCGTTGAAGGCTCTTAAAATAATGGAAAAGGAGGAGAAGCAACTTTCAGCCATTTTAGAGCAATATGAAAATGACATTAGCAAATTGACAAGGGAGAATGAAATGCTTAATGCTATTGCGAGCAAAGAAAGCGCGGACGGGAAGTTGTTAACAAATCTTGTTTCGGAATACGAGCAGAAGATTCAAGAACTGCTAGATGACAAACGTAAGACAGAAGCCGACCTCAGGGTATTGTGTGAGAAAGTGGGAGGATCTTTAGCAAGTGCAATTCTAAGACCAGGTGAAAAGGGACAGACAACACCGCTAGATGCCCTTCATATTATGGAAAATGAGAGAAAAACTCTCGCTGAGGTCACAGAACAATACCAAACTGATCTTGCAAGGATGAAGAGAGAAATCGGCGCATTGAAAGGCCTTGTTTCAGAAGACTTAGAAAAGTCTTCGTTTATGGACAGAATATCAAAGTACGAAGATGAGATCTCAAAATTAAATGACAAAATACGAGAACAAGCTCTGCTGGAAAAGAAGGTGGGCATAGATTTGTCAAGACAGCTGACAACGTTGGACGAAAATGTAAGCGAAAGGCTGGAAGATTTCCCATTCAAAGCCATTGAAATGCTGGAGAAACACAAAGACACGACACTCGCGGATGTCCTAAAAGATTACGAGGAAGAACTGGGAAAGAAGGAGCATGAAATATTGACACTTAAGGAACTGGTGTCAGGTGACATCCTGGAGATAGCAACATCCCAAGAACGTGAAATAGATGAACTCAAGAAGGTAAAAGCAATTCTTGCCAATGAACTGGACTTGATATCTGGTAGAGTTGGGAGAGAACTAACTGACGAAATAATGAAAAGGCAACATCAATTGCCGAAACCGGAAGTAAACCAGTTTTATCTTGAAATTGTGGAAAGAATGGAAGCCGAAGCAAAGCCCCTGGCTGATATTCTTGAACACTATGGAAAGGAAATAAGGCTGATGCGTAGCAGAAACGAGGAACTGAGCAACAGGGAAAATAATTTTGCAGAGGTTTCCGAGAAAATTGGGAAAGATCTTGTGAATGAGCTTTTAAAAGGGGATTTACCCGAGGGTTCTCAAACCGACACTAAACCTCCATTTCAAGCCTTAGAGTTGATGTCTATAGAAGAGAAAACGTTGGGCGAAGTTATTTTTAACTACGAAAACGAACTGGAAAAACTGAAAAGGGAAAACGGGGCCCTTCGCCTGTTTACAGAGAAGGGAAACTCCCAAGATAATTCAGTCCTTGATATTTTATCCAACTATGAGGAGAAAATCGAAGAACTAACAGAGGAGAACAGAGAGTTCAATAAGAGACTGCAGGAAATTTCTGAAAAGGTAGGACCTGAATTGACAAATGAATTGCTCAAACTGCCGGATGAACAGAACAAATCTTCAGCGGAACCTGTAAATGAGTTACAAGCATTGAAAACAGTCAGCGAAGGCCAAACCACACTAGCCCATGTGCTGCAGAACTATGAGAGGAGACTAAGAGAAGGTGAGGAGAATGACCTCGGTCCTTTAGTTTCGGGAAAGCCTATCACAGAGGATATAAAGTATGCAGAGCTTGTTCGTGTCAGTGAAAGCGAGCCCGAAATTACTGTTTCAGAAGACGAGCCACTTGAAAAATGCAGATACCTACAAGGAGGTGTTTTGAATGAAATTGATTCTGATTTGTACCGGTCTGTTGACTCTAAAGAAATTTCACCGGCAGATCAAGAGCAAATTAAAAACTTTGTCGATGTTAACACAACATTACGCAACAAAGTAGAAAGATTATCCAGGAAAGTAGGCAGAGAACTTGCAGAGGAACTGATGAGGCCACCAGAAGATAAAGACGATGAATACAATGCAGCAGTCAAGTTCTCTTCGGTACGGGACCTTGATGCTTTTGATGACGTAGTCACAGAAAGAGCGACATTAGCCCAGGTGTTGGAAAGCTATGAAAAACAATTGAAGCGAACTTTGCAAAACGAGAAAGCTGATCCTGGTAAACCTCTTGTCGAAGGTCGCATTTTGAAGGAGGACATTAAGCGTGCCCAATTGCTGCGCGCCAATGAATACGAACTGACAGCTTTGACTATGCCTAGTGATCAGTGTTCTGTTGAGGAGAATATTTATGATATTCGTGAGGGGGAGGTCGTTAGCGAATACAAGCTTCCCAGTGCTGATTCCAACTTGGTACAGGATGAAGAAGGCACAGCTGCTGCAAGCAAAAGTGCTGGAAGGAGTGAGACCGATGGTCGTATAGTCCCAATTGATCTGGATCTAGCGGCTTTAGGGGATCTTATTTGGGACAAACCACAAACCATGATACCTCCTAAAGAATCATTCATGGAATCAGAATCATGCAAGGATCAGGAAATAGTCCAAGAAGAAATCATAAGAGTAGAGATTCCCGTGCGTGAAGAGCATTTCCATTCCGAGTACATGGAAGAACTCTTTGGCAGTGATTTTCCAGTAGTAAAGCAAGAGGACCAATGCGAAGAACCAGATTCAAAGTGGGCTGAAATGTACTTGAACGAAAAACCATCAGAGGCAAGTGAAAGTGATAACTACGAGTTGGAGAGTCTGAAGAACAAGGTCAACGAGCTAGAAAAAGAACTTGAGGAAGAGAAACATTTGAAAGAAAAGTATGAGAAAGATGTTCAGGATCTGCTACAGGACATTGTTGACCTCAAGATGAAACAAGCAGCCGACGATGACGACGAAACGCCAGAGGATGCGCGCAATAGGATACAAGAAGAGATCGAGTTAAAACAGGACCACAAACGACTTCAGGAGGACTTAAGGAAGGAAAAGAAGAGAAGACTTTCCATAGAGGAAAGCAAAAAGGATTTGCTAGATGAAGTAGATAGCTTGATGAGAGAAAAAGAAATGCTTCTAAAGCAACAAAATGATGCGAAAGATGGTGAAAAACTATTAGAAGACATGATCAATTTAAGGAAGAAACTTGGAGAACTAGACACAGAAAACAGGCATTTAAATAAGGAGGTCAAAGAGCTGAAAGAAGCGTTGAGCGAAGTGTTGGTTAATCACGATGACGAGAAAAACAAATTATTGGCGGATTGTAAGAAAGAAAAGTCGCAGATGATGGAAGAGCTGATGGCTTCAAAACTTGAACTCGAGACTCAGCTACAAGAGCTGCTGGGAATGAATGACGATCTTAAAGGAACAATCAAAAGCCTTCAGGAAGAGCTGAAGGAATCAAGTGAAAAGTTATCCATGGAAGGCGAAACTCCAACCGAAAGCGAATCCAAAAGTGCCGAAATCAACAACAATGAGGAAACCACTATTTTCTTGGTGCAGAAATTAAAACTGTTGGAGAAAGAAGCAAACGAATACGAAAGAAATCTTCTGTACGAAAGAGATAAAAATGAGAAATTGAAAGAACAACTTGACGGAACAGAAAATGCATTTAAGCAGACGTTGACCAAGTATCAAGACGAAATCAAATCCATAGAGACAGAGAAAGCAAAGCAAGAGGATGAACTGCGGAAAGAAATTGAAATTCTTGCTAACAAGCTTCAGTTAGAAAAAGAGTCAGCTGAGCAGCAACGAATAGACTTGGAAAACATTGTTCAAAGAGAAAGGGAGCGTTTGAAAGAAGATATAGAGACAGAACACGAACGGGAGAAGAAGAGATTAAAGTATGAATTTGAAGATAAAGAAGAGGAACTCAGTAGGCAGGGAAGGAGACGTTCAGCAGAATTGAAAGACCAAGAGGAGCAGTGGACGAAGGAAAGAGAAGAACTACAAGTAATCTTCCGAGCCGAGAAAGAAAAACTACAAAAAGCGTTCGACGATGAATTGAACAGAAAAATAACTGAAAATGACGAGCAGCACAAACAAAAGAATGAAGAAATCACAATGGAAATGAATCAAAAGTTTGCTAAAGAAAAAATGGAAATCACGGCAACCATCGAGAAAAAGATTTATGAACAGTTACTTGATAAAAATATAACTGCGGAAACTGACTTTCAAGAAGTTCTTTCTAAAATTTTGCAGGAACATGCCAAAGAGATCGAAGGCGTGGAGAACGATATACGGAAAGCTGAGGAAAGGTTTAAAGAAGACAAAAACAAGCTGATTGAACAAAATGAGAGTGAAAAAGGAGCTTTAAAGAAATTATACGAAGACGAAAAGAAGGCCCTCGAATCCACAATTCAAAACCTTTTAAAAGAAGTCGTTAAACTAAAGCAACAACGAAAAGAAATTAGAATGATTCACAAAAAGGAGAAAGAAACTATGGAAGAGATTTACGAGCGGGATCGAATAAAGTTTAAGGACGACTGGGAACAGTACAAGAGAGATTTGCTGGGCAAACTTCAAGAGGACTTTGACAACAAATTGGCAAGCGAGACGACGAAGCTTGAGACGAAGCTAGAAGAGATGAAACAAGAGCTGGGCCAATCGGAACAGAGGAGAAAAGAACTAGAGGAACGTTTGAAAGGAAATGCCCTCGATAATGAACGTGCTAGAGCCTACGAAGAAGCCAAGGGTGACAAAATTGACAAAGATGATGAGGTGCATGCAAGGGAGCTAAAGGCTGTGAAGAAAAGCTTAGAGGAGGAATATGACAGCAAGCTTAAAGAGGAAAAACGTAAGTTTGAAGAAACGTTGCAAGGCTTAAGGCGTGAGATTGGAAACCTGCAAGAAAAGCGTAGGCTCATTCAAGACAAGATCTACAACCAGGACCCTACTCTCGTGGACAGAAATTTAATAGAGAAGAGCATTGCGAATTACAAAACGGAAATACTGTCTAAAATGGAGGAAGAAGTTTCACAAAAAATAGCTCGCGAGAAGAAGCCTCTGGAAGAGACTATAAAAGAACAACAGATAGAAATCGATGATTTAAAAAAACAACGCTGGGAGTTGCGGAACCAGATAAGGCGGGAGCGATCCAAACTAGAGGAAGAGCTTGATCTTGAGCGAGAAAGAATGGAAAATCAGTTCTTAAGGGAAAAAGAAGAGTTGAAAAACAAGCTTGAGACTAGATTGCAAAGAGATATGACAAAAAGAGCCATGGAAGACAAAGTAAACAGAGCCCTTAGTCCGATTTCAAACGAGTCACCTTATAGTCCACAAGACTCACCACGAAGACTTAGATCCGAGAACATGACCCTCAGAGACGACAATCAACGCCTTGAATTACAGGTCAGACAACTGACTGGCAAACTTGAGGCGTTGGAGTCCAGTTTTGAAGGAATCATGTCTTCAGAGAAGATCAAGGTTGAAAAGATGAAACAAATTCAAGCAAAAATGCCAAAGAAGGTCACCTTCTCAGAGGAAGTAGAGACAAGGACGATGGATCACACGGCAGGTGATCCAAACGAGACTGTACTACATGAACTGCGACGAAGGGACAATCAAGTCAGGCAATTATTGGAACAAAAACAGTTTTACGAGGAGGTCCTGTCTGAACTCTGCGAAGAAGCCGGACTCTTCGAGCTTGATCAAAACGTTGTAATTTAAACATACGATCATTTTATTGATTTTATCATTAATTTATCGAATTTATCTTTAAAATCATTGGCAAACTTACAATAAGTTTAAATGCACATTTATAGTTTTAATTACAATTTTAGCTACAAATAATGTTGGCTTATATACTTATCTACTTATTTATTCAGCCAGATATTAAAACAGGAGAGTTCGAATTCAGTATAGCTGGTTTTTAACAGTTTCGGAGCCAAGCATTATCGCTTGCTGCAACGACTTTTCCCTTCATATGAAGTTGAATATGACAGCGAAATCACAAAACACGTTTACCTAAAAAAAAAATGGTCATGATGTAAAAACTTAATTTAACTATCCCTATACATTTAAAGAAAGATATATATTTTTGCGTCGACCATACTGATTTCGCAGCGTTTTACAGACTAGATTTGGCTCAAGGACTGCGCAAATCGTTAGACGTGTTTCCCTTTGCTAGTTTCATTAATCTAAGCATTAAGTACTTAAGCTTTTTTTCCAAAAGGAAACCGTGAAGACAGACTTCCTCGTTTGAGTCACCAATATTATATACTGTGCACTTGTGGGAATGACGTCTTTGCATACATAGATCGAACTTTCATAACGTAATATTTACGCACAGTAAAACAGTTTACTGAATACATGGCATCATAATTTAATTCACGCCCCAGTGAGGAGAACGTTTTTTTAAGGGCAATTAAAGTGTCTGGATAATGTATGATAAAATACGTTAGTAATAACGTCTCAAATGTATGATAACATTTGTAAGTAACACCGCTTCAAAATTATAGCACCATTATAGCGTTTTAAAATATAGCGTATAACTACGCAAAATATAAATACATGTACTTGAAATGGACTAAGTACTTGAAAAAGACATTTGTAACACATATATCAGGGTTACTCGCTCAAGAGAGAGAATCAGTC
>Ga0099801_1066492_pt1:0-7500 | contig 18383 bp, 18 predicted proteins | sample Orb8nscriptome_4_FD_81145 | JGI IMG/M metagenome (GOLD analysis project Ga0099801, IMG submission 81145) | Coral microbial communities from Puerto Morelos, Mexico - Orbicella 8 T A metatranscriptome (Eukaryote Community Metatranscriptome) | ecosystem: Host-associated > Invertebrates >...
CACGAAAGAATGCACGCACAAACGGAAAAAATAACAATTAAATGCGGCTGCAACATAAACAGAAGTGACTGACATTTCTGTGTAGCTCCATCCCGATCAGTGGGTGATAGCAAATTGTCGCGGCAATTGCACTGACCTTTCAGCCTTCCTTTCCATCATAATTTGAGCGAATTTGAAAAGATTTTGCAATACATGTTTCAATCGTATGTTTTCTATTTGGAGCAATTATAGCCTGCATAGCAGGCGTATAAAGGGGAGGGGAGGTGGAGGAAGAGAATTCAGGGAAGGGAACGCCTGCTACAAAAGCCACTTCTTTTGCATCTCCGCCTACTGTTTTACGATAATCGAATTAACAGAGCTGTCAGTTCAATGACCAATCAGAATAAGGCACGTGCTTTTCTGCATGACTGACTTGACACTGGAAGGTGTGAAAAAATATTAATAGCAGCAAGCATTGTGAGAAAATCTTCAAGCCATGTAATGTCAGCAACTCCCACAAAGGTTAGACATTCAAAAAAACAGCAGCTGCAGATTTTGTGTAGTAAACTTTACTTCTGGAGGAGGAAGAGTGTCATTTGAAAATATATTTTCGCTGTTGCGCAGAGAAGAAAGTGTCAGGCTGATTTTAGCTGAGTGTTGTGGTTCGACTGGGTTTCCACTAATGAGAGTCGAAAACTTTTCAGAGCAGGTCTGTAGATATTGTGGTCGCAAAATAAGAAATGCAGCTGAACTGTACAGTTTTATTGAGCAAGCTGTATGCAGCACAAGAGTCAATGAAGATTTAAACTGCAAGGATTTGGAAGATCGATGCAAAAGACAACTTCCCACCACTATCATGCCTGAAAGAAGCAACACCAAGAAACAGCTTATCAGAACAGACGATAAACGCAACCAAAAAAGTACTGGAAAGGTTAATTCCAAAAAAGCCTTGTTTTCAGATGCTAACCAATGGAGAAATCACCAGAATCGTTGCTTTACCATTCATTTCAAAGTCCTTGACGCACACAAACATTTGATATACAAGGCTTTTGCCGTATCCTGTGGGCAACACCGCTAATACATCTTTTCCATCTAGAAGAGATTTTACTGCAATGTCTTGTTCTGGTTTAACTTGAATTCACTGCAAGCGACGACGTTCAAATCAGCAAAGCTGTCGCTAGCATATCCACTTCGGCTGCCATTTTGGTTGTTCTCACATTACTTCACAAACTCATCCTATTGTCCAATTAACCAATCAGAATTTTGTGGCCGCCAACAACCGCAGAAATGAACCAATAGGGGTCTTTATAGCAGGCGTTCCTTTTAGCCCTCCCCCACTCCATTTTTTCCCCGAATTCTCTTTCTCCTCCCTCACCCCTTCCCCTTTATATGCCTGCTACGCAGGCTACAGCAATTATCATTACGCAGCTTACCGCAAGTTTACTTGGTGGGTACATGACGGAGTGGGGAGATACGTGAGAAAAGTAATCCCTGCTTGTGTAGTGAAAGCAATTTGAGCAGTGTATCCAAATGCAGATGGGAATTACACATGCTTTCGCACCCCTGATGAAACTGACTCAGAAGTGGAATTATCCTGGATACAGGAGATTGTTAGAAATTAAATAAAATAGGTCAGCAAAGCGTGTGTGGGCTTTGATTTACTTTTATTCCATTCAGTTGGAAAGCAAGTTTTAAATGTCAGTATTTAGGAGTTGAAGTACTACAAGTGAATAGGCCATCACTAGAAAGATAAAGGTATAAATTTAAATAAATAAGGTAATATTGATTATTAGGTATCAACATATGTAAGTTGTTATTAATTTTATTGAAGACTGTTTACAGATATCAAATTAACTTGTACATGTACTGTCAAGAGGGATTGCTGTAATATCTAAGCCAGTTACATAATAAAGTCAGCAACTGAGAATTCAACAGTTTATCCCAAATAGACACCTTGTCAATGGTGTCGATTCCACTGAAGTTCTGAATACGTCTTGTGATGGCTGGAAAGGAATATTGTCACATGGAATAAGAATAATCAATTTGCATACAGGCTGTAGGTACTTTTGTTGATTGCCAGCTTTAAGATGATGCAAAATATGGTAAAATGGTACTTTAAATGCAGTAAAAAACAATATGAGAAAACATATTTTTCATAGTCTGCATGCTTTTGATACATGAAGGTCCTTGTGATGTTAAAAGTATATGTTGATGATTGACTAGTATGCATAGTAATTTTTGGATAGAACAGTGCATGCATGTTTGTTTCTGGATTTAATATTAATCTTCAAGTGGCTGTTAGCATACAGTTGTATAAAGAGTTGTGTAATAGAGCTTCCAACGACTCGCATGAAAAGTATACAGTACAGGTTTATCAGCTGGAACTTGATGAAAAGTCATTGCTACATGACAAGCATCAAAATTATTTCTAAAGTAGTGTTCCACATTGCTCAGTGTGCTTCCCTCTGGTTTACCAGGTTCTTATGCTCACATGACCAGGTACAGATATCTCTCATTGTAGGTGTTATAATTGTTTTGTCAAACCCAATACTACTTTGATCGGCTGGATCTGTTTTAAAATACAAGAAGGTAATATATTTTTTATCATGCTATTCACAGTGGAAAGTTAATTAACTTAATGTCATTTGGAGAACACAATGCAACTGTTATCGGCTTTTTTAGGAGAATTTCTTGTACACAAATTCATTCACTGTAATCACATTCCTGATTGTGTTGAACTTGTTACATATCAGCTTGACAACCACAAATAAAGACATGTTCAGTACACCTTTCATTTTGAAAGGACCAGTCCATGTTTGTGGGCAAGACAATTGCAAATGTAATAGGTTTTTAAGCTCTTCAATGCTGACCAAAGTGTTTCTCTGGAATGAGGGAGGTATCCCATGCAAATTCTTGAAGTTAAATTAAAAATATGTCAAAGCTGTGCTCTGACATCTTTAAAACTGTAACAAACAACAATTGTAGTAACAATGATGTAACATATCAAGCATGAAAGACCATGTTAAACCACATTTCCAAATATGAAGAAGAGTTAAAAATACCACACACAGCTGAGAATATTTGACAAAATTTGAGGTGTTGGAAATGTGATGAAATGTGGTCTTCAGTGTTTGACACACTATTATCATACACAAGTGCACCTGTCTTCTCGATTGAAACTAAAACTAAGGAGGAAATGGGAACTTAAAATTACAACATCTCTGCCAAATAAGATCAGATATCCAAACACCATGACAGTTATGATCTACATTGTTTAAATGTGATGAGTTATTGATGACGTTGAGAATTATTTGAAAAAGCTTCTGCAAGTGAATTTTTAAGAGACATATTGGGCATTGTTTGATGTCAAGAGTAAGAATAATGAACAATGTATTAAATTGCATTATGTTGCATTGAATGTACATTCTGGCAAAAACCGAAACTATTCCTGGAATATTAGTTAACCTCATTGTAAAAGTCAACGGCAAATACACATTTTTTGTACAGGATTAATATCTTGTAGAACTGTATAGGCTCGATTCAATAAGCATATTCTGAGTACAGTGTCTTCTATTTTATTGTAAATTTTAACAATAATCAAGCAAACATAATTTGCAACACTCTGCTTACCAACATTCACCAAAGTGTGCTTCTGTCAGTTCCTTGACTTGTGGCCAGCAGACATAGTGGTTGTTGGATTAGTGTTATTAAATACTGCAGGGCCTGGACTGTTCTCCACATCATTCACTTCCCCTTACAAGCAATGGGATGTAGACAAAATGTAGCCCATCATTTCTGTAAACGTCCAGAGTTTCAAAGTTGTCAAGTAAAACACATTTAGCTAAGACGTGGTAAGAATCCATCCCCCTTGAACATGTGATAAGGCATCCTTCACTTCCTCGACCAGTATTGTTCAATTGATGGCCCCATACTCCCAGTTAATATTGTCATGTAGTTAACAAACAGCTCCAGTACGTGTAAGTTCAGCAGTTTGACTGCATTCACAGCTGCTCAAAATGACTGCACAGCACAAGTACATGTATACGATTTATGTGATAACAGTAGAGTCCAATAACTGACACTCGTCTGTGTGAAGAAGGTGAGTGCTTGCAAAAGTGAATACTTCTCCTGTACAATAAGTTAATGGCTTTTCTGAGCAAAACAAATCTTGTATCACCGGAGAAATTTTCTCACGAAGATCTAAGTGAAATAACAAAGAGTACACAGTTCTTGAGGGAAGTGTGGAAAGAATGACAATATGTAACAAAAACGAGGCAAAGCAATTTAAAAATGGAAAATAACTTACCTTGAAAACTGCAACCAACTTGTGATGGTAAGCTGTGGAAAATTTTTCATGTACTCAAAACAACAATGGCTGCCATACTGAATGCTCACATCACATAAGCCTACTCAATTCCTCCCAGAAGACCTAGCGATAAGTTACACGTAGACAAAAATTCTGATGACAGTAACATACAGTGTAGTGGAGGCTGAAGCTCCCACAATAAATAGTCCCTGTATTAAAGTTTCCTGTATTAAAATGAGCCTGGGGGTTGGAGCAATGTTCACGGCTGCAGGTTTGGGAGGTAGCGGGGCAACTTCAACGTCACCTTTCTTTAATGCAAGGAGAGAAACCATTAAATCATTTTAAAATGCGTGCAATTTTTCCTTGTATTGCGGCTTTGCAATCCACCCACCACTTCCCTTGGGGAGACAAATTTGTGTTTCTTTGCACCCTCTTTGGTTTGGCCTTAGTTCCTTGCCACATTGTGGTTGTCTTCAGGAACAGCTAACTGGGTGCGAGCCCTCATGCCATCATATGAGTGGTGCTGCACTTTTTGGCAATACTTCTTTGCCATGAGGCCATGGTACATATTTGAAATGCCAGTGTGGATAAACTTGGCTAGCATGCCGATGTCATTTAGAAGGGACTTGTTCAAGGCCACCTCCTTCAGGGGATCATGAGCAGGGCTTCCAACCTTTAACCAGTCTTTCCTTCTCTCTGTTTCTCTTGGGATGGGTGGGTGTGCGCACTGGTGGAAATGCCGACATCCGTCCCAGCAGTGAATATTAGCCGTGTGGTAAACAATGAATTTCCATTGTTCCACACAGTCAGTAGCATTTCCCTGCGAGGGTTTTTGCATGCCACCAGAGGTGAGTTATGATGGGGTGTATCCAGGGTTTCAATGCCGCACATGGCTGATTGAGCTTTTTTGGATAGCTTCTTCTGAACAGACTTTGCTAAATGCCAAACATTGAAATTTTGCTTGATGTACGGCCTCTTTTCATGTGTGCTCTGACTTGCACTTGCCTATCTGTAGCAAGCTTTGCAATAGCCACTTATTCCTGTTGTTGGTGATCTAGGCGATGTTTTAGGCCCTCCAGCTCCATTGCATTTGAAATTTTGACATCTGTTACCTGGACCAGAGAGAAGTCAAGAACTTAAGATGAAGCTGTCTTCACAATGCTGTACGTGCCCTATTTAGCTGAGTGGCCCAGGCTGTCACACCTGCTACGACCTCATTGTTTCTCACTTCGTTAAAAAATTAATATCCACTTGATGCTCAGCAAATTTTTTCTTAACAATGGGGAATAGGTACTTTTTCTAAGTAGAGCTAAAATTTCTCTGGCCAAAAAAATTGGACGTTTGTTGTCTTTGTCAAATTAGCAATATTGCGGTAATCGTTGCTGGTAAATAGAATTCCAGTGTTGAACAGCAAATTTCCAGCGGCCATTGAACTTACAAGCGGCTGTGTTTGCCATAGTAATGGTTGATCACAGCATCCAAGACATTCAGTAGTCGAAGAGACCCCTTTGTTTCTAATGATGCTTTTTCCAAGTTCCGTCCACAGTTTGGACAGTGCAGGTGACGAGAAAAGAGCTCTTTTAGTTTGCTTTCAAATATCAAGAACTTTCGCTCTTGGTGAAGATCACCGCAATATTCATTAAGCCAGTTTGTGGACTCCTTTTCCTCGTCATCGTCAGGAATTTCAGTTTTTATGTCAAAATCCTTGTCTTCGGAGTCGAAACTTTCACTAAATTCGTTAACTTCATAATCACTTAGGTCTGACATGTCCGATTCTTTGTGATCTGACACATCGGATGGAATCCACTCCTTCAATTTCCTCTTCTTAGCAGTCAATTTGAGGAAAATGAGGTCTCAATTTCGGAGAAATCCAACATCCTCTTGCATTTTAAAAAATCTTTCCTGAAACCCTAGGGACTTGCTCAGTGTGCACAACAGGGGAATCACTTAAGAGAGCAGCACAACTGTGGTCATTTGCTACAGTGTGACAAATGGATTTAAATTTATGAGGTGAATGCACAACAAAAGGTAAATCTGTTTGACAAGTCTGGTCGATCATTGTTATTTCAGTGTCAGTAGAGGCATCCACCAAAAGTATCTCTGAAATAGGTAGTTTTCTCTTCCTTTGTGGTTTTTCTTTGTCACCGAAAGTCTGACTGACATTGTTATCAGGAACTGCAGAAGTCATGACATTTGTATCTTGAAAAGGCTGTGTGACTTTCGCTCTGGATTGGCCCGACACTTGCGAATTACTATCACAGGCATCCAGTATTTGATTGAGAGCCTAAAATAGCAAATACAAATTTGTGAACAAAAGATAATATGTTTAAAGCTTGCTTGCCAGAAAAGTAACACGGTGGCCAAAAGGTTATATCACGTCATATCAGTAGAGTCAGTTTTATACCGCAAATACGTGACTTACCTCTTCGTGTAGAGCTCTATTTCTTTGGTGCCCACTGAACGGTCTTAGGCTTAACTTTTTTGTGTGTTGAAACACAGCTGGGACAGCATCCTCTTTTAAGCAACGTCTGCTTAAATTGTCTGGCGAAATATCTAGCTGGTACTCACTTTCAAAACGTGGGCTCAAAGTGTTCAGAACAGACCTGACAGTGCTTCATTTGGGGCAATTTTTCTCTCTTTATCTGAGCAAGCCATTTTCTTAAAAGGTCTTTACCTTTTAAAGGAAGGCAATGAAAGCTTATTCCTCTTTTTTTATCTCTAGGTGATCTATTGGAACTACCTACGGCAATGCAGTGAACCATTTTCCATCCAAGCAAGAAAATTAAGTGCAAGTATCTGAATGCTTCCATTCTCTCTACTCGGGCATCCACTGCTGCTTGGACTCACTAATTTTTGCCTCTTTTTCCAGCCAATTTGCAAATGAGTTCCAGGTTGATAACTTTGGTTTTCCTTCAACAAACTCGGCCCATCTACCACAAAGGCATGCAGGAAGTTTAGCAACAGTTGTTTCAGGGACTTAAGAGCTAATCTCATGAAGGAAGTTGTGCTCCTTGAAAATGCCTATTAACATAGAAACTATTTCTTGATACTGCCTGATCTGCACACTATTTTCTTTCACTATGTTCGGAAATTTATCTATGCGATTCTTTGCAGCTAACACAACAGTGTCTACACGGCCAAAACACTCCTGGAGTGCCGTCCATGCCCTATTGTATTCATCTGAACCTGGCATGAATTTCGCTAGACATGATTTT
>Ga0099801_1066492_pt1:12500-18383 | contig 18383 bp, 18 predicted proteins | sample Orb8nscriptome_4_FD_81145 | JGI IMG/M metagenome (GOLD analysis project Ga0099801, IMG submission 81145) | Coral microbial communities from Puerto Morelos, Mexico - Orbicella 8 T A metatranscriptome (Eukaryote Community Metatranscriptome) | ecosystem: Host-associated > Invertebrates...
TAAAGTGAAAGCTACATGTACATGTGTTCCCAAAACATGGGAAACAGCTCTGAAGGAGGTGACTTTAGACCCATGTCATTGTTAAGCTTTCCTGGCCTAGCAAAGTGACCGTGACGTTATTGGAGGCTTAGAGACTTAAATATATGCTCTATAGGAAATACATGTTATTTATGAACAAGAAATTTCTCACATGTGTTAGTTAAACCCAACACATGAACTAAAACTTGCCAAAAGCAAGCCTCTTTAACCATGATCTCTGTAAACCTACACTTGTATGTGCCCAAGTCACAAATTAAATCTTTTACGGTTATCTAACTTACCAATGCGAAATACAGTGCGCTTCGTCTACAGCAGTGAGGCACAATCTCTCTTCATACACCTTACTCAACAACATCTTTCTCCATCGATCGGAACTTAAAAATGACTCTGGTGATCCAAACACGATCTGGCAGTCGCCACGTTCAACAGCCTTTTTGGCCTCGTCATCCTGTTGATCTTCACCAATAAACTCGGCTGTAACTCCTATTGACGTAAGGAATTTCACTTGATCCTGCATTAGCAAAGTCAGAGGTGAGATTATAACAGCAGTGGATTTGAAAGTTGTCCTCTTGACGATGTCAAAAACCATCAGCGCAGACTGATAAACAAGTGACTTTCCTGATCCAGTCGGTTGAATTACGAATATGTCCTCACCATTTACTAGCTTTTGTAATGCTTTCTGTTGCAAATCTTTCAGGTTTTCCACTTTGAAACGTTCTACAACAGATTACACGCAGAGTCAAACAGTTTGTCCGCATCCGCCATCTTGAAATTTGTTCCAAGAAAAAATAATTTATGCTGCCTGCTCTGCCTGTTGGATCCAGGCAAGCAAGCTTCTGATTGGTGGAAATTAACAATGTCTCATTCGCGAGTCCAGCCATCTTTTCGGGGGGTGAACGCGTGCTCATTTCCCGCAACAGCATCAAAAAAATCAAAGGGAAATGACAAGCGCAACCTCCTGACTGGAAATTAGGTCATGGCCAGGAAAATAATAGAGTTCATTGACTGTTGACAGATTTTCTGGTCTGATGTCTTGTACGAGGGTTTACAACAAAAGGCTCCTTTGTAAGACTTTTGTGCAAGCTCATTCTAGCTCATTCTCATAGCTCTCAACCAAATCTGGAGCTTGAATTTTAAGAGTCTGAAGGTCTTGTGCCCGCACTCAAAACACTTTGAAGTCTGTGTCTCGCAATCTAAAAGGTCAAAATGTCTCAGGCTTGCAAAGAAAAATGCTAGTCTCGCCGTCTCGCATTTACCATTCGCCATCCCTTATACATGATGGAATTATAAGCAATGTCCCTTCTTGTGTGAGTCAGTTCAATAAACAACCAGTTCGATACCTAAGGGCAGTCTTTTTGCATCACAGAATCTAAGTGTTGGAAGTAAGGAGGAGCTAATTATTCGCATTGGACTTTGAAATGTGGACAGCAGCAAGTGGTATTCAAAAGAGAGAGAAAAGCCCTGGTAGAGCTGATTTCAATGTTCAAAGAATTGCTTGGCGTTGAAGGAAAACAAAACAGGCAAGGTATATTGATGAGAACGCGAGCAAACGCCAGTAATGAAACATCACTCATGACAAGGGAAGCAGCAAGTGCCAAGAAGAAAACGATATGTCCACCGCAAAAAATAGAATCACGTAGTGTCACTGAAACCCTTGATTCCCTAGAAAAAAAATCGTTCTGGAAAAAAAGAGATGCAATCTGTCAGAAAAACTTTCCAGGCTTCAGAGAAATTCGGAAATGGCTCAAGTACAAAAAGAGCAATGACAGCCGATTCTTTTGCAAGGCTGCGCTCACAACGAAATCGTAAAGTTCTGGAGAAAATAAAAGAATCTTTCAACAACATGGCCAGTGACTTTGTGGCAGTTGGAAGCAAAGTGAAAGTGTTGTGGACAGAGAAGGAACTTAAAGGCACAACGTTTTAGCTGGGCTGGTAGATGGAGAAATACAATGGCACAATGAGGACGTGGACACAGTAGGCATTCTCTATCGTGAAGAACTGAAAAGAGGCGCAGTGGCATTATAAGAACTGTGTCTTACGCTTGCAATGGCAGACGGCATCATTAAAATTTTAAGCTAATGTTGATAAGCCTGGTATAGGGATTTTCTTTCTTCATCCTCACACAACCATTTTTCTTTGAGAATGCAGTTTTTCTTGAGTAGTTCTCAGTATTAGCAGTGTCATTCACAGCCCTGTGAAATTAGTCTATTTCCAAAAGACACACTTTTCATGTCATTTATATAATGATGGCTCCCTTTCTGTACAACAAAGTTGCATTCTTAAGCGAAAACTGATACAAATGGACCTGGCCTTATTTAATTAGTTGTCTTGGGCATAAGTTGGTCATTTGCATGGCATTGAACAAATTCAGGATTAACCTTGCCGATATAAAGTGCCTTAAAGGCAGGTCAGTGAAGGCGTCAAGTACAGCAGAAAATAGGCAGCGAATCTCCTGGAATAATTATGTCCTAGGACCAACTCAAAACATTTCATTGTACAGTTTGTTCCAGTTTCAATACCTTATTTTACAACGAACAAAATCTACACTTTCTAAAATTAACGTGAACTTTAGAAAAGTTAGTTTGCTTGTAATTTTGTTTGACACCTTTTCAGTTATGAGTGAAATTTGTAGTTCATTATACAAACGCTCCAGGAGACTTAGGCGTAACGGATTTGCTATTAAATTTCTGGTTTTCTTGCTACTAGTCATTGTTGGTTGAAGAACATGACTTTGGATGTCCAATCTCTGGGAAAATGAAGCAAAACGATGGAGATTAACTGATTAGTTTAGTAGTGTGATTTCTGTTCCTTGTAGAGCGCAAATAAAAGGTTAGTAAGGAGAATAAAACGAGTTATAATATGGTATATAATGCTTTATCGTATTTATTCGCCTATAAGCCGATCCCAGCTATAAGCCGATACCAAAGTTTCACAGAAAAATTTCACCTTTGAAGCATCCCTCTCAGGAAACATATGTTGATTGTTGAACGATTAAAGACAACCAAATGAATATTCAAAAGTTCATTGTAAACAGTTAGCAAATCAGCGAGAATGTGAATATCAGTTGATCCGAACTAGTCTATAAGTACAGCTGAACATAACAAATTCCACCATTCAGACTAAGTCTCAAACAAACGCTTATCGAAATTATCAGTTTACATATCGTCTGTGATCGTATTCATCTTGCCAAAAGTTCGCTGTACTTCTTACAACATGGCTTTTAAGCTCAAAGTTGTTGCTGAAGCTGAGGCTGTTGAAAACAACTCAGAGATCACATGAGATTATGGTTTGTCGATGGAGAAGGGACCAGGCGAAGCTTTTCAACGGCGAGCTGAAGATGTCTGCGAAACGAACAACGTTCGGCCGCTTCACTCCAAAGTATCCAGAGCTAGACCAGCAGATGTTGGAATGGTTTTCAGACGAAAGAGAGCAAGGTGAGTACTCATTGCTTCATGTCAAATCGGATAAACATTTTGTGTAGATTCAACTGATTTTTTATTAGCGAAATCGATCAAAAAGTTTTCCCTTGATCTCTTCGCACGAGCGAGTGCATGTGAGTTTGTTTGTCGACCTGTGGGAACCAACGCTTGTGATTGGCCAGATTTAGAAATCGTCATAACAAATTAACAATGCCTGTCAACGCAAAGTAAACAGAACACTTTGCTTCGATCACTTCGTTCGCTTGAACGTTTATTTATCCTGGACGGTTATATTTTTCACAGGTATTGCCGTGAGTGGATTCATGTTGCGCCTGAAGGCAAAAGAACTGTCCACTGATCCTTCGTTTAAAGCTTCCCTTGGCTGGTACCAGAACTGGAAACGACGCCACTCAGTAAGCCTTCGAACAAAAAGAACACTCGCCCAGCGACTACCTGAAGACCTAGAAGAGAAAATTGTCCAGTTCCACCGGTTTATCATCGCAGCCAGACGACGAACAGATTATCCCCTGTCCCAAATTTACAACATGGATGAGACGCCAATGCGTTTTGAACTTCCTTCAGGCCGAACGCTAGATTTCAGTGGTAGTAGAACTGTGCCTGTTAAATCTTGCGGTGCAGAGAAGCGAAGCTTCACCGTAACTCTTGGCGTCGCTGCAGATGGGGCCAAACTTCCTCCCATGGTCATCTTTAAAGGTGTCCGGATTCCACAAGACCTCGTCGTTCCTGATTCTCTCCGCGTTTCCTTTCACAAAAAAAATTTGGATGGATGAGCCAGGTGTTCAGCAGTGGATTCGCCAGTGTTTGCCGAGGAACCCTCGCAACGAACCGTCGCTGCTAGTGTGGGATTCGTTCAGAGCTCACCTAACCAATGCCATCAAAAGCGATCTCCAAAGGCGCAACATCGACGTAGCAGTCATCCCTGGAGATCTAACCCTCATTTTGCAGCCCTTGGATAAATGCCTGAATAAGCCATTTAAAGATCACCTCCGGAAAAAGTACTTGGCGTGGATGATCACTGGGCCAGTTGAGTTCACCCCGGCAGGAAAGAAGAAGGCGCCAACTAGAAACCTTGTCCTTTGATGGATTAAAGAAGCATGGCAAGAGATTCCAGAGGAGATGGTAAAGAGGTCTTTTAAGAGCTGTGGAATTTCCAATGCCATGGACGGAACAGAAGACTACGCAATCTACTCCGAGGACTCACAGGAACTCGATGATAATGAACAAATGGAGGATGAGTTCAAGACAGACAGCGAAGACGAGACTGATGGCGAGTAAACTTTTAGTTGAAAGGTAATAATTATCATACACAAACGGTTCCTTTAGAAGCCACCAATTATATAAAAGTTCAATGACCAACATTTTACGACTTGTTTTTGTTGTGTTTTACTATAATTTCTTGAAACTGACTTGGCTATAAGCCGAATCAGAAATGTCTATGATGATTTTAACTTTGTTGATGATGCTTCGAACAAAAAAAATTATTCAAAACTCTCGGCTATAAGCCGAACCCCCCTTTTCGGAAAAAAATTCCCAAAACTGAGTAAAATTTTTTGCAAAAATTGCTCGGCTTATAGGCGAATAAATACGGTAGGTTGTGTTCACTTGTTTATGGGCTAAACATTGTGAAGGAATATTTTGAAAGTTTTAGGGAAGGGAAAGTTCTCGGAAAATGTAAGAAAGCCCTTAATTGCCCCCAAAACAAACAGGTCTCTTTTTCCTTGGCCATTAAATAATGAAGTATAATATATTATACTCGACCTGATCTTTTCATTTCATGTACACTACATGAAGCATATGGGTGGAGAACACTTTTCATACACACTACATGATGTATAAAAGGGATGCAACGAAAAATCGAAGACTCAACGGTATTTTTGACTGCCAAAAGATTTTAACAGTCTGAATTTGAGCTAATTTGCTTTGTAAACATGAAAACAACACAAGAAAACAAAGAGGAGGAAAATTACCATAAGTGGTGTTTATTTTTATAGCCAAATTGAGACTTAAAAAGGAGTTTGCACAGCCTGGCCACTCGCTGTAGGTTTTTCTTGTCGCTGAAGAGTAAAGCTTGTCGCGTGGTGCTGCTAGATCACAGCCTTGAGGAGGCATAAATTCATGTTCGTTTGTTCATATATAGGTGTTGCCAAGTTGAAAATGTACTTCCAAAAAAGGAAGAAGTTTGGAATTCTGAGGGCATGGGGGTAACGCATTCTGGAATTTGTAAAGGCAAGAGGGGGGTTAAAACATGGAGGCTGTCTGTGGTTGGGTATGGATATTTTGTAGAATTACCCAATCTGAAAAAGAAGTCTAACACTTGAGCATGTAGTACCCCACCACACAAAAGGTTTGACTGTAGATAATAATAGACTGATATCCATAGATCATCTTAAGAGTGACTTCCTGT
>Ga0099801_1242735_pt1 | contig 16930 bp, 15 predicted proteins | sample Orb8nscriptome_4_FD_81145 | JGI IMG/M metagenome (GOLD analysis project Ga0099801, IMG submission 81145) | Coral microbial communities from Puerto Morelos, Mexico - Orbicella 8 T A metatranscriptome (Eukaryote Community Metatranscriptome) | ecosystem: Host-associated > Invertebrates > Cnidaria >...
ACTTAAATTGTAGCAACACATATACAGGATTTCCATTGTTTAGCAAAGGTGGGGCAAAAAAGACGCCACATACCATTGGTTGTGGCAGTCCCACTAAGACAAAAGCAAAGTTAGCGTGGCGGGATAAGTCGATTAACATGGGAGTTAGTCTTTCTGTTTTGCATAATGATATAAAGAGATTGCAAGTAGTTGGTCTGTTTAGTCTTAACAGGCAAGCGTGAAAGCGCAGTCCTTGCCTGATGGGCTTCAATGAAAAATTAAAGAGCACGTTGCGCTAATTATTCTCTGGAAGAATAAATCATAGAAGTTAGATTACTTAAGGACTATGGGAAGCTAGTAAAGCTGCAGCCCCCGTCTGACCAACTTCACCAAAAAACGACGGTTTGGCGAAAGGAAAGATATAAATTCAACTGGTGATATAAGAATGAAAGAATGAGAGTGAATTCGCAGTAAACCCCCAGTTCTGAATATTGCTAATGGTAAGAGTAATATTATAGCACCCTCTTATAAAGTCCTGTAAACTGTTAGAAGAAGCTGTATACTGAACATCAAAAGAAGCGGTGAAGTAGCAGCCCCTGACTGACCTACCCTAGCGGCCATGAAATGAAGGACACCAACATAAAAGTCCTTTTCTGACCTACGAAGCTCTCAGAACTTGCTAAATACAGCAAAAGAAGGACTATCAAATGAAATCAATCCGCATTAATATTTTCTGATTTAAGGTAAACCTTAAAGGCGTCAGGTTTCCATCGACCAAGAGCTTGAATTTTCTCATCAGAAAAACCCTGGTCGGCAGCGTGATACGCTCCCCCAGTAATGCGAAAACTGTGGATTTTAATCGACTTATGTCAAAGGCATAATATTAGAGGCAATTCTAGAGCTCGGTATTTAATTGATACACAGTAATAGGTGACTGATGAGAATTACAAAATAGAGGGCCACGTCTATGACTGCGAAGCTTCCAGTAATTAAGAAGGGTTTTAACCGGGAAAACGGGACAGAATGATCCCGACTGATTAGGATATCAAATGGCCGGGGGTCAGATTTGTGTTTATAATCAGTAATAGTGATCTTAGCCGTGCGTGGCTCGCCTTCAGGTGATGAAATTTGCAGATCATGAAACTGGACAACTGAACACGTAAAGCGAGTGCTCTTGGTTGAAAGTTCGCCAATTCGGAAAAGTACATAAAAAGCAGTAAGAGACATGGAAAACTGGTCTTGTAATGGGCAAACTAATATCTGAATGTCTCTGACGACTTCATGGTGTTAGTAATTTCTGTTTTAAAAACGATTTAGTTTGTTTACAAAATCCTCCGAGTTTGTGAGCGTAAGAAATGACAGAAAGATGTAAAGTTATCGTAGCAAAACCCAATTTGCAAAAAGAACGATAATGAAATATAAACGGGGAGAAAGAGAGCGAATAATGGCAACGTGGGGTTAGAGGTCCCGTAAAATTGAGCATATAATTGTCGAACGATAAACGAAGCATGTCGATACGATCTGCGGGTTCCCTTCAGTTAATGCTGAGTTCAAGAAGCCCTTAAATTAGAGACCAACTATTGGGTAGTAGGTTGTTGGGTACAGTCGGTGGATTCTCGTCTAGAACCAGGAAGAGTTAGTTGAATTTTGCTACTTGAGAACATGAAATGTAATCGGCTCGAGTATTGTTAAAACGGGGAAATGTGTTTTCGTGAAATAATACATTTTGTCTGAGGCAACTTAACACTAAATCCCCGATCAATACAATAATACTCTGATGTTTGGACGTCTGCTTGTTGATAAAATCGATAACGACAGCGTTATCCAAAAAGAATATTACAGACTTATCAGGCATTAAACGTCCCAAATATGCATCGCAAGGACAATAGGATATAACTCTAAAACTGCAATTTTAAAAGATTTTCACGAAACCGGCCATTCGGCGCCAAACCAGTGCTTACCAAACACAGCGCTGAATGCTATTGAGCCCGATGCATCGGTATAAAGTTCAAGGGTATGCGATGTTTCCCATGCATCGTCGAGAAAAACTGATTTGCCGTTGAACTCGTCTAAAAACCGAATCCACAAAAGGAGATACTTTTCCGAGCCTTTACGTAAACGGATATGATGGTGTGGCTGTCGTAAGCCCATGGTAAGATCGAGTAGGCGCCCAAGAAAAGCACGGCCCCGAACAATAACTTGAGAACTAAAATTTGATAAGCCTATTAAAGAGTGAAGTTTTTTTAATTTGACTGTGCGACGTTTATAAAAATTGTGCAAGAGCATGGGGCATTTTTGAAGCTTTCCGTCTGGTAGTCACGCTTTTTTTTTAACGAACCGAGAGTAATGCCTGCACATTGCAATACTGTATGAGGGCCGACGGTTTTTTTCAGAGCTATGGGTACTCCGAAATGATGGCATAGAGAAATAAAGTTACCCAAGTCGGCTTCGAACCGCTTTTTGGTCTGTGCAATTACGGATATGATAAACAAAAAAGCGTCTAATATGTGCAAAAAAACATGAGGCACCCAGACGATAAATAGGCAACTATTGGAAAGCGGTACTAAAAGCTTCAAGAATGTTGCATGAAGAAGGAAGCCCCATGGGTAGGCACCGATCAAAGTTGTACAAATTTTCGAATTTGATACCTACCTACATTGTTTCAACCTTGTAGGGAATCCGAGCGGGGTTTGAAGGGAAGAGTTTTCTTTTTTTTTTAACTCTACCGGATCCCTGTTGAGGGGTTGGTAAAGAACACTGAAATGATGGGTGCTTTCCTCCACATTTATAGCAAACGTGTTCGAAATGCCACCCTTGGCAGCGTTTTCCGGTATGAAATGCCCAACACGTTCCTCGGGGAAAAAAATTGGGGGGGAAACCCTTGCGTGTTGACGCTTGGGGCTTATTGGTGATCGGCTGTGATATTGGATATTTATCGAGTGCAGATTATCTCAGGTCACTAAATGGTTCGTCATACCACAGCCAATCCGCGTACGATAAAGCTATATGACGGACTACCTTGCAATACTTCATCAACTGCGGGGTTTCACTGTGGTATTGCTCAGTATAAATCGCGACAAAAATGTTAAATGCTCTAACCCATTGTTTTATGTTGAAAACCCTCTTAGGTGCGTAATACGCTTCAAGAGTCAGGCGCACTTGCTTTGATGACCCAGTGGAAGGTGTCATAGATAACGCATCCTAATCGATTTGAGAGGTGGATGCTAATAGAACCCCAAATTCCAGATACTCGTTGGCCCAGATTTTAACTTTTATTTTCGAACCTACCCGGGAACTAAGATTTAAAGAGACGCTAGTAAAAATTTGTTTAGAATCAACATTGCCGGCGCCCAAAAGCAGAGATTCCTGTCTTGTACCTGCTCCGTTTAGGTTACTTACATCGTTTCTCAGTGCTGTGGTCAGGCTATCCTATGGCAGGTCGGCTTGAGATTGCCCTGCCAATGTGGTTTCAATGGACGTGCTTTCTTCAACGGTGTTTTTTCTAATGATCTGAGTTAGACGATCGTTAGACAATGCGGTTTTCACCGCTTCCAAGATGACAGTAAATCTGGTTGCAGAGAGAGCGTTTACGTGTAAGGAGACCAAACCGGGATTGGTAATAGCTGGGTGAAATATAGGTGGATCCGCTGCTGTCAGCTCTTATGTTCACACTCGTTCAGAACGTGTTTGGTGGCCTATCCTTGATGGCTGTGCCGTACTCTTTCCAGGAGGCATTAATTATCGATAATACATAAAAATAGGTTGTTATATACAATGGAATGCAATGCGATTTCGAAAAAAAATTGATAAGAAGGAATACGGCTCAAAATGACGAGATAAAAGTCCATCATAAATTTTTTGGTCGCAGTTAAGGTGGGCAGCTCCACAGGTTTTCTGTTCATAAGCAACGATACGTAACCGGATGAAAAGGATAACAGAGGCCAATTTCCAGGAACAATGCGTTACCCCCAGTGCCAAGTGCATTGAACCACTCGTAAAGAGGCGGTCAAAAGATTGTACACTACTACTGCAATGGTAAGAAAGTAAATCATCGCTAGCCATAAACGCACCTCGGACGTGTGAACCGTGGTTCCAGTGAACCGAACAAGCACACCCATTGCTCGTGAAAGTAAGACCCAACGACAAACAAGCAGGAGTTGTGAAAGCAAACATTAACTGACAAGTCCGCTTGGTTTAAAACATTAAAGGGAACTGGGAAATCTTAAGACAATAAAATGAAAAACATAAAATGTCTGGGGAAGGCGGCCAGTATAGATAAATAGGAGGATGTTTCAAATTTGTTATATAACTCCGATTTCCGATTATAGCGAGTTAAGGCAATGTAGAACTACCCCCTAAAACTACGCTTGTGCTGCAAGGACCATTTAGATGTACCCCGTCACGGGGTACATCTACCCGGGCGCGTTAATACGATCTGTGAGTTCCCTTCAGTTAATGCTGAGTTCAAGAAGGCCTTAAATTAGAGACCAACTATTGGGTAGTAGGTTGTTGGGTACAGTCGTTGGATTCTCGTCTACAATCAGAAAGAGTTAGTTGAAATTAGTTTCTGCCCTCCAGAACCCTGTATGGCTCCAGAAAATTGCATAAGAGATCGGCTCTTGCAGTACTTTTAAACACCAATTTAAGAGTATCACGTGCTTCTTGAACGTAGCAGCCCCAGTTCGATAAATAGTTTGACAGACACACACACATTTCACGTTTAGCGAGTCATGGAGGGGCCGGGTAAGGTCTTCAATTGCTGAGCAAACGTTCATAGGGGAAGTGCCTAGCTGTAATATAACTATATCGGGCTTGAACGATTTCACCACTAAACGATCAATTTGGACCGTCTTGCGTATTGTTCTTCCCCAAACCCTGTGCCATTTTAACTCTATGCCTTCGCGAATATGCAAATTAGCATCCATATTATTACTCCTCTCGACATATTCGCGTAAACGGCGAATAAAGGAATGACCAAGTATCAAAACACGTGTTAACGTCATTTGACCGCTTGGAGCACAACGTTTTACACTAAGATCTAAAGAGGGGACTGAACTGTCAAAAATGAGTACTTGCTGAAAATTCTTAGAGGTAATGTGGAAAAAAAAGTTTTTCCTTCCCGATACCGTGGGTACATGGGCCAAGGGAAGAAGGCCTAATAGCTCGAGAGAAACAACTTTTACCCCTGACGAAACGCTCCCTCTATCCCCTGGAGTTATACTTGACACAAACCAAACCTACAGACCATTGTGTGAGTGTTATGGACCGCATAAATAGCAATATCCGTGAAGATAAAGTTTGGTTTTGCTTGATAATTTCAAATTTCCTCAAAAAGTCAGTTCTGGATTCCACATGCTGCAAAGACGCGAAACTATACATTTGAATGACAGCGAACAAGACTCTTCATAAGTTCATAACTCTACATGTGTTAAAGACGTAAAATTATGCGTTTGAATGAAATCGTACGCCTGGTACCTCCAAATATCCAAAAATACACACTTTTACATTCCAGATGCTATAAAAACGGGAACTTATACATATTATTGAAATCGCACGAGAAATGTCGATTTTCTCTTAATAACTTTAAATTGCCTCAAAAACACAGTTTTAGATTATGCATACGTTAAAGCTGTGAAACTATAAATTTGACTTACATCGTAAGGGAAATGTCGATTTTGTCTCATGCCCCAAATTTGTCTGAAAAACAAAGTTTTAGATTCCGGAAGGTGTAAAGATATAGGGATTTTCGCTTCATACCTCCAAATTTCCTCAAAAACGTAGCTTCAGGTTTTTCACGTTATAAGGACGTGAAACTCTATATTTGAGTAAAATCGCTATCGCCGAGAAATGTTGAATTTCGCTTCATTACTTTGAAATGGCTCAAAAAAACGGTTTTAGATTCCCCATTCTGTAAAAAGTTGAAAGCATACATTTGAGTTAAATTGGACGAGAAACATTCATTATCGCTTCATAACTCCAAATTGCCCCAAACACTATGTTTTAGTCTCCTTATACTGTAAAGACTTTAAACTATACAACATTTGAATGATATCGTACGAGAATTGTAGATTTTCTCCTTACACCTTTAAATTGCCTCTAGAACACAGTTTTAGATTCCAGATACTGTAAAGATCTGAAACCATATGTTTAAATAAAAACGTAAAAGAAATGTTGAATTTCGCATCATAACTCCAAAATTGCCTCGGAATTCCAGTTTTACATTTCATATGACGCTAAGACGTCAAACTATACATTTGAGTGAAGTCAAACACGAAATGACGGTTTTTTCTTGATAAACTTAAAATCTCTCCAAAACTCAGCAAACGCTGCAAAGACGTGGTACAGGCCGAATAAAACGACGAACACTCCCAAGAATTTCACATAGCAAGTAAATCCATAGTCTTACTTCGCGACTTGTAATCCGACTCTTTGAGCAACAGAAAAACACACACGTAATAAACACTCACAGCCACACCAAGTCGCATTTAATTTAAATGTTCTACAGTCACTTGGGACGTCTCATTCCACGCCCATAACGTGTCTTGTATTTGTTATCCTTGTTGGCTGCTACTTCTTCCTCCACCGATGACGAACAGTCATTAACCTCTGGCACTTGCGGGAGCGTTTCGAGTGTTCGGCATTTCCTAGAGTCTTTCATCTCTTGAACCTTAGCAGTATGCAGTGGGTCACATCTTCTGTCGAAAATTTTATCGTTGTACTCCTCTAGTAAGTGCAGTTTCTGTACCCGTTTCTTTATCATTCCTTTCCTGGTTTGGACTCTTACTGTTCAAATTCGCCCACCCTGTCCTCTGAAATAAGTACAACATGGTTTTGTTTCAATGGCATTCCTTTGCTTGCTTAACTTTTGGCGAAAAGTTACGCCCGACAAATATTCACGTAACCAAGGAGACCAAAAAAGACTTTGAACTCGTACTTTAAGCGCTCCGAGAGAGGGCTTTCTTTGGTGGTCCATCAGGCGGACTTCTCAAATCTCTTCCAATGGCTGATAAGGCAGCGGTAACGATTCGTCCACCACGTATATCATCACCAATATAAGTCAGAGGACGGGAGTTAATAATGACTTCTGTGTTTGTCATGACAAGCATCATTTCGATGTAGTTGGGAAAAACTTTCCCCAACACCTTCCAGAGTCGTTCTTTGAGCTGTCGGGAGACTCTCTCCCAATGACTTCCACGATAAGCTCTTTCGCTGACGTAACCAAACCCATGCAGCTCAACTTTGTCAAGTGAAGATAGATTTCGTAGTAACCATAATGGAACTTTGATTTGGTCAACGTTTGCTACTTGCTGTTTCCAGGGTACCCAAGAATTCGCGATGTCCAAGTTTAGTGGCTAATCCCAATCTAGACGTCAAGTCCACAATTCTTGATACAACGACTTTGGAATTATAAGAAATGGAGTCATCAAACCCAAGGGATTGAAGACTCTCGAGCAGAAACTAAACAAACTTTTCCTTGTCTTAGGGTCCTTGTCTGTCAAGATACTGGAAGCGTTTGTAAACGACATGATATCAGTTTTTGTGTTCCAGAAAATACCCAGTCCTTTCAATGAGTCTGACATTTTTTTCGGCTCAGTAGTCGGCAGAAGAATTGGTGCTGTGTCACACAGAGGCCTGGTTTTCGTAACCTTTTGAGAGTACGATGCCCATTTTGGCAATTAAAAATATCTATTTTCAAAGGAGGTTGCAAAGTTTATTTCTTAGCTTTACTGCACTGTCATCTTGCGGGGCACCAGTAAGTACATCGTCGACGTAAACGTTCTTACTCACTTCCTTAGCTGCCGTAGGATTGCCTTCCTCGTGTTCTTTTGCATGCTTTTGTAAAGTAGCAACGGAGAGGAAAGGAGAAGGGGCATCTCCAAATGTCACTCGGGTCGAGCAATAAACGTCCGGTGTGCGATGAGTGTGCATATCTCTCCACAGGAATCTTTGACTGTTCTAATCATTAGTTTTGAGCTTGGTCAGAAGAAACATTGTCTTGATGTCTGCCGATCCGAAAGCATCGGAATCTAATAAGAATATGTCGTAGATCTTGCTGAAGTTTTGCACCCTTGGGAAGAGAGAAGTTGAGGGACTGCCCATAATACGTTTAAGCGCTGCTATCGAACACGACTCTACGCTTCGTGGTACCTCTATCTCCTTGGAATACACAATATTGGCTTACTGCTTCACAATACATTTTCGCTTTCTCTAAATCATTTCACAACCTTCTTCCAGTGGAGACAAGTCTTTGATACGTTTTTGCCAATAGTTGTCAACGAGAGGTGGATGATCTTTCTACCAAGGAAGACCAACTTCATACCGCTCACCATCAAAACGACGGGAAATGTTAAACTAATTAACTGCATTATCCTCTTCGGCGTGTCTTTGATGCTCCTGATAATTTACGATTCCAATAGCGTGTAGCTCCCAGAGGCGTTTTAATTGATCATCGGAACTGTCGATCTTCGTTACAGTGAGCATGGCTCTCATGTCTTCACTCTTCTTATACGCAGAGAAGGGACCAGTCAAAAGCCAACCAAGTCTTGAAATTAGTTGCAACCAGTGTTCCTGGACGCCTTTTTCGTACATCTCCTTGAAGCAACTTGTAGTATTGATCGGCTCCAACCAACAGATTAACCGATGCAGCTGCACTTGGAAATGTGTCTGCAAGTTCCACGTTCTTTAGATGCTTGCATCTTTTGACGTCAAATTCCACTGCTGCGAGTGGAAGACAAATACTTTTCATGGTTCACCCATTAATCGAAACGGCATGATGATCATTACTCGAGTTGAAGGGAGCTAACTTGAACTTAACTCGGTTCATCTTCTTTCGCTGTTCCTGACCCCCAAGTACTTTAATGGTCATAGTGGCAGGCGATCTATAGGGTTTTGTCTTAAGATCATTGACAAGAGCTGTTGTTAGGAAAGTCTCTGGTGATCCACTGTCCAGAAGAACTTGGACTGCACATTTCTTATCCCCATATAGCAATCTTGCACTGGCACTTGGCAACAGATTTTGCTTATTTGTAGTCTTAAACCCACAGAGTGACTGAATGTCCTTGATTTTGACTTCTGAGAGACGTGTAGAAACTGATGATTTATTCTTCCACACCCATCAACAGAACATCGTGGCGGTTTACATGTTCTACAGTCTCTTGGGACGTCTGATTACACGCCCATAACGTGTTCTGTATTTGTCATCTTTGTCGGCTTCTACAGACGCGAAACTATATATTTGAGTAAAATCCCACGAGAAATCTAGATTTTCCTTTAATAACTTTAAATCGTCTAAAAAAAACACAGTTTTAGATTCCTTATACTGTATAGCTGTGATACTACAAATTTGAGTGAAATCGAAAAGGAAATGTCGATTTTCGCCTCATGCCTCGAAATTGTCTCAAAAACACAGTTTTAGACTCCAGATGAAACTATACTTACTATACGATTTTTACGTCATCACTTTAAATTGCCTCAAAAACACAGTTTTAGAATCCGTATACAGTAAAGACCTGAAACTATATGTTTGAGTAAAGTCGTACGACAACTGTCGATTTTTGCTGCATAAATCCAAAATGCATCCAAAACATGGCTTTACATACTATTTGCGGTAAAAGACCTGAAACCATACGTTTGAGTAAAATCGCACTGTAAATGTTGATTTTCGCAGCATAATTCCAAATTGCCTCGGAATTACAGGTTTACATTTCATATGCTGTAAAGACGCAAAACTATACATCCTAGTGAAATTGAACAAGAAATAACGTTTTTTTTCTTGATAACCTAAAATTCCCTTGAAAACTCAGTTGTTAAGTCCACACCCTGCAAAGACGCAAAACTATAGATTTGAATAAAAGTGAACAAGAAATTTCAATTTTCGCCTGATAACTTTCAATTGCCTTGGCAACCTAGTTTTAGAATCCACAGACGTGAAACCACACGTTTCAGTAAAATCGGACGAGAAATTTAGATGTTTTCTTCATAACACCAAAATTCTTCATAACTCCAAAAAACTCCAAAATTACATACACAGGTTTAAGGTTATTGATGCTGCAAAGACGCGAAACTATACATTTCAATAAAATTGAGCAAGAGCTATTGATTTTTGCTTCATAACCTTACATAGCCTCAAAAACTCAGTGTAGATTTTATATGTGGTAAAGAGGTAAAACTATGCGTCTAAATAAGATCGTACAAAAACGGTCGATTTTTGCCCCATACCTCCAAATTATCCCAAACACGCAGATTCAAATTCAAGATGTTACAGAAACCATTAATTATACGTTTGAAGTTGTAATTTCTTTCATATTGCGTTAGAAGTAAGTACAACGAATGCGTATTTTTCATTTTATAATTTTTTTCTGACAATAACCAATATATTTGTTTCCCACCTTAAAACTCTTGTTTACCACATTTGGAGATTTTGAGTCTCCAAAAGGCTTTCTTTTACTTAGTTTAGAACTAAAATGGTCAAAATCTTGCAAAGTTATTAAGGTGTAAAGTTTCGACACAAATAACGTCATAAATAATTAACAAAGGAACCGGCTTCGACAAAAGCAACACCAAACGGTTCCCTACAACATCAGCAAGCACAATATAACATCAAAACATCAATAAAGTGTCTCAAGTTTTAATAACAAGGTCCTTTAACAACATGATGGTCAGCAGTGCATCCTTAAACTTTGACCAAGGCCTACGGGAAAGCGATTGTGTTTTATGTGCCAGGAAGTTCCTCTAGTTCCTCACACACCTTCTCTGATAGTTCTTTCGCTTTTGCGCAGTGTTTTAAGGCTGCCAAACAGCAAAAGTAACGGACCAAAAAAGCGTGTACTCACCAATAGAAGGCTCGTGTCAAAGTGTGACCAAAAATTTCCTGATTTTGAAAATTCATACAAGATTTCTGTTACAAGCTAGCAATTTGAAATTTGGCATGATTAGTTATCAATAACAGTGCTACGTTTTTAATGCACTCATAACTTACTAAATGCTGATTATTCATGTGAATTTGATTGCGAGCTATCAATTATACCTACTTTATCCTCTAGCAAAAAAATCCCTCAATTTACTCTGTAAGGTACATGTTTTGGTATGCATATGATATTTGTTCTATTTAAAAAACATTAGCCTTTCTAATTGTTTAATAAAATTATTTTGAATCCCCCCCACCCAAAAAAAAACTGTGTTGTTGAGTTTCCTACGTTCCTTATCCTATGGTCAAAAAACGCTCTTAAATTAGGAAAAATGAACAATCCGTTTTTGATTTTAGTACATCTCCACTTTTAGACCGAATTCAATCTTTGTTATTTTGTTTCGAATGAAAGGATCTCTTGAGTTACCTCGTGATGTTAATATTTAACTATCAATCTATGTTATGCCTGAAGGGAAGTTGTAAACAAGTTATTACAGACAAATTATAATGTATTTTTTTAAGTCAACATTGTTGTTGATTTCCCTACCCGCCAGAGAAAATTAACCTAAAAGGCTATTAAAATGCTCGGGTAACACGGTTTTGGATAATATATGTAATCTATGTTTTATACTCTATACATTATACTAGTATTTATACATCAGAAGGTTGTTGATTTTAAATAAAAAGGCAAGTTGATTTCCCTACGCGTCTCCATTTTGGTAAGTTTTGTTAATTTTTCAAGTGCAATATCTTCGTTGTGTTTACATAAAAATTACACGATTTTTCAGTATATTCTGAAAACATAAAGGCTTAATTACCTGTAAAAAAATTGGTGAATTAAATGAAAATATTGAGGCGGTACAGCCTTTAAAAGTTTGAGACCAACTTTTTGAAGAAAAACCTGTTTTCTGAAAAGTCAAAAGTTTGCAACATAATAAATCTGAGACATGGGTTTCAAAAATTGAAACTTATACCAAATGTTAGTATACTAGAACACTATTAGGTGTTAAAATCAATATTTTCAAATAACATTGATTTAGACTTCTTTTTAAAACCGGTGTTAAAACTAAACCTTGTTTGCATAAACTCACCATTTCGATGATATGTCAAACAATATTATTCGATTTTATGCCAAACATGTGGATCATATTTGGCAGGTCATGATTATTAATCTCAGGAGGTAGTTGGACATCTCATTATATATTTTTGAATTTATGGCGTCTTGAAACATAAAAGTACCCTTTTTTTTGACTATTGAAATTTTACTTTTAATTGCAATAAAATGATCTGCCTTTTTCCCAAAAGTGTTTTATTTAGCGCTTCAAACAGATTTCTTGAGTCTCATGAGACTACATTTGAATTTTCGATGTTTTTGGCTGTTTTTCAAATTTCGGGATTTGTTGATGATTTTCCTTCCCGTCACGCAGTTAAGGCGTAAAAACTCAAAAATAATAAAAGGGTAAGCCTGGAAAACAGTATCAACGTGTAAACCGTCATATATTCTACTAATACTGCTATTTCTACGGAATTAAAACCAATAAAACCAACGCTTTATATTAGATCAAGTTGGGCGTTGTTGATTTCCCTACTCGATCAAAAACCCTATCGTTAAGGTTCAAACATTTTTCCCTTCAACGCGTTTTAATATTTTTACCCAAATTTGGACAGATAGTGTAACTATCACTCCATTATTTGCTGATTTTTTTTTCTAGTCTCACCGTTTTATTCTTTCTAAGTTACAGCTCTTACCCTGAACTCAACCCCCCAAAAATGAAGTGTTTCAAGAGCTCTGAAACCTAGTTCATATCATAGATGTTAAGGCGTTTTTCACGAAAACATTGAAAATTCGATTTTTCGAGGCGAGGGTAAGAGGTCGACGACCCATGTGTGTGTGGTCAAAAATACGCATTACCAGGGTACGAAAGAATTTTTCATTTTAGAGTTTTTCCCGCGAATTAGACTTTTCTTGTTGATTTCCCTACTCGAAAATTTTTGAACGCAGAAATTACAAAACAGAGCACGAACCAATCAAAAATAACCTAAAAATCATAAAATTCAATCCATTATCTATAAGATATTTAATTTTGACGTTTTGCCAGGGTTTCATAAATTTTTTTAGAAATTTTCAAAAAACCCAGGGTAAGGCGTAGGGAAATATATTGTCCGTAAACCTAATTTAAAAATATTCAACAACCACAGCTGCAATATTTATAGGGGGTAATTTCCCTCTCCTGGAGTTAGTATATCTCATTTTGTGTTTCACTCATAATCTAGAGCGTGAAAAGAGACCTATAATAAACCAGTACTGATAGATTAGTTGCTAATTGTTAGTATAAACTAGTATTGAAAGCTTTTTATATTTTGTCTTATTGTACAGGGACAATGAGTCTACCGACAGCCCTGTGAGTGTTAAAGATATTTTCCAGTTTCTTACTGGGAAAACTACGAGGCCAATTTTACCCTTAGAGAAGAACAGTTTTGGGATAACAGTAAAATTCATTCATTGCAGCACTGACCACCAAATTTGTTTCGCAACAGTTTCTAGTTGTGCCCTTTGGGTACAGTTACCGGTGGCTGACATGACCACATACAGTGATTTTGAATTTAACATGGATACTGCAATAGGGACCTTAAGATGCTAGACGCGGCGCCCTTGAAGAACGCGGTCATATCCGAGAGGGCATGGGTACTAACCGCCACCTTTGCGCAGGGAAAAGAAACCTTAAGATTTACGTTGTGCAAGCGGTGGCCAAAAGAAATCATAACAACAGGTTCAGTCAGAGAATCAGGAAGTTTTATGACGTCGTTTAAGAAAACCCGAGAGCTTTTAGGAGGAGCCTATTTGGCCGACATCATTTCTAACGAAGAATTCGTGCTCCTCTATGACTGCAACTTTTCAGAGAACTTAGAATTAACGTACAAAGAGTACGAAAGATTTGACCTTGAAGAAATGCAGATTCAGAGTGTCTAGCGGAGTTCCGTGTGAATAAACACGACCTACCGCATTTACCAGAGTGTTTGCAAATACCTGGTGCTTTCGTATGTAACCAGGACTCCGTTTGTGAGGGTATGGAAGCTGTCTCTATGCTACTTCGAAGGCTTTCATACCCTTGCAGATACTCGGATATGATACCAAGATTTGGCAGACCAGCCCCCGTGTTGAGTATGGTGACCAACAAGGTAGTTGATTTTATCTATGACACCTATGAATGGAGAATCAAGCAATGGAATCAGGACCTTCTCAGTCCAGCACGTCTACAAACTTATGCAGATGCTTTGTACGCAAAAGGTGCAGCCCTTGACAATTGTTTTGGATTTGTGGACGGTAGAGTTTGGCCAATCGCACGACCAGATGAAAATCAGAGTCGTCTAAAATAGAGATAAAAGCGTGCATGCCCTCAAATTTCAGTCTGTGGCGCTATCTAATGGTATCATAGCAAATATGTATAGACTTGTAGGTGGGTAGTATATTTTAACCAATAATAACGAATACCTTAAGAGTCTTGTTAAAACTCAAAGCTTTTCACTGTTGTGAATTTCAGAAGGCAAGAAGCATGATGCGAGCATGTTGGGTGATTCTGGACTGCTTCAGCAGCTACAGCGGTATGTACGTTCTCCAGCAGCTCATCCTATGTACATATATGGGGACCCTGCATACCCCCTAAGGGTACAACTTCAAGCCACTTTGAGAAATGTAGTTCTCACCCCACAGATACGGGCATTTAATTCTTCAATGACCTCAGTAAGGAGTTGTGTGGTGTGGCTCTTTGGTGATATAGTTATTACTTCAAATTTAATGATTTTAAGAAAAACCTGAAGATTGGGCTAGGTGACATTGGGAAACTTTACATAGTATGTGCTGTGTTAAAAAAATGCTCTTACCTATTTATATGGTAATTTCACCACAGAGTTTTTTGTTCTACAACCACCCACACTACAGGAGTATTTTGCATAAAACTGCACTAGGTTATGATGGCAATGTTCACAAAGTAGTTTTGCGAGTTAATTATACAGAAACTACCTCAATGAAAGAACAATTAATGGCCTTTATTGCTGTTACCATACATGTAAATAACAAAGAACACAAAATGGATTTCCATTTCAGAATGCTATCAGGCCTTTTAAATTTAACAAGTTCTCGTAACTTCAAGACGTGACATGATCACATGGATATATATAAGTGTAGAACTAACTCAACTTAGTAGAAACAAGTAATCTGAAGTAAACATTAAAGCATATCTCTGGAATGCTTCCTCGTCAACATAAAACGTCTTTTTTTTCTGCAATTTTTTGCATGAGGCCAATCATCAGACTAATAAGTTGATTGCTCTGTTGTTGCTGCTGTTGTTGATTAGCAAGTGCTAGCTCATAAGGCCTTGTTTGCCGCTCGTACTGCTCCCTTCTCGCTTTCTGATCTTCTTGTTTCATTGCCATATTAATGTTTCCTTTTTCCCCGAAAAACTCTATTGTATCATTTCCACCCTTTCTTGACCTCTTCCTCTTTGGTTCTGACGAACCCTCACCTTCTTTCCGTTTCATCGTTTCACTCAGCTTTTCGCACGCGTTCTTTCGGATCTCCTCTCCCATCGCCCTGTCTTCGTCTGTCTTTTTCTTGTTACTCACCAATAAGATATCTTCTTCAGCTGCTTCACACGTCTCGTTGATCTCCTCGAGCGCTCGGTCCAGCTCTGTTTCCTCTACTTCCACTCCGCTATCTCTCCGTTCCTTCTGCATTCTTGCACGATACTTGTCCAGTACAAGTTTAGGACGCTCCCTCACCGATTTCTTTGTGACAAGAAACCTCATTGTAGCGTGCGGATTGAGGTTGTCGGCTATTGTTTCCCACACTTTTCCTCTGTCAACTGCCCTCGCCTTATAACGATACGGTTACAATAACAAAAACCTCCCGAGCAAGAGCAATGTCGTGGTTGTTTGTCCATTCCATTGCCATACTAAAGGAAAATAAAGTAGAATTTCAATCAAACCGTCCGTTGGAGGAATTTTCACTAAAACAATCGTAAAACACGAGTCGATGAAAGATGATGATTTCTATTAAAAATCCACACATTTTTTTTACAAGTAATGGAAAATCATTTTCTAGAGCGGTCCTAACCTATCACAGATTAGTTTAACACGATATAAATCAAGGTGAAATAAGAAATCAAGCAATACTCTGTGTGAGTAAATTTCCCCCAATTTATCTGCTTTTTGGATTCCTTATTGAAGACTTGACGCTCACTTTTCCTTCTATAAGCTCGCTAAAATTGAATTATGAAAACAAAATTGAACCAAACAGTTTATGAATCTATTTCTTTATAATAATGTTTACAAATTTTGTGCAAAACATGTTATTTTAAGGGAAAAAGTCGGAAAATAACTAACCTTTCTGGGAGGCCGCCAAACTCAACTTCATCGCCACCACAACTGAGTTGGAGGCCGTCAAGTGGCGTGACATTTATGCAAATTAAATTGAAGACCTTGGGAATTTACTTCCGGTTGCCGTTGTCCTAAGCCGCGTCCAGGGTATCTAAAGGTCCCTAATAACACACAAAAGACCTTTCGAAGAGTTTAGATGACCTTTTATTGTCTCCAAGCGTTGGCCAAAGCCATTTTTAACAGAATGTTTGAGTGCTAATTAACCGCGCGGTCATGGCCCGAGCGCGGCTCATGGTTTACCCTTGGTTTATTTTTTTAAAATTTTTTATTAACCGCGCGGCCATGGCTCGAGCGCGGTTCATAATCTACCCACGGTTTATTTATTTTTTTTTTTGTCGGTGACCAGACCCAAACTTCCTCTCGCCCAAATTTTGAGTCACGCAACGTGTGATATTTATTCGTTAAACGCTGCTAAATTGCTACATTGGACAATGACAACATGGCGGTATGTCGTGTGATGCGAAGCGGCGTTCTTCTTCTACTCGTCTTCGTGTTTACAAGAGATCTTTCTAATTCTAAATGTCTTACACCGTTGGTTAACCAAGAAGTCAATAGCTCTGGGTTGGCTGTTGGACAGGAGCTCTCTTCTTTCGTCGGTTTTGAGCAGCC
>Ga0099801_1086150_pt1 | contig 16270 bp, 15 predicted proteins | sample Orb8nscriptome_4_FD_81145 | JGI IMG/M metagenome (GOLD analysis project Ga0099801, IMG submission 81145) | Coral microbial communities from Puerto Morelos, Mexico - Orbicella 8 T A metatranscriptome (Eukaryote Community Metatranscriptome) | ecosystem: Host-associated > Invertebrates > Cnidaria >...
CAAGGTTGAAAAGTAATGTGGACATGACACACCCCTGCCTGACACCAGTGTGGACTTCAAATAAGATGTCACCATCGCCAACACAGCAGGTAAAGTTGTCATAGAAACTTTTGATGATCTCAGCAAGGTGGGAGGGGATTCCATATGCTCGTAATATCTTCCAGAGGCTGTGTCGATGCACACTATCGAAGGCTTTGGCAAAATCTACAAAGTTCACATAGAGAGTTTGCTGCCACTTGGTACTCTGTTCAATAATATTTCTCAGCATGAAAATATGATTGATACATCCCCTTCCTCTCCTGAAACCTGCCTGTTCCTCACGGAGTTTAAGGTCCACAGCCAGTGACAGGTGCTTCATGATGACTTTCGCTAGGATCTTACTAGGAGTGGATAATAGTACAATGCCACGCCAGTTGCTGCATTCAGAGAGAGCTCCTTTCTTTGGTATCTTCTGTCCCATATGATGTTGAAAAGTGGCTGTAAGATGTTTGCAGTGGTCACAACAAGTGAACAAAATATGGAATAGTTTCCAGTTGTTACTGTTAGTAAAAGGCTAAAACTAAAAAGTTGCAAAAGATGTTAACCCTTTAAGTCCCAAGAGTAACCAACATCAATTCTCACCTTACAATATCAATGCATAATCAAAAGAAAGGGTTATGAGAATAAATTAGATGATCACAAAGAGAAGTTCCTTAGTTCTCACGATACTAAGCAAGAAAAGGTATGGAGACCAGTCAGGAGAATTTGTATGTGGATAATGGGGCTTAAACTATAAAGTTAACCAGGTGAGGCCCTATGTACCTCCTCTTCTCCAAAGTGTTTGAGCAGCTCTTCAATTTCAGTGTTGCCAAACTCTTCTGGATCCTTCTCAAAGTTGATACTCTGCATTGCCATCGCAACAAAGAAGCTGTCCATGAGACTTTTCTTTGGAAATCTAAAAGGGAAAGTAGACAGATGATTAGAATTCTATTACAATGTTTCTTTAATTTTACTTTGTGTTTTGCATGCAATTAGAGTATATCACAATCTAAGGAGTGTGACCGTTTGTTTATTAACCGCGTGGCCATGGGCCGAGTGCGGTTCATGTTTTACCTGTGGTTTATTTTTATTTTTGTTGGTGACCAGACCCAAACTTTGTCTTGGCAAAATTTTGAATCATGCAACCTGTGATGTTTATTTGCCAAAAGCTGTTGAAACAATAATACAAGGACAATGTTACAGATATTGTTTTCTTTATTTGTGTGTAAAATATATTTTCTTTTGGTTTTATCAAAGCGTTGGATTTGAAGGGAAATAATAAATACGGTTACAAAAGGTATTACATCAGCCATGGAATGTGTGACAAATGAGATCGTGTTTACTTTGCAAGTTTATTTTGCCAGAAGCGAGGGTCATTGATTTATTTGCAATTTTTTTAGTATTTCTTGTGGTTTTAGGCAAATGAAGTAAATTCTTTGGCTGTTTAATTGCAGCGAGTTCATATATGGGAAGGAAAATTAAATATTTGCAAGCCAAGCAAAGAAGTTGTCAGAATGTGCAAGGATTACGTCACTGGTAGGGAAATAACCACCGTACTAAAGAAAGCCTTGAATAACGTAATTCCTGAATTATGTGACTCATGTGACTACTTTGCTAGCCCTTGACAGATTGAAAAACCAATTAAATTTAATCATGACTTTTAATAGTGTTATTACTGTAGCATTCGTATCATTCATGCCCATACATATCCCGAAGAAAGTCCCAGATTAAGAACATTACATCGTCGGAGATTTCACAATGGCCACGAGTACGACTGATGGGGCAACAATACAGTTTGTGTTGATCAAGTGATGTGGTGTCTACAGTAATCAATGAATCATCAAGGATTGCTTTGGAATGTGCACTGCAATGCAACTGTAGTGCTAAGAAAACAGTTAAATTTTTAAAGTGTGGTTATAAGATCTGAGAAATCTTCTTGTGTTTGCAATGAGCTGATCAAGAAACTCATTCTTCAGAGCTGCAAACCCAGCAGAAGTTGCTTCTCCACGAACAATGTGGCCTTTAAACTCATGGTGGCCATTGACTGTCCTTGTCAAATCTTTCAGTGTGAGTGGGGAACCTCTGTTTTCCATTCCTGTATGCTTGAAGGTCATCTAAGCAGTGGTTAACAGATACCTGTGAAGTCAAAACACAAGAATAAATTAAAACACAAATTGACATTAATGTTTGGAGCATTATATTATTGATCACATGTGCAATGAATAAGAACTATGCTATGTCTCTGCTGACCAGTTGATGATTTTATAGAAGAGAAAACTATTAACAGTCAGTTAATTAACACAGTCAGTTAATTATATATAATGTTTTTTCAAATTTAAAAATACATATAGAAATACAATATATACCTTTGCTTTGGCAACATCAAGATTCTCTGTTTGAACCTGCACACACAGACATGAAACAATAGGCAGAACATCCATCAAGAGATAGGTGATGTATATAAACTGTGTTGATGTCATTGCTTTCAACAGTCCCTTGGTCTTGGGGTCTTTGGAATCTTTCCGTTGATGAAAGTAGCTTATCAGCGGGTCTAATGTATGGTAAACAGCCTCCACAGCTTCATAACAGGACAGCCACCGAAGTGCATGGATTTCTTTATACTTTAGTAGAGGGTGATTAAGAACTTCCTGCACTTTATGAAGCTCCTTCTCCCTTGTTTCGGAAGCTTTCATGCAATAAAACAAAGAGGTAAGCCACTCCTGGTACTTCTTTACGCGTGGTATATCATTTGCTGCTTGGCTTGTGCAGAGGGCCAACCTGTGTGCCATGCAGTGAATATGTACCATGTGGGCCTTTTGCTCCTTCAACCTTCCTTTAACGCCTTTGTTTTCTCCGGTCATGACGGTCGCTCCATCTGACCCAAATCCAATCATCTTTGAGGGAGGTATTTTCCTCTTCTGGGCTTTGTTTAAAATTTCTTGGGCTAGGCATCTAACCATCTTCGTACTTCACATCCCTTAAGTAGATCATTTCGGCCACAGAAGTTTTGGGGTCAATAATTCTTGCATGCACTGTCATCCGTTTCTTGTTGGCAATGGTTGAGGTCACATTAGGAACTTAACTGTAGTAAAGGGCTCTTACCGTGGTAAAAGTGAGTAAGCAAAAGTTGACTATAGTAAATTGTGCATGTTGACTAAACATTTCCCAGATGGCTTTTTGTCCAAAGTGTGTCAATCAAATTGCAATTTGATGAGAAACGCAAATAAGCTCAGACATACTTGCGGAACTTTTGTCTGGGGAAAAAACCTTCTGTGTCCGCCCTGTGCCATGGATTCTGAATGCACGGTCCTTATGATACTTGCTATTCTTCTTGTAATCATTGCTATCCGGAAAGCTCAGAGGTTCAGATTTATTGCCCTGAACATGTATATTCTCCGTAAGAGAAGGTGGTATGACTTAATCATTGCTCTCCTCACGAGAAGAATTAGAAGACTAAGACATACTTCTGTGCGGCGACGAAGAGCGGCGTGGGTATATCCCAGACTACAGGGTTGGTTTGAAGAGATGTACCAGAATCCAGTCTTCTCCGCCTTGTGGAAAAATGACTTCTGTGTCACAAAGGAGACATTTGATTACATTTGCCAGCTGGTTGGACCAGACCTTTCAAGGCAAAACACTCGCTTCCGAAAGGCTGTTGCTTTGAACAAGTGCGTGGCAATTGTGTTATGGAGACTGGGAACCGGCAATTCATATAGAACGACAGGAATAACATTCAGACAACGAAAAGCTACTGTAATAAAGATATGTGAAAACTTTATGGAAGCCTTAATATGCCACAAAGATGATTTTATCCGGTTCCCAGATGATCCACTTGATGTTGCACTGGCTATGAGGAGGGGTGAAAGTTTAGCTGGATTTCCAAATGTTGTTGGAACAATAGGTGGTTCACATATCACCACAAAAACACCTCAGGTTAATCATGAAGATTATTTCAACAGAAAACAAAACTATTCAATTAATTTGCAAGGAGTAGTCAATGCTACTGGTAAATTTATAGATGTCAGCACAGGATGGCTTGGTAGTATTCATGATACCAGAGCATTGCGACTTAGTACACTGTACCAAAGAGCTGAAAACAACCTTATTTTGACTGAGCCAGTGAAATGCATTAATGGAGTAATGGTGTGCTCCCTTCTGATCGGTGATTCTGCTTACTCCTTACTACCCTGGCTGGTTAGTCCTTATCCCCATTCCTGTAACCTTAATCGAAATCAAGCCAAATTTAATAAGATTTTGAGCAAAAGCAGGGTAATAGTAGAAAGGGCATTTGGAAAACTGAAGTGTCGTTGGAGGTGCCTATTAAAGCCACTTGAAGAAAAGACACCAAAAGTTCCACATACTATCCTGACGTGTTGTAGTTTGCACAACATTTGTGTTTTAAGGGGCGACGAGTTCGAAGATGACGATAGTTCCGAATATGAAGATGACGATGATGACGACGATCAGGTTGTGTTCGGGCAGGAATGAATTGTACGGCAAGCTCTTACTGCATTTCGCGCTGAATAAACTCGTTTTGATAGTGCAATCCTACATCTGATCGGATAAATTCACACACTCTTTTAAAATTAAATTCAATATTCAAGTACGAATGAGGGGAATCAGCAACTCTAGCTTCAAGGTAGCCTGTTTCTAAAATATAGATTGTCATTTTATTAAACGGACAAATCTAGAATTAGAGATTACAACTATTCATCATGTACATTTCTATTACAACACATATTTTGTCATGTTTTTTTCTGCTAGTAAAAAACAAAAATAATAAATTGCACACACCGTTAATCATTAAATTCCAAATAATGGCTAGAAATGTAACAAAAATCGTTTACTTTGACGAATTCTTGCTTAACTTTGTTTATAACATATATATTCTTGAAAAAGTACTGTAATTATATGGTCATACTTCAGAGTATTAGTTTCCGTTCCTGCCTATCTAGTGAGTCTGAAAAAACTGAATTGGGAAACTTCATTCTCAAATTATTCAAACATTCTGTCACAAAACTGTAACTGCAACTGTAACGGTAAAAAATAACAGTAATGAAATGAAAAAGAAGAACCTTGAAAACAAGGATGAAAAAAGGTTTAACTTTTACTTTTTTACGATTGCGCCTAATTCCCGTATCGCACCAAGCACAAGCTCTTGGGTGTGGTCAGACTCCCTAAGATATTGGAAAAGTTCTCTCTTTTCCTCTTCTGCTCTCTTTGCAGCTTCCGTTTGTGCCTTGATTAGCTCCTTCAGCATGTCTTCCTCTCTTTGATCCTTGGCACGCTCGTCATCCTTTTTACTCAGCGTTGACTTTTTGTCTTTGAATCTGGCTTTTTCTTGTCTTTGAAAAATAGCTGTTTTGCTTGTTCTAGTTCCTCTTCATCTGTTGAGATTTGGGATTTACTGAGTCCCTTGTCCCCCAAATTTCATCGAGAGCATTGAATTCTGGGAGTGATTTAATGCCCCCTAGTTCCTCTATGGCTGGCATTATCTCAACTGCAAGAGGAGCTTTCTTTTTAAGGTGAAGTCCAAATGTCTCTCTGAACAAATGTAGGTACTTCAAATACTCCACTAAACTGCCGACACTGCTCGTCATCTGGAGTGCACCTGTTGATGTGTCCACGGTAAACAGCGTGTCCTTTCTGTGGTTAAAAGCAAACAATCATTGCAGGATACAGGAAAAAGGGAATGGCAAATTTAAAACACACTTTGTACTCCTAGAGAAACTTATCAGTTGCGTATTAATAATTATTACTTATGTTGGGTCTAAGTGAGGTTAATTTATAAGCACTGTAGGGGATGATGGCAAGGTTGTATCCAGCAAGGGTATGCAAAATGCATTTCTAGAAGTCAGTTAAGTTAAAGTTAAAGTCTGTTCTGAATCCCATAGATTAAAGGAGCCAGTTGCAGTATAGGAGTTTCTCCTAATTTCTGTAGTATGAAGCAACCAGGAGCACTGCTCCCCCCTGGATGGGATGCTAGTGCATCACAGTAACCCCCAAAGCACTTGTTACATTTCTCTAACAGTTTGCCAGAACCCATTTGTTCACCTGGGTGGAGAGAGGCACTGTCAGAGTTACATGTTGTACACAAGAACACAACAGCTGGTCATACTACAATGACCCAGTCCAGGGTGCCAACCTGGAACTCTTGACCCAGAGTTTAATGTGCTAACCAATAGGGGGAAATTAACGTTGAAATGAAATTAGCTCAACCTTCAAAATTCATGCAGCAACAATAAATATTGTTTAGTTCTATTAAATATGATACTGAATAACTAACCTGCTTTGAATTCATCCCACTTTGTATTTTGCCATGCTTTCCTTTCAATCCCTTTTCCCTCTGGATTAGATCGCAGTTGTTTACACAAGGCTTTGTTGTCCTCTCTGTTTGTACTCTTTGGACAGCCTGGCTTTCTCTTAGCATTTTGTGGCTTTGTTGGTGAAGTGTTCATTGAAGAAGCTCCTTGAGTTGTTTCATCAGCTGACTGCCCCTTTTGTTGTTTATTTGCCATAAGAGATTGATTAACATTGTTCACTTCAAGTTCGAACACTTTAACTGAAAAAGCAAATACCATCCCTTCATCAAGTTTGACATATATTACATTGACACTAAACATACTGTAGCACCCCAAATATTATAAAAACTTAGACCTGGTGTGACTGTTAAGATGGCAGTTTTTAGTTGTGGTGTGACTATTACAGGTCATTACATAACCTTACTAAGATGAGAGAGGATTTCCAATCACTTCCCTTGTTTCGCTGAAGCCGTGATTTCACTTGTGTTGTGTACAGGCGGTGAACAAGTGTTGTAGTGTGACCTCAACTTAGTGTTCACTTCTCTTCAACACTGAAATGTTATTGAATTGCACTAACCTGTAATGAATAATTGAAGACATTTTTTGATATCATAGTGCCAAATTGTATTCATTCTTTGTATTCAATGATTTTCTGAGAAATCAGTTTAACCTGTACAGTAATTAATGACATTCTGAGGATGAATAAAGTCAAGAAAGTCCCACTTGGAGATATTTTCATGTACGCTCATACATGTAGCATTGAACAATCAGGGCATAACTTACCTATCATCTCCCTTTGATGACTACCGGTAATAAGCTGTGGTAAATCAGTCTCCCACTGTTCTTGCCTGTCAATTTGCAAAATTGTCCTTTAGGCCACCCAGGTAATTTTGGCTGAAAGTCTTTGGAAGACAGCTGAATTTTGAACTTGATGATGTTCAGGATTGCACATTCCTCCTTAATGCCAAATCCTTTCCGCAAGTGGCTTAAAACAGAAGTAAAATCTTTATCTGAAGCCGTCCTCACACCGAGTTCAAAACACCATCTTTCTGTGGGCTTTTCATTCCCATTGTGATAAACTGCACCAGCAACCTGTACAATTACTGTTGTGTCTGATACATCCGCACTTAACTTGCAGTAACCGCAAGGTGATCCATCAGTTCCTCTTGTCTTGTAATGCTACTTGTTTTGAATGTTTTACAACCAGAGGTCATGGTATTTTTTTGCCATGTTTTAGGCAAATCTTACAAAACATGGCATCTCTTTAAAACACCAGCCATGGCCACAAGGTTAACCACTTTGACTGGAATTTCTTGTCTTCGTTAAGGTTACTGGCAGGCCTGGAAAGTGTGGAACTCGTTTTGCAAGATGGATCTTGTCCTTCAATCTCGACAGTTGCATCTTTGTTGTTTTTATGTTTGCGATCAGTCTTGGCCAACTTGGCGTTCGATATTGTGTTAAAAAAAGTCGAAAGTTTTCTTTGGTGCTGAGTACTATCTAACTTTGGTAGTTTCTTTGGAGGCATTGTCTCAATTTAAAATGCAAAAGAAATGAATTCATTTCAGCCAGAGGTGAAACAGTTAACTCAAAGCATGTCATGCCTTGTGAGAACCTCGTTTGCGAGCCAAGTGTGAGTAGAGGCCTGGGGAAGAAATAAAATGAACACGAAAGATCGCCGATTGAAGAAGCAAATACACAAATCAATATTTCATGATTTGTTGTAACACAAAATGAATACGGAGATTGAACTGCCTATCACCTACTATGTGACTGGGGTGCATGTTGGGCTCAGTAAGTAGTTTTATAATGCAACATTTTTAAAATTTATGCGCCATGCGCATAGCCTTGCCAATCCCTGATGTGTTAATGGGCTTGCATTTTTCCTAAATGTTGCGTGGGTAAATAAAGGATTGTATTGTATAAGATTGTATTGACCTTGTGGAACCAGGGGTTGATGGGATCCAAGCTCCAACGCCTGGCCACAGAGCTCCTCTATGAGTGTACACATAAGTGGTATGCAAGCAAGTTTTCTTGTGGTCGAAGTGTTTTTGATGTAAAGGACATATGCACAGTATGCAATTCTGTCAAGTATGGCAAAAAAACACCTCTTCCAGAACTTGTGAAAAGCTCTCTCAGCAGCCACATGATCCACCATCTGAACAAGCAAATCCACACCACCCATATGTTTATAAACCAGGTAGTGAGGCCTGGGTTTAAATTTCGGCTCCGGTTTTTTTTTCTTTTCCTCGTTCAGTCACAAATTGCCGTCTGGTCTCTAAAGCGCATGCATCACCTGTGCATGGGTACAACACATGGAATTTACTGAAGTTGTCGTCATGAAAAGTTAGCACAGTTTCATGATTTCTAGGGCAATAAAATCACATACAAACAAACATACCGTTCGCGGTAGACCAACACTAAAAGACATTAAGCGTTTTCGGAACTGGTTGATCTGCAAGCCTTGTGAGTCTTATGAGAGATCAATTTACAAGCAAACATTTTGAGTGAATTTATCAAGAATCATGTTATACTAAAGGAGCTATCAACCGGGGCTATAAACTCTTCAACTTGATAAAAAGCATCTTCAGAAGCGTCATCGTATTTTTAGACGTGATCGTGAACCAAGTAGAATCCCAGCACGAACTCGAGAATGTCTGAGCAACAAGGGTAGAAAGGTTAGAGGATTTGTATACGAATGTATCTGTTCGAATACACCTAAGTAAAACATTCTGGGAAGCTTCGTAAAGTATAATAAAGTTGAAATCTCGAACTAAACGATATTTCTAGTCATTTCTTGTAACATAGTTAGGTGTCTTTACAAGAATGAAACCCATGTAGCGTATTATTGTACATTTAAGCTGAGAGAAATTAATATATGTTGACCCCAGCAAAACAATTCTTGGCTTGCACTGTCAGGCAATCCTGATGCAGTAAAAAATTATTCCAAAACCATTTAGAGGATAAAGTCAAGAAATTGCGATGTTATAGGAGATTAACAAAGATGACACTTCTCCAATTTTTCAGTCTGTGCGTTTTCCCAAAGCTCAGATATTCATCTAAATATTTTGCACAAATTAACAGAGCCCAGTATGGAGCCACCATGTTGGTGTACCTCCACGGTACACAAACATTGTGGCCGGAAAATAGTGTAAACATCTGGAACTTAATTTGGCTATCTAGGCAACTGATTATCTGTGTTGAGCAAACAAGCATTTACATAAGCACTTTTCCTAATACTTTAACTTCTGAACGGGCTAAAAATCGTGAGATAAGTATATGTTTTTTGACAAATGCGTTTGTAGCTCAATGTCATGCTCTGAAATTCAAAATGTCTCGTTGTTTGGGAAACGCAAAAAAAAAAACAACGACAACAAAGGCTAAGGAAAATAGACTGAAATGTTTATGGGTTGATATAAAGACCTTGACTCATTTCAAGACCTAATGACCTGCAAACTAGTATCAAGCTATTAATCAATTCTAAGAAATGCAATGGAAGGCAGAATAGCTTGAGCACATTGGTTTGATTGAATTTCGTACGACTTCAAATGCAGAACATTTAGCTCAATTGCAATATAGCTAGTGCTTCTCAATGTAACGACTTCCAGGGTACACACAGCGTCTAGTTGTACATAAACAGAGTGGGGAGTTGCTTGACCATGCCATCCCGCCTTTGATGATCCACCATCCCTGCTGAGATCCCAGTGGTTAACATTAAACATGGATTCTTCTGAGATCTTTTTCTCTTCATAAAAGGGCAAGAATTGGCCCTTTCCTGAAATACTTGCATCCCTTATTCTTTTGGCTTTGCTGCCTTTAACATTTGAGGATCTCCCTTTTTGTTTGAACGAAGTGTCCCAGTAAGTAGAGTCTTCTTGGAGTGGAGATACTGTGCAAAGGTGGGGCTGGTATAAAAATTGTCAACAAAAAGATGATAGCCTTTGTTGAGCAACCCTGCTTCAGTCATCAGTTCCTTCACCACGTCATAAGAGTGCCCAAATTCAGAAGATAATTGTGAATGTTTCTGACCACAATATACCATCGTGTGGGACACTCTCTTGGAACCAAAAAAGTAATGCGAACTTTGCTATTAAGATTACAGAAATATATGAATCCAATTTGATATATTTATGGTTAACTGTTTATGTGTGAATAAAATGATTTATTAATAAGTGGGTTAAATTTCTTGTAATAAAATTTCTTGTAACACAACAGCTACATTAACATTAACTACCAACAGAATTATTGGTACAAGTAATTGTTAACAATTCAGGGGTAAACATACTTGTAATTTCAAATCAGCCAAGTGTGTCATTCGATTATTTTCTGAATGGTAGTCCAGAGTTAATGAACATTACTAATCAGTTAAACTCATTGCCAATAGATGAGCTTGGGGATGGTGCCTGTTAGAGTGGGTGATGGTTCCAGGTTGAGCAACAAGCCTTGAGCAGGGCACGCAGGTATCCATGGCTACTCTGCAAGCAGCAACCACCCAAAGACTTGCCCCAAGGGTGCTTGGAAGGGCGAAGGGGCCGTGAACAGAGGTGATATGGGACCTGTGCCACCACCCAGAAATTAACCAAGTACCTTCCTCTGGCTCACTGCAAGACACACAGAACAATGCTTACCAAAGTATGGCAATGCTGATCACGAAATGAGACTCAAGAGTCTGCTAACGATAGAATGCTTCAAGGAAGCACCGAACCAAGGTCTACAGCTGCTCTTTAGGCTGCAAGACATGATTAAGCATCCACTTGCTGCATATACTGAGCCAGGAAATTGCACGTGACTTTCCGGTTGATTGGAAGAGCCTTTGCTTGGCCCCTGGCACAAGCAAGCTGTGAACAAGCCAGACAATCCAAGGAAGACAAATCTATGTGAGTCCAGGACAATTATTGGGCCAAGATGCACAGTCCGCAAATTGCACGAGCAAAATAGCTAGATGAGCTGCAAAAAGAACCACCGGCAAACCTCCACAGAGTGCGCTGACCAACAATTTGTTTGCCTCTGGTCTGAAACTCAGTTAGAGTGCTTCCTGTACGTACCAAGATCATGAGCTATAGGAACCGGTGAGAAGATGAGGAGAGAGTGAAGCCAAAGTCTCAGATGGAGTGCAAATATACAACTGGTAGGTGGTACAAGGCCTGAATAAGGTGATCTGGGATGCCACTACGAGCTACCACGGTGGCCGCACCAATGCGAATACTGTGGCTGGAAAAATTGCCTGGAACTCCCGCCCCAACCAGGATTTCTCTGATCCAAGCGGTGAGGATAGCGCAGGATAGAGGCCGACCATCCTGACAAAGAAAAAGAGGGCCACCAGAGTTTCCCCTCACTGCCAAGTATTCCAAAGCAGCTTGAAGGGCACAAAGAGGGAAGCGTCCCCTGCCAATGTAGACAAAGCAGCCTTTCTGAAAGGGGTCAGTCTTGGAGACTTTAATCCTCACTCTCAAGCAGAAAGGATTGGCGTCAGAGTCTACCAAAATGTCACGGATGCTCAGGTGGAGTGCTGGGGAGAAACTTGCCAAATTAGGAACAGTAAATTCTGCAGATCTCAGAAAACTAAAGTAGGCCAAGTTGCACACAGCCCAAAACATGCAGTGGTCAAATATCGATAAATCTAAAGACCTAAGGATGATCATCAAAATGTCATTCATAATTGGCAGATGCTGGGCTTCGGGGGAACCTTGGATCCATTTGATTCCTTGAATGACCCGCTCTAAACAGAGACAGTTGACCAGAGGGTCTGGGAAGCCCTCTTGGATATGTAATGAACGGACTGCTGAGAGATAGAAGAGTGCTGAACTGATCCAGCCAGGAAAGTGGGAAACAGGCACAATGTCCATTCGTCAGTCGGGCACTGAGAGCCACTGGGGTGAAGCTTGCCCAGCTTCCTGAACTTGATGAATCTCCTCAGGCCAGATATGTAAGATATCCGAGTGGAGTCAGCCAAACCTTGGACCAGAAGGAACTGGCACTGTTGCTCTGATGAGGACCAAGCAATTCTTCCAGGAGTTGAGGTGGAATGGGCACTGGAAGGGACTGAGCCTTGGGTGCTAACCTCTGGAACTCTTGCCAATGAAAGTGGGACAAAGCGTCAGTAATGCAATTGTGAACCATGGGAACATGTTGAGAGGAAAAGGAGAAATTGAAACGCACCATTGAGGCGAGGAGATGGCAAAGAAAGCGCATTAAGACTGGAATCTTGGATGTTCTAGAGTTGAGGATATAAACCACTGCCTCGTCATCGGAACAGAAAAGAACATGATGCCTGGTGAAATGAGGACCCCCACGTGAGCAGCAATGATGACCACGAACAACTCTATAGGCTATAGAGTGAGAGGCTTGAGAAGAAACCCATGAGCCGCTGAACAATTCCCCGTTGAAGTAGGCACCAAAGCTAAGGGAACTCAAAGCATGCGATGTGACTTCCAAGTCAGCGGAAGCAGACATGTTGGGGAACAACCAAAAATAGAGACCATGCCAAGAGGACAAGAACTGAAGCCACCACTGAAGATCCAGGTGAAATTCAGAATTTAGGTGGATTGGATGGTCCTGTTTGCAAAAACACTGGAGCAGATGGATCGTGTGTCGCAGAAAAGTATGACCTCGCCAAACAACTTTATCGGCATGATGCAAATGACAAATGAGAGACTCCAGTTGGCGCCTGGTACTGTAGCATTGATCCTGCCACAACTGAACCAGCTCCTGTAAAGCACAAAGCTTGTCCATGGGAAGGTGAGCCACCTGAGCCATCAAGTCTAACTCAATGCCCAAAACCACTAAATGAGTGGAAGGACCAATACACTTATCTGGATGGAGAGGAAGCCCTAAGTATCTGCAGACAGCTATGGAAGTGGCCAAATTCTCAGCACATTGATTAGCGTCCGGCGGACCCGCTGTAATAAAGTCATCTAAGTAATGTAAGAGGTCGGAAAGATTGTGTGTATTAAGGAGAATCCACCCCACCATGTCTGCCATGGAATTGAAAATATAAGGAGCAGAGCGGACGCCCAATGGTAAGGCTAAAGCAACATAATAGTGGTTGCACCATTTCAAACCCAGGAGATATCGATCTGATGGGTGGACAACTATGTTGCAGTATGACGCCTCTACATCAAATTTAGCAATAAAGGCACCTGAGCTATAGTTTGAGATCATACGAACGATCTGATCAAAAGTGATGTATTGTAGGGTAAACTTGTTTGGGTCAATTACATCATTAACTCTCAGACTGTGATGAGAGGACAGTTCCACTATGAGCCTCCACTTGCCTGGTTGACCCTTTTTGGGAATAACCCCAAAGCTGCTAATGTGCAAATTCGGGAAAGGTGGAGAGGAAAAAGGCCCTGCCACTCTCCCAAGGGGGAGACCTCATTAGCCAAATAGTGGTCAATGTCCGCAGGATGTTGATTAGCTGAGGCCTGGTTTGAATTAGCTGACTTAAGTTTTTTGGAGTGTTGAAATCCCATGCGAAAGCCATTCCTGAGACCGTCCAAAAGGAAGGCAACTAGACGTTGGTGTGGGTGCTTGGACAACTTTGCAGCAAACTCTTCAGGCTTGAAAGGGCTAACTATGGACATGGGGCAGGGGGTGGAGACTAGAAGGAAAGAAAACGAGAGATGGTAAATCCCCTCTAAAAACCCCCTAACTTAGGGCAATTAAAAAATAGAATAAGAAGACAAACACAAGAATGGTAGATAAATGTTTAATTCAACGAGCCTATAGAACAACTGAGTCATGCACAAGGATGAAAATAATGACAATCCAAATTAACTAAGCTGCAAAGTCAATAGAGCATGCATTGTAAATAAGTCCACATGCAAGAAGGCGAGAGCGCAATGCCAAACTTGATCATAAAATGAAACGAAAAGACATAAACAACCATGAGAACACAGGGCATGGTCAAAAATTGATCGACAACAATGACTTACTACTTAATGAAAAAATGATCCCAGAAAGGGAGAGGACAACCAGGTCCAACTGAAACACTGAGCAAAAAGAAAGAACGTTCTGCAAAGATGCAACTAAAACTACTCTTAAAGTTCTGAGTAAAGTTAATATCCCTTGAACCAACAGTTACTGGCACTGCTTTTTGGCTAGACAAGGAACTAGCTGCTGGAGACCGAGAACTGTGGCTGAAAGTGCTCTCAAGCTTATGGTCTGGTCTCAAAGCGCAAGACACAGAATGATGGGTGCCTCCATGTGTGCTGCAATGGTGGTAATAGTGGCACAACGTGTGAGGGGCTGTGCACCTTCCCTTGTTCCATGATGTGCAAGGTAGCCTAGATGAGCTGGAGCCTGCTGGTTCTGATGAATCCGTGGATGAGCCAAGATTGTAGCTGTGAAGGGAAGCACCGGTGGTGTGAAAATTAAACAGCTGTGCATTCATGGCTGACCAATCGGCCAGCCGAGTTGCTGCAGCATGTTTGTGGAAAGCTTTGTCATACGCAAGCCAGACCTGTCTGCTAAACTGCCGGTAGATCCGCAGGACTAGTAGCTTGTACAGTTTTAGATCTTTCCAACAATGGGGGGAAGACGATGTTAAGATGAGAGTTAACACCGTGACGGCTTCTGTCCATATGGTGATATCCTCTATACACCGACAGGGTTTCTTCGGTGGAGGCGATAAAACTAAATGCTCATCGAGCATCGATTGAGGCTCAGACTCGGGGGGGTGACCAAGTTAGACGCTAAAAGCTCAGACAAATTGACAAATTTTCCGCTTCGGATTTGCGAAACAAGCTTGGCCGGGACAGGAGAAAAACCCAAGCCCACTATGAACAGCTGATCTACCAAAGAGTTGACATTGGACGAAGGCAATTGAGCAGAAATGCCACTTAATGCATGTCCTGAAGATAAAACAAGTGCCAGGACTGGCATGTTAAAGGTTGACACAAAAGTAGGCAGAACAAGAGGAATGGTCTTACTTTGAGTCGAGGAGCTTAATATGGAGGGCTGAAAGCCCGTCCCTGCAGCTAGAAATGAAGCCAAGCCAGTCAATGACGAGGATGATGAACCAGCGCCAGAACAGGAGGTGGAACACACAATTGCAGGTGGTTGTTGCCTTTGCAAAGCCTCAACAGCCTCCTGAACAGCCTGATTGATGAGGGCCACGAGATTGGGAAAAAGAACAGCGGTTGAGGCCAAAGTTAGCGGGTTTGCCACAGCAGCAGTGCCAACCATCGGCGATGAAACAACAACAGGCTCACCAGACTGCAAAGACACCATAGAAGATGACATCCCGCTCGTGGCTGCACTTGACACCGGGACCTGAGGACACTACAATGGAAGAGAGAGCCACTGCTAAACTGTTGTTGGTTTGCCTGGCTGTCATGGTGGCGAGGACAAGAGAGATAGATGGAGCAACCAAACTCCAATGCACGGAGAGAACAGAAACGAGAGAAAAAGCAGTACAAACGTATGGTTTGGCACTCAAAACAAACTGCACAACCTCACACGGCTGGAACACACAACACGTGCGATTCAAGAAACCCTGTATGTCACATCGAGGCCCAGGATTCCCTGACCACTGCTGACCAGAACTGGCTTTATTTCAACTTAGCGTAAATTACATTTAGCCACATTAAATGGGTAACTCTCTTGTAACTGAAGAAGTAAAATGAATTTAACTACTGATAGGATTTAAGAAATATGAAGTTATTTTGATACCTTTATGACAAACTTTTCTTATAGAATCAATAGGGTAAAAGGGGAGTAAAGTCTGCATACAAGCTAAGTGGCCCATCAGACCAGAGCTTATCCTGGTTTCTGTAGCATGAAGCAACTAAGAGTATTTCTACTCCCCCTGGATGGGATGCCAGTCCATCGCAGTTTTTCCCTGGTATAATTATTTTCTTTGACTCTCAGGTTGGTGACGACATATGTAGAGTTTTCTTGTATACAGTTGGCCCATTCTTCCCTGAAGAAACAGTTAATGAACCCAGTTGGAT
>Ga0099801_1190542_pt1 | contig 15889 bp, 10 predicted proteins | sample Orb8nscriptome_4_FD_81145 | JGI IMG/M metagenome (GOLD analysis project Ga0099801, IMG submission 81145) | Coral microbial communities from Puerto Morelos, Mexico - Orbicella 8 T A metatranscriptome (Eukaryote Community Metatranscriptome) | ecosystem: Host-associated > Invertebrates > Cnidaria >...
ATTTCAAGCTTCCCAAAATGAGTTACTATCTTCAGTTCAGACAAGTATTTTCCAGTTTGATCCAACAATGAGAGATTCAAGGTTGGAGTTACTGAGCATGCCAGCTGCTACTCATTTTGAGGTAAAACTTACAGTAAATCTTTTGTAATGTTTTCAGGTTAATAATTGCTCAGATTCAGTCATAACATGCTTGTGTCCCCACTTACTCTGTTACATTCATCTGAGTTGTTGATTTCAGTGTAGTGAGTGACTTCCTTACACCCCTGATATGTTCCTCTTTCTTGCTGTGTTTCAATGTAACATTACTAGCAAAATTAGGACAGGGGGACATGGGGGGTTCTGAACACCATAACACTGCAAAAAAATCACTGCTTCACCCCAAGAAAAGTCAACGAAACACTGTCACTGCAACATATATTTTTAGCCCTATGATTTGAACATCTACACTTTACATGATACTTTTATACCTCAACAATTTTCCACAAAATATACACATCTCAACTCTTTTCATTGCTTACATGTGGATACTGCTGTGTGTAAATCACTTTTCTTGTTATTGTGAAGAAACCTTACACAAAGGAAGCGAACGTAGGAAAAAAGAAAGGAGCCTCGTGAAAAGGCCTTTGCCCCAGATTCCTCTTTTTTTTTTCACTTTGCTCACTTTTCTTCACGTAAACCACTGCCTGGAGCCCCATCCTGACTGTGAGCATTGCTTTCCGGTGCTAGCTGCATTCATGTTTGATATTGTAATACTTGATAATCCTTTGAAAAAATAGAAGGTGAAGAAGATTGCAGGACTTTAGAGCGGGTATAAACCGGTATCAGAATTTCGAATGAAGCTTTCACCGTCTTCCCCCTCTGGAAATTCAGAGTTGAACCCCCCCCCCAATTCTTTTGGAATTTCAAACTGCATTACCCCCCGTGCTTTTAGAATTCCAGTCCAAGAAATTCCACTCTCCCTCAGTATTTGAAAATGCCGCCCCTGGTATGGTATGGATATTTTCTGCAATCGCCCAATTGTCAGGATTAACATCTCTCTCCTTGCTCATTTTTTCTACGTGTTTAGTAAAGACTGAGCTCTGGGTGGCAGCTAAGTCAAGTTACTTGTGAAGTTACACATAAATGAAAACAGCTTTGGATTGGCTGCTAGAACGTATTGAAGATTAACTAGACTGTGTTGATCTGTATTTTGCTACAAATTAAACACAATTGTACGTGTTTGTTATAAATTAGCACAAATTAATCATGCTAAATTAAGGTCAAATTTAGGTTTGAGAAAGGTCAAACAAGAATCCCGGCACCACAAATAATTACATTTTACCGAATACGGCAGCATAAGAAGCAAATATCACACACCATAGGGTTTGAGATCATCACAATACTGCAAAGAGGGATTTTATTCACCACATCACCACATTAAAGAAACATCAACACCATGACTCTGCAAATCCCCGTGTCCCCCTCTAAGAAGTGTTGACTGCCTAGAGTTAACCTCTTGACTCCTCCTTGATGAAACGTTCTTTATATTTTATGTCAAATCTCAACCTGCAAATTCGTCAATGTTGGCAAACAGATGCGTGGTAGAACGTATTTATGTACATGTATATCTGACTGATTTTTCAAAAACATGCCAGCAAATTTGAACCCCCTCATTCATGTAACCTGTGTTTTTTTTGCTTTCCTAATGGCAGCAGCTTGTAAGGCTTACTTAGCACGAAATGTAGAGAACTTCTTGCTGCATGTTGCAATTATTTATCTTTTTTTTAAATTTATTGCTACCCCCCTCCCCTTCCCTTTTCAATTCGTGTTAAGTTCAGGCCAGGCTACACTCGGATGAATTTTAGTTTGCATAGTGACTGGGAGGAGCTGATCGAGTAGCTTTTTATATCTGCTGTCTAAAGGAAGTCTGCCTGAGGACATCATTAAGCCCTAGAGGGTGTCAGTCTAATGATTTGTTAGTAAGTGCTGTCCATTATCGTCCATTTATGACCCTGACATGTATAAATTGGTCGTCATTTAGCCCCATAATTAGGCTGTTTGCATTCCGGTGATAATCCTGTGCTTGCTTTAGACAGCAGAGAGCTTTAGCCACATTGATTCGGGGTTAGAAGTGTAATGGACTGAACATTTCTAGCTGCTGTTGGCAATATTTGGCCGGAACTTTGATGTGGCTGGAGACTGTTGTATTGTTGGAAAGGGTAGTCCCCCACTCGATATAATTCAAGTACATCCGGGACATTGTTTTATGCAAGTAAAACATGGCCCAAAGAGAATCAAGAAAATCACTTCAATTACTGATGAATGTGAGTAGGATTTCCTTGCAAACCACATTAAATAGGGTTTGGCCTCGTATGATACTAAAACAATATATTGTTGTAAAGCAAATATATGTTTCAAAACAACCGTTGCTGTACTGTAGCACTCTCTGTATCAGTCTGCAGTGTGGTTTTAATTTTGGAACTGAATTTCAAGGATGTAATCTCTTAAGAGCCATTCACTTCTAAAGGTCAAGACTTGACCACGCTAATCAAAGTCCACTATGTTGGATTGTGATGAGAAATCTCTTTCTGCCAGGCTTAATGTCGGTCTGTTATACATGTGTTGTAGGATTATTTTGTGTTTTTGGTTATCATTATTCTGTAGATGGTTTGCATTTGATATTCTTTGTAATGTAGCAACTAATGATAAAGGTAACAACTTTTGGTGCAAAATTTATCATTACGGATTGTGCCTAATAAATGCACAGGTCTTTTACCTGAGTTAGGACTACTGTGTGGTAAGAAGATCTCAACAAGGGCTTTTCTTCTACAAAAATGACTCATAAGAGACATGAAAAATAATGTCAAAAAACCCGTAAGCCTGTCTCTAGATATTTCAAGACAACACTGAAAGTCAACAAAATTCAGAACAGAAATCAGAGATATTTCAGTTTGGAATCTTTGTTCATCTGATTCATTTCTTGTACTTACTGAAGCTTGCTTCCTCAGATAGTTTGCCTCTTTACTCCACTAAGTAAAGTGCAGACAACCCAAAACCACCCACTTTGCTCCCACAACAGGCTGATGCTCAAAACGTCAGCTTAACAAACACACTATGGTGGTTGATTATCCTTTAGCAACTTCAAGTTGTTAAGAGGCCCCAACTGGAAATATGTAGAATCTCTGGCCAGGCTTGAAAAATAAAAAAAAATCCTGATGCTTTACCTGAAGAACTGTCTTCTTCGAAAATTCCTTCTTTACTTTCTAAAAATTTGTAATTTCTGCAAAATTCCAAAAAATAGACAGGGCAAGTTTAGTAATTCTGCATAAATTACCCCCATATCAAAATTGGCCAAATTTGACATCATATGGACCTACCAACCTTCCGAAATTAGTCACTTTTTAACTTTCAAGTAAAGGTTGTTAAAGTAAGAGATGGCAGCTGGGCTTATTCAAAGGATACTAGAACACTTGAAACAGCAGAACTTTGAAAAATTCCTTTACCTAGAAAGTAGAAAAGTTGCACTCTTTTTCAGAGTTAAGTGTTTTTCCTGGTATCGTAAAGTGTTTCAACATACATAGAAGTGAGTAGAATTTGGCCAATTTTCATATTAATTTATGCATAATTTCATAGGACAAAACTCATCTTTTCTATTTTTATGAGTTTCTTGATTTTTGCCTGAAAATGCCCCAAACCATTATGTGTACACTGTACACTTGCCATATTTGTAGAGCATGGTATAAATGCTCTTTGTAACTTGTGAATTGCAATAGCAAGTTAGGTGTTGTGGTGGTTTGCAGATTATTCAAATGATATGCAAATGAGGGTTTGGTCACTCACTTGTTAAGTTTCTACGCTATTTCTGCTGACCAGTAAATGAAACGTTATAGGCAGGGAGCAGTGACCTAAAAATGGGAGTTTCTTTCAACCATCACCACAGAAAATGTTTGACACCTGATTCTTGTGGGGAAAGACCTGATCAAAGCTAGGTAGTTCGTAAAGTTCAACTGTGGTATAGGTTTCGACAGAAGCATATCATCTAGAAGCGTTTAACTTCTCTTATCTGTTTCAAACTAAGCTGTCGCTTATTCCCGACCAATGAAAATCACTCTTCTAATTTTTACCCATATAAGGAAATTCTGAATAGCACACTCTTCGTGGACTCCTCGCGTGAATCTCTCGCAAAACAAACCTGTTCAAAATGGCGTCTAAAGCGAAGAAGTTCTTGGCCATGATAATAGAGAAGATTTGTGTGACGGGAAAAGCATTAAGAGAGGAGGTTGTACTTGAAAGAGTTTCTGGTGAGTTGGCAGAAACATTGAAGGTTTATCTGGACTCTTGTGCCAGCGAGTTCGAATCGGTAAAACATTTTAGCAGTCTGTCCGTAGTAATAAAGATGTCAAGTGAGAAAGTTTTTGATTTATTTAGTGAAAAGATGAAGTTCTCTCACAATAAATACATGGTACTTCAGGTTAGGTGGGATGAATATGTAAGGGAGGTATTAGAAAGTGAGGAAGCTAGGAAGATAGTTCAGGACAGTTGCAAAGATGGTGATATTACTTACTTACTTTACTTACGTTATTGTATGGTTGATCGTTTTGTGTTATCTGGAATATAATAAGCGGTACAGGTTGCAGTATGTCATGGAAGTTCAGAAAAATGGCAAAGCAAAATGTTTGAGGCTAGTATCATCTATATATGCCAGAAGATAAGGTTTCTTTATTAAAGCTTGGGTCTGCTGCGGCTCTTAGTCTTCGGAAAACGGCTTCATAAAGTTCTAGATGCAATATACAGTCAAACATCCACCCACCTGTTGGATCGATGTTACGAACATCATTGCGAAGCAGATGGCAGCAATCGATGTTATGGAGGACAAGAAAAAAAAGTCTGCCTGGTTATAAGTTATAAAAATAAATGTGTTTGAAGGAAGAGAACTTGTTCATGTTAAAGTAGGAATTTATTCTCCTTCTCGAGTCATTCTGAAAAGTTTTTTCAGAGGTAGTAAACCAAGTGGGCTACAACTATGTCTTGTTTGGTAACAAGCCATCATGTCGTCAAGGTCAGTATCAAACCTTTCATTTATCAAATTTACGTCGTTTTCTTGCTTTATAGTTGTACGGTTTACTTGATGTACTTACTTGTTCAGAGTTGTTTCTTAATGTTTTAAGTTGGCAATTGTATCCTGGGCAACAGCAGATCCATGCTTGTGGGAAAATGCCAGAATTTTTTGTTAACCTAAAAAATTATGGTTACTCTGTTAAGTGTCTAATAGGGTGGCAAAGAGACAATCACAACTGTGTTGAGGAAAGATATAACCAAATCAGACTGAATGAATTGCTTTTTTGGTGTGTGTGTAATTTACATTGCGTAAATTAAATGTGGCAAAACTTAGCAATTCAAGGTGCTGAGAATAATTGCCAATCTGAACAGCAACTTGACCTTTGTGTTGTGACTCCAAAAATAACACAAGTCTTGGAAATGACTGAGATATTAATTCACTAGTAAGTATTTTTATAATTTATGCACCCTCTTGTGGGGCTGGAAAGTATATTCTGCTTTTGCTCTAACAGTGGGAGTGGAGCGTACTTGTGTGGGCTTAGGTTTACTTTTATTTCATTCAGTTGGAGTGCTAGTTTTAAACGTTAGTATTCGGGAGTTAACGTACTCCAAGCGAATAGGCCATCACTAGAAAGATAAAGGTATACATTTAAATAAATAAAGTAATATTGATTATTAGGTGTCAACATAGATGAGTTGTTATTAATTTGTTAGGTGAGTTGTTATTAATTTGTTCACAGATATCAAATTAACTTGCACATTTGTGTCAAGAGGGTTTGCTGCAATATCTAAGCCAGTTACATAATAAAGTCAGCAACTGAGAATTCAACAGTTGGTCCCAAATAGACACTCCTTCAATGGTGTCAAATCCACTGAAGTTCTGAATACATTTTGTCATGACTGGAAAGAAATGTTGTCACGTGGAATAAGAATAATCAATTTGCAAACAGGAAGTAGGTTCTTTTGTTGATTGCCAGTTTGAAGATGATGCAAAATATGGTAAAATTTTACTGTAAATGCGGTAAAAACTATATAAAAAAAACATATTGTTCATATAGTTTGTGTGCTTCTTTTGATAGATGAAGATCCTTGTGATGTTAAAAGTATATGCTGATGATTGACTAGTAGTTTGCATAATAATTCTGGATAGCAAAGTGTATCCAAGTTTGTTTCTGGATTCAATATTAATCTTCAAGTGGCTGTTAGCATACAGTTGTGTAAAGAGTTGTGTAATAGAGTTTCCAACGACTCACGTGAAAAGTATACAGTACAGGTTTATCAGCTGGAACTTGATAAAAAGTCAAATGCTACATGACAAACATCAAAATTATGTCTAAAGGAGTGTTCCACATTGCTCAGTGTGCTTCACTCTGGTTTACTAGGTTCTTATGCTCCCATGACCTGGTACAGATGTGTACGTCTCATTGTAGGTGTTATACTTGTTTTGTCAAACCCAATACTACTTTGATCGGTTGGATCTGTTTTAAAATACAATAAGATAATAACATGTTTTTTATCGTGCTATTCACAGTTGGAAGTTAATAAATTAAATGTTATTTGAAGAACACAAACCAACTGTTATCAGCTTTTTTAGGAGAATTTCTTGTACACACATTCATTCACTGTAATCACATTCCTCGTCATGTTGAACTTGTTGCATATCAGCTTGACAACCATGAATCAAGACATGTGCAGTACACCTTTCATTTTGAAAGGACCAGTCCATGTTTGTGAGCAAGACAATTGCACTGACCAAAGTGTATCTCCCAAATGAAAGGGGTATCCCATGCAAATCCTGAAACTCAAATTAAAAAATATGTCAAAGCTGTGCTCTGACGTCTTTAAAACTGTAACAAACAACAATAATTATTGTAGTAACAATGATGTAGTACATCAAACATGAAAGACCGTGTTTAACCACATTTCCAAATATGGAGAAGAGTCTTTAAGATGTAACACGCAGCTGAGAATTTTTGACAAAATTTTAGGTTTTGGAAATGCCATGGAATGTGGTCGTCGGTGTTTGACACACCATATACACAAGTACACCTATCTTCACAATTGAAACTAGAACTAAGGAGAAAAAGGCGACTTAAAATTACAACATCTATGTCAAATAAGATCAGATATCCAAACACCATCACAGTTATGATTTACATTGTTTAAACTTGATGAGTTATTGATGAGTTTGAGAAAATTATTTGAAAGTGCTTCTGCAAGTGAATTTTTAAGAGACATATATTGGGCATTGTTTGATGTCAAGAGTAAAAATAATGAACAATGTATTAAATTGCATTACGTTGCATTGAATGTACATTCTTGCAAAAACCGAAACTCTTCCTGGAAGATTATTTAACCTCATTGCAACAGTTAACGGCAAATACACATTTTTTGTGCAGAATTTGTATTTTGTAGAACTGTATAGGCTTGATCCAATAAGCATATTCTGAGTACAGTGTCTTCTATTTGATCATAAATTTTAAACATAATCAAGTAAACATAATTTGCAACACACTGCTTACCAACGTTTTCACCAAAGTGTGTTTCTGTCAGTTCCTTGACTTGTGGCCAGCAGACACAGTGGTTGTTGGATTAGTGTTATTAAATACTGCAGGGCCTGGATTGTTCTCTACATCATTCACTTCCCCTTACAAGCAATGGGATGTAGACAAAATGTAGCCCATCATTTCTGTACATGTCCAGAATTTGTTTCAATGTTGTCAAGTAAAACACATTTAGCTAAGACATGCTAAGAATCCATCCCCGTTGAACATGTGATAAGGCATCCTTCGCTTCCTCAACCATTGTTGTTCAATTGATGTCCCCATACTTGCAGTTAATATTGCCATGTAATTTACAAACAGCTCCAGTAGATGTAGGTTCAGCAGTTTGAGTGCATTCATAGCTGCTCAAAATAACTGCACAGTGCAAATACATATACATGGTTTACATGATCACAGTATAATCCAATAACTGACACTTGTTTGGGTGAAGAAGGTGAGTACTTGCGAAAGCGAATACTTCTCCTGTGCAATCCACACTGAACACGAGCCGAGCCTGGATAAGTTAATGGCTTGCGTGAGAAAATCAAATCTTGTATCGCCGAAGAAATTCTCTCAGGAAGATCTAACTGAAATAACAAGGAGAACACAGTTCTCGAGGGCAGTGCGGGAAGAAAGATAATATAACAAAAACGAGGCAAAGCAATTAAGAAATGGAAAACAACTTACTTTGACTTGTGACAGTAAGCTGTCGAAAAATATCTGAAATATTACAAGTACACAGCAATGGCTGCCGTATGGAACAGTCACGTCATATAAGCCTACTCAATTCCTCCCAGAAGACCTTGCGATATGCGACACGTAGACACATAAATTCCGCCGACGGTAGCATAGTGGAGGCTGAAGCCCCCACAAAAAGGGAACCCAGAAAAGTGGTAACCAGAAAGATTAAAGCATTGGTTGCTAAATATAGCCCAACTTCCACAAATAGCTTCGTTTTGATAAAACAGAGGAAACGTCAGCTTTGTCTATTTTAACTTGAATACGGGTACAGTTGAACCTCCGGTTGCGACCACCTCTTGTAGGCAACCACCTCTCCTCAGCAACCAGTTTTCCAACATACAAAAGTTTCCAAGTCAAACCTTACCTCTAAAGCGACTGCGACCACTTGACAAATAATTGAGCTTAAATTAGATCAGATGTTGTAACATTATTGCATTCCTGGGTAGTACAAGAGACTGAAATTTCTCATTGGGGAATACCAGATTTTTTCTCGAAATTGACTTTTGACATGAATAAAACATTTAAAACATGGGGTAAGTCTCTGCAGATATACCATATGTTAATGAGGCAAAATTTTGACCCAATATGGTCTAAACTCTCTTAAGTGACCACCTCCCGTAAGCAACCACCTAGGCTTGACATTTTGGATGGTCGCTTCCAGGAGGTTCAACTGTATTTAATTTTGTTTTCTTGTTTTTTTTAACAGGTATTTAATGATTGCATCTATATAGTGCAAAATTTCTGCCAGAATACCTAAATAGCATTCCTGGGGTTCTGAAGCTTCAAAATTTTCCTGGACCCCCTCCCCCCTACTATACTAGGTACCCTGCAGCAGGAACTAAACTCCTTGTATGAATTTGGTTGCTAAATGTAGCTGAACCACCTTGAGCAACTTAAAAAGAGGGAATGTCAGCTTTTTTCAGGCTTTGTTTATTTCTGTTTGAATGTGGGTGTTGTGATGACAGCATCTATAAGTGCAAAAGGTCTGCCAGAATGCCTAAAATAAAATTAGTTAGAGATTTCTCTTCACCTAGTGTTTAGGTGTTGTATGTAACTTGTATTTGCTTGGTGTGTCCATTCCTGGGTTCTCAGTACATGTGACGGCCCCCCAAGTGGGGCCATGAAAAAGGAAATCAGGCTCAATGGAAAGGCCTGGTTGAATTACATGAAAAGGATGTTATGGACAAATAATAGACCTCATACTATTTACAGAGGTTGTGACTTAAATTGCAGATGGGATATGAAAAAACACTGATTTGCATCTACTTGAAAATAAAGTGTGTTTTTTAAACTCAATTCTTGCAAAGTACTGACTAGCACAAAAAAAGAAACACAGCACAACAGCACAAAAACAATATTCTGGAGCCATTGGCCAGCATTACAGTCGGCACACATGAGGGGACTAGTCCCTGCGACTAGTCCCCTGAAGAGTTTACATGAAGGGACTGGTCGCAGGAACTTATCCCATGAACAGTTCACATGGAACGTTCTGAGGAACAAGTCGCAGGGACTTGTCCGAAAAATTCAAACTGGTTTGAATTCCTGGGACTAGTCGCAGGGACCAAACTTTGGTCCCTGTGACTAGATTTTGAAGCAAAAATGGCCAGTTCACACAATGGGACCTGTCCCTACGACTAGTTGCAGGGACTACTCACAGGGACTAGACCTCATACTATTTACAGAGGTTGTAACTTAAATTGCAGATGGGATATGAAAAAACACTGATTTGCATCTACTTGAAAATAAAGTGTGTTTTTTAAACTCAGTTTGTGCAAAGTACTGACTAGCACAAAAAAAAAACAGCACAACAGCACGAAAACAATATTCTGGAGCCATTGGCCAGCATTACGGTCGGCACAGGGATAAAAAATGACTGAACAATAACATCCAAGAGTAGTAAATTTTTGTTTGAGATAACCATTCAAGACAGGCAGTAACATGGTTGTGAATATGTAAATGGAGGGTAAATGAGATTATATCTGTTTAATGGACCAGTTAGTATCCAAACCAGGATCCAAAACACTTGAACATCAGCCAAACAAACGGATGGCATACGCACTACAATAAGAAATTAATGAGAGAACATTTATTAAGATATAAAGAGAAGAAGCCGAGCCACAAAATTATACACTTATCGTGATAAGACAGGCAGTAACATGGTAGTGAATATGTAAATGCGGGGTAAATGAAATGATATCTCAGTTTAATGGACCAGTTAGTATCCAAAGCAGGATCCAAAACCCTTGAACATCGGCCAAACAAATGCATGGCATATGCGCTACAACAAGAAATTAAGGAGAGAACATTAATTAAGATATAAAGGGAACAAGCCGAGCCACAAAATTATACACTTATCGTGATAAAGCAAGGGTAGAAATCACACAATCATGCGGCGAACATCTGACACATCAAGGGAAAAGCCCCAACTTCAAGTCCGATTTTCTTAAAGTTCAACTATTGCACTAAGGTATCACGCAAAAATAATCCACAATACTGATCATTGTTATCCAGCAAGCGAAAGCGCCTGTGCTAAACAAACGTTTTCAACATAGCATGATTTCCGTTGACTAGTTTTGATGCAAAAAATGCTTACCTGCACTTGAGACCTGGCAAATAACTGGCCTAGATATTACACTGGCAGCTCCCACAAAAAGTTCCTTTGATTCTCATGATGAGTGTAGAAATTGGTCCAGAAATGACAACCTACTCTCAACTTGCAACAAAATATGTGTCCGCCATTGCTCTGGCTAAGACAGCACATGATTCATTGAGTACTGTCATGTGAACTGTGTCCGCGTTCGAGTGGACATAGAGGGACATAAACAACTTCTTTTGACAGAGGCGTCTTTCAAGAGGACCTTTTCTTTACCTTGGGGAAGGTACTGGCCATGCAAATTGTGTGGGAATAGCACCAGACAACACATAAACTTGTCATTTAAACGATTTTTCTAAGATCTTCTCACCCGAAATGTAGCAAACAAACTTTGTTCCCACGGCGATCGTGAACTCCTTTCCTTCGTCTCAACGAATTGCATCGATCCACTATTTTCTCGTAGAGGTGAACAGTGGAAGATTTCTATCCCTTCTCGTGGTATTCAGAAACACAGCAACTTGTAGGCACAGGGAAACAAAACAGCCCAGATCAACAATGAAGCAACGTTTTGTCAAAACAAAACATCAAAGCCTGACTAGCCTCACTTTCATGCAGCTCATCCTGGGCACCGACTGAGTGGTCCACCATATTTGCATTCGGTGTATTTCTTTGTGAAAATCAATGAAATCAGCCACTTAAGCTAAAATTCATTTTAATCTACATCTGCTTCATTTGTAAGTGGTTAAATATGTCACATGATTGGTCACATGATTTTAAAAGTGACCAGTAACAAATGCGTGACTATTAACAAATGTGCATTCACTGTTGCTTTGAAGTACAACCTTGCAAAAATAAAATCTGTATCCCTTCTTTATTAAGTTAACATTCTTTTGCTCTTGCTATCGTCTTAGCAAAGCCTTTGGGAATAAACACTGTTCTCTTTATATCACTTTTTATCAGTTTAGATCTATTATGCAAACGAGTCAGCAAACAAAAAAATTATATCTAAATAAAAAATGAAGCCATTGCTCGTTTCTGTTTATCTATTCACCACAATTTTGCTTTTAAACAAGAATAACAGTAATCACAATGAGTTTTTTATACATATATTTTATTCAATTCAAATATTTTCCGGTTTTGAAGAGGACATTAAAGCCCAAACAGTGGTGCACTTTTGGTCAGTTATTGATAGGGAACATATGATAAAGCCTTGTAACTAATAAAAAGCACAGTGGTTTCGTTCTGTTAGACTGCCAATGATATTAAAATAGTTTTTTGTGGAGAAAACTGTCTTGCAAACACAGACCTGACCTTGTTTCTATCCGGATTCATATTGAGGCTCACATAATCCAATGTGGCGGTGCCCATGGCCACTTGGCTAGTACTCTTCCTACTTTGACTGTAAGTGTGCTAATTCAATCGCCAAATTTCAATTAAATCGGTTCAGAAGTTGTATATTTGAGTTCATTTTGAGTAAAGATTCCAAAAGAATAATTTCTTACTTATAGTATTATATATGATGAAAAATTATAAAATGAAGAAAAATCATTTTCTAACTCAAGATTTCATAAGACCATTTAAAAAATCCTACTAGCTGTTACTGTATAATTTTGGGTCTTTTAAAGTATCTTTTCTTTGATTCTGTTGATTTAAAACCATGAGCTCTGTTATATTACTGTTTTGATTAAGTATAAATGTATACATTGACAAATTTAGAGTGCTTTTTTTCATTTTTTTTGTAAAGACAACTGATGAAATTATGCTTTTTGATGGGTGTGCCACATTTCTAAATTTTATTTCGTTTAAAGGTGCATTTTTTTCAGATTGATTTCCATGGCTAGTAAGGAACAAGATAACCTGGTTTCAGTATAACATCTCCTCCAAAGTGACAAAAATTGGTTAAATGCCTTCATTGGATGGTATGCAAGCCACATTGGAGATGAGGAAGAGCGTCTTGTTGATGACGATGACGTAATAAGAAAAGCAGAAGAATTTAGACACGCAATAGCAACAAAGACAGATGTACAATCTAGTGTGAATGAGTTGTAGCAGGAAAGTACAAAGCTATGTTCGCTTTTTCAAGATTTTATAGCTTAGTCCAGAGCTAAGTCAAAGATGTTCGCATTGGTGTCAAGCCCTTTACATTTCTTGTCTATGACACCCTTCTATCTGTGAATATTACACCTACTTTGGCATTGAACCATTACTCATGACATCTAATGCCAGGAGATAAATATACTGTCAAGTTTTCAATTTAAATACCTCACCTTACTTTCACGGTGTATAGCTGGTTGTCTGACCTCTTACTTTGCTGAAACAAGGCCCACCCTGCTCCACGCCTAATTAAGAGAAGGATAAGGCACACACACAATTCAGAATGCCCAATTTGAGAAGCAAAACATCAACCTCAAAATGACCAAGAGCCACAAATCCTAAGTTGAAATCCAAGACAATAATTGTAGTTCTCTTTCAATTCAGTAGCAACTCAATCGTCCCTGTGAAACTGAAGCCAAGGAGCAGTTTACTTAGCAAAATTTCCAGTTCAGGAGTGTGGAACAACTCCTGAACATGTTCACCACGACAGCACCATTGACCTCTTGTTTATTCGACCCGTGAGGACCTGGGATTCCAAACATAAATTTTTGACTACAAGTGACTGTGTGGTATAGTGTGGTATAGTGTGGTATAGTGTGGTAACGCCATGGTCACCCGGGTAGGGTGACCAAGCAGCTTTAATCTGCAGTTAGTGCAGTTGTGGAGATTCCCCTAGAATAAATCTGTTGTAATGTATATTCCTGCACTTTTGACAAATTCAGACAAAAAGATTCTTATGTTCTACTGATGTTTTACACAGGATACATGTACCTGTGGCAAACAGTGTCAAAGCTTTGCTCAAGTTTCTTTTTCTTTGCAGTCACAAATTTTTCACGTTTTTTTTTTATAGTTTTCTTATCCCAAGAGAGTACGGCTCTTTATGTGTGTTTTGTGTGGAAGTATGCAAAGTTGAAATCATGTTTTTTCCAAGGAACATACATGTAGCCATAAATTTGCTTCAAAAGCTTCCATTTGCTCGAAATTTAACCAAGGGCATTCTTGACAGTTGCCTTAACCATTGCTTTTGTACATTGCTGGCCGAGTGGGAATTTAACCTTGCAAATATGGAATATAAGCTCACAAATCTCGCAGATATTTTTCACGATGAGACCCACTGTAAAGGTGAAGCCCAGCATTTCTTTCCTTCATCTCCAGCAAATGTCCAATAAGTGCGAATTTAAGTTTGCAAATCTCACAGATATTTTCATTACGACCCATCACAACAGTTATTTTTCATTGCAACCCAAACCAGGCAGAAACAGAGACCAGGATGCATGGTGTGGATCAAGTTTCATGACCTTTTACAACAAGAAATACAGTTTTGTAGATACCGTTCATCAGTCACAGATTAATTGGTCGTTGTTGAGAAGTCATTTTTGATAGTGTTAGCGTTTCCATTTGGGCTTATTTTTCTCTGCAGAGAGCCATTCAAAGTTGATGCATCAATACAGCAACCAAAACTTGCCACGTGAAAACCTTAAGGCCTCGTCTTTAATGATTTCTTTGTTTCTTGACGGATAAAACAGAGAAATTTAAGTTTTTATTCTTATCACCTGGAAAGTAAAGTGCAATTTTTAGGTACTCTAGAGTCATACTACAGTGATCATAAGCCTACATGTATGAATGCATTTCCTCAAAAGCACTGTGATTCATATTAACAAACTCACGGTCACCTACATGTAGATATATCCTAAAACTAACATCCAGTACAAAAGTGCAATTCCTTTTCATCACCGTCTACCAAGGCTAATCAAAATAATTCATATTTACAGTACTATTACTCCAAAAAAAGAAAATTACAAACAGAAATTCCCTGGAAACACATAATACAATGCCCAATATACCATCTCTAAAAATAATAAAGCTCAGATCAAAGCTGTTGACATTAGTTTGGGATATCTCTTACGATCTCAAAAAACATAAAAAATCGCTTCCCAGATGATCCAACAAGCCCAAACACACATTATAAAAAAAATACTACAACTAATTTTATTCACCTCTTCAATTAACAGGTTTGCTTACAGAGCACTGATTGAACACAGGATCATTGCGTGATGCAGTTCAAGAGTTTTCATTGGCTTAGCCATCTTTTTATATGATATCATTTTCCACAAATTTAATGCAAGCGTGCGCATTATTTTTTGAAGGTGGTTACATTATACCACATTCTACAAATAAGGTTAGTGTATGCATCATTTTTGGGGGCGTTTTTATTTTATTTTAGTACTTTTTATTTTGGAGGCATTTTTAATAAAACCATTATTCCATTCACACTTGTTGGATATGAAGTGGTTATAGCCAACTCTTATCCAACGTGCACTCATGGAACAATTGGTAAGTGTACCATGCTGGCTTAGCAAATGAAAACTCTTAAATTGGTCATCCATGATCCAGTTTAAAATAATTGAAGATAGTTTCCTAAAAGTGTTCTTCAGGAAAAGTATCATTGACTCTCGATATTTCCATGCAGTGACTCTTAAATAATTTTTTTTGTAACAATAACATTACATTGCATACAACATACATTGCATACATTATTTTACAACTCAATTTGTTTGTGAAATATCAAAACGAAACTATGTTAACACAAGTGCTGGTTGTGGAGAATAAAATTAATAGAGCTTGCTCACGCAGTTTGTCTTCAAAGTATCATTTATGGTACAAAAAGTCCTAATTTTAGATAAACATTAATCTTTAAGTCCCATCAGTTCACAGTACTTGTTGCATTCGTGCTCTGTGAAGAAAGTATCAATGCTTACATGTAGGTGAGAAAGGTTCCCGGCACAAAAATACGATTCATCTGTATCCAATGTAAATTTGTAGGTAGTAATTTCAGGATCATACAGTTTGAACATTGAACCTTGAAGATCAACCAACATCA
>Ga0099801_1118347_pt1 | contig 15719 bp, 10 predicted proteins | sample Orb8nscriptome_4_FD_81145 | JGI IMG/M metagenome (GOLD analysis project Ga0099801, IMG submission 81145) | Coral microbial communities from Puerto Morelos, Mexico - Orbicella 8 T A metatranscriptome (Eukaryote Community Metatranscriptome) | ecosystem: Host-associated > Invertebrates > Cnidaria >...
GTTTTTTTTTTTTTTTTTGACGTGCTCACAAATCTTTAACACTGCCCATTTAAGTTTCCACAGGTACAATTTAGAAAGACATCGTTCAGTGTTGTTAGCCTTAGGGTAGCCTTAGCAGGTTGACACTTAGCAACAGTATTCTAGTTAGTAGCAAGATTCTAGTTTCAACGTATTTTAGTTGACATTACTCCAAAGGATCTACGAGGTAGATAGAATTGAATGAATTGCTCTATTTAATAGCCTTTCTATAAAGTGATTTCTCGTACGAGTAAACATCAGCCGGCGATTATTCCACATTTTCCCTTTATACTCTACACAGTATACAACGAATGTGTTTTTCTATTGGGTTGAAAAGACTTTTCAATTGCTTATATTTCAAACAATATTCCTAGCTATTGTCGCAAGGGTATTTATTTAAAGTCATTTTTCAATTCAGGTCTAATTGTTAAAGCAATTCAAGCAGTGAATCTCGCACAACGAGAAGAGAACAAGTAAATCTTACAAAAAGAACGACTCTACAAACAACTTCAGCACACTGCTCAAGCTGCTTTTTCTTCTAACGATTCTGCGCTGGCCAAAGCTTCTTTTCAACTCCTTGTGTTTCACAACAATTTACCATTGTGTTCGCTACTCCTCTGGCACAACGCCGTCGACAAAAATAACTTCTTGTAAAGCAAGGAACGTCAGAAAATTAGTCTCACTTGACAGCTTCCCTTTCTCAAACAGGTGGTCCATTTCAGTGCCTTTTTACTGTCAACAAGTACATTTCAAGAACACTATAGATCAGACTCACGTCAGTCCAGTATAGTTCTAGTTAATCTTGTATTCAACTGGTAAATTAAATTTCTTTTATACTTTACCTGTCATTGGTACCGGTCAGAACAGAAATTTTACTTCTATGACCATCGAAAGCTTTCAACCTTGCGCTCTAAAGTACCTTGCTCATATTATTAGTTTTACATTTATCAAAGTGAGGAATGTGTGTGTCCCTTTCCAAAGATTAACAGCGACTTCTATTTTTTGTTTTTCATTGCAGTTATTGTCTGGTTATTCAATACTTGTTTTTATTGTCTATGAGCTGAAAATTTCTTTGGCACATCTTTGTCAATGCTGCTTGAATACAGAGAGGTTCTCGTTTATTTGCAATAACTTAAGACAATCAGTTCGCGTGAATCAAAACAGGGAAATCAAAATTACAAGGTAGATTTCGGAAACGCAAATTACGTTTTCTTTCATAAGTTGTCTTACGTGCAGATTTATATTTTTAGGAAATGGCTATAATTTGACAAAATAACAAAATAATTATTCGAGATATGGGAATTGAGTGTAGACTTGTTTTTATTGAGAAAGGTCATCAAATAACAAAAAGGAGAAAGGAGAATTGCAGTAAAGAGCCACTTTCTTTATGGTAGTGTCAATACCTTTTAGAGGCCTTAGTTTTTCGTGTCAACTTCATTCTGTACGTTTTTTCTCTTGATCAGTTATAATTCTTGAAACGAAGTCGTTGCTACCTTGTCATATTTGCCGGTTTATCTAAGAGCTAACCCTCACGTATTAAACTTCCATGAACATTGCGCAACAATGGGAATCATTTGGCAAGGAAAAGTTCAAGTCAAAATATTAGCGCTCCATAAACTTTCGTCAAAACCGGAGAAGACGATAACTTGAGAGCCAGTTGGGTTTCACGTTGCTCCTCCTAAATCAATACACTCAGCCGCCTCACAAAAGCGAATATCGCCAACAATGCAGGGCTGTTCCAGTCTATGTCTTTGCGAGTTTATTTCAAAACTAAGCAAGCCAGCGTTCTGAAATAAGATCTAGCCAAGCGAGAACCGTTAAAATAACGATTTAATACTAACATTTCTTGTCAGTACTGTGTACTTTAGTCCTTTTACTGCAAAGAACAATGAGTAACGAAGATAATTGTTAGAATCTTGATTGAGTCTTAACAGAACTTGTTTCTCTCGCGCTCTCCTGTATTCAGGTGGACTTAAGATTCCCAGAGAGAATGCACCAGAAGACAAATCTATGCAGAACATATTTTATACTTTTCGATGTCAGTAAAGATTTTAAGTTCTTATTTTCAACAGTGTAATGTAGTCCAGGACGCCATCTTGAGTGGTTTCATTTTAGCCATACTAAACCGAGATTTTCATTTGTATTACTTGCAAAAAGTTTGAATACAGATAGACGGAATTCAGAGCAAAAGTACTTTAAGTTTCCTCGTACGATTCTTTACCTAATTCTACACCGGAAAAGTTGTGTAACTTAACTTTCCTTACATTATATATTTCATTAAATGAACTATTGTGCCTTTCAAAGTCATTTTCGCAAGGCTATTCTCATTCAAAAACTGGTTGTTAAAACATTGAATTCTTTATTCGTTGTACTGCTTGTGATATCTTTTCTTACTGCTGAATTTTCAGAGCTAAAATTACTTGAATCAAATAGAGGTTCACAAATCCAACATTTAGCAAAGAGGAATGTTTCTTGCCTCTTTACGAATGTGTCGAAAGAAGTCCTGCACATACCGTCCTTGGTGACAAGGAAAGTAAAACAGAGCCATTATTCAGTTTTACACGTTATTCATTTCGCTCCTTTCAGGTGAGAAATTGTCTCTCTTTTTCATACTACACAAGTGTTTTGCGCTCTCATTCAAGGCAAACGACGTAATGACCCATACATATTTAAAGCAAATGTTGATCTTTAACATTTCCCTTTCAGTTTCCAACACGATGTTTTCTTGAGAGACCTAGCAAATGCTTTATCTGAAGGCGACAGATAATTCTTTACATCAGTACGTGAGATTATTAGCTTCACTGTTGTTTATATCTTTTGATGCTTCCCTAAGGCAACAATACAGGTAAAACGTCCTTGTGTTTTCTTTCCTTTACAGGTATATAATTACTCTTTCGTAACTTGTACATACAAAACTCAATTTTAAACTACACTTCCACTTTCAGCCTTTAGTTTGTTTTGACCCGCAATTCAATTCTAAAGGAAAACACCATCTGAGAATTTTCCCTGCGAAATTATTTCAATATAAAGAGTGCATTACCTGTAAATAAGCCACCTTATTTGCTTTGCCTCGCGCTCGTATCAATAACTTCTGCTCTTTTCTAATTCGCTCACTCTCAATTTACGCGTCAATGTGAAATAAAGTTAAGCACTAAGAACAGTACTTAAGTGACATTGAAGCGAAATTATCTCGTAACACTGTCTTTCAAATACCTCGAATCTTTAGATAGATTTATTCAGTTGTGAAAATCCAAGACTTCTTTTGTGTCCTGGAGTGATTTTGTTTCAGTTCTCTGATTGTGCCAAGAAGTGTTACGCAGTCCTTAGCAGCTTTAACAGGCGACAATCCTTCGTTAGTTTCATACTTTCAAGCGTTTAATCTAGGGTTTTTTCAGGGGATACGTTCAGTGGCTGGATGAATGTTGCGTTTCATCTAAATTCTTTCATGAACGCGTTCTTTTGATGAGCTTTCGAATGGCTTCTGTTCAGTGACTCTTCTGTAGATGGCATATGGTTAAACACAGTCGTTTACAGATTTTCCTCTTTCAAAAGGCTTTTTCACTGCACCTAAGTCAATGTTTACGTGGAAAATTATTTCTTTTCAATGCCAGTTGTTTCAATGGTTGAATTCCCTTTGTGTTTGACTGGTGCCACCGCCGCGATACCTGCCTCTCGCGTAAGAATTGTGCCTACTCCCTTCTCTAGCACAGAGACAAATAGGCAATTTTTAGACAGGAATATATTATACTCTTTGTTGAACAACTTCAATAGCTGAACACTGCGAGGCAGGGAGCAAGCAGAGGAGTCCAGCAAACTTCCAACCATTTCAGCTAAAAAAGGCGAGTATTTTTCCTAAAACGCCCTAATTTTCCGAAGTTGCCAGCCAATCAAGCAGTGGTTTTCTACAGACGGTTTTCAAATTTGAAGCTGCGACAAAGATCACGCAAACCTCCCAAAACCGAGGCATTTATATTGAAATACAGAATTCCTCCACCATCCAAAGAGCGATTTTTTTTCACAGGTAAGTACCAAACTCCTAATGTTTTCCTAACGAAATAGAAACTCGTCATGACCATTTTCTCCCAACTTTTCTTCGTTATAAACTTCGATCTTCGTTATTTCCCCATTACCTTGCTTATTGTAAGAGCTATTCTGATGTTTTAGAGCGTATTGCCTAGGGCTTTACGGACTAAAACAGTGTAATCAAAACTCTCTCTCTTTAATACTGGTATTGTGTTGTCTACCTTTGTTGTCCTTTTTGCTTTAAATGCTCGTTATTTTCATTTTATTCGAAGATAGCTATTTTTAGGCCGCGCGGAATGAGGTCTTTATGAAGAGTATTCGTGGCCAACGACATTTTCATTTCTTGCAATCAAGTTCTCGGCCGTCATGTTTCAGTCTAAGAAAATTGTCATGTTGATTGCTTTGTTTCTCTTTTCGGTTTTATCCCGATGGAATTATCAAAAATGAAGCAATTTTTTTTTTCACTTCATAATTAAGCAGTCCTGTTGGGAGTCGTAGCCTCATTTTGCTGCAAGTGAACTACGTTACCTAAAAGCTTAGCATTCGGTACATGGCCATCCTAACCCGCAAGCCCTAAATCCGAAATAGTAAACTGTATTTCTAAGACCACCGTTTTCCGTTGTGGCTTCATTATTACAAGACAGAATAAATCCAGGGAAGGTACAGAATTTCTGTGAACAACTTCCAAACCTTTGAACGGATAATTTTCTAGTAAAAGAAATACCATGTACATGGTAGATGTGCAATAAAGATTTTTGGTACATTTGTTTGCTTTGCAGATGGAAATTCAATTTTTAACTTCCTCATTTTAGCATATTTGCCGTTTCCCCTCAGATAAAAATAAAGGTTAGATTAAGGCTTCAGTTGCCAATGCTTCGTTTGCTTTTAACTGTTTTATTGATTGGTTTTTAAGTTTTTAAGTCCATTCAATACTATGAAAAACATATTAAATCACGAAATCTCGGGACTATAATTCACATCTATGTTTAATAACACAAGATCTCTCTTGTGAATATAAAAGTTCATATGATTGGTGTTGAGCTCAAACTACATCTTTTAAAAAACTTCTTATGAGAAATCTTATTATTGCCTTATTGAAGGGGAAATCTAACATATTAGACCTTTAAATGAAACTGTTATTATTTTCATTTTCCATGGCCAAATAGAGTCACAGTACTTCTGTATCAGCAGCATAACAAAATCAGTCATCATTACATTTGCCTAGTTTCTAAGCTAACACAAAAGATCTGTTTGTCATAAAAAAATGCATCATCTTGTCATTTAGGCTCTATTTCTGAATTTTGCGTTTTTCTCTTCAAGGAGTGTCCTAAAGAATATAATACACTACAGAGACTTTCTTCCTGTTAAGTAACTTCGCCGCTCAATAAGCAAATATGAGTCAACTGAAAGCCGCTATTGTGAAGTCATGACCTTCGTCGCTTTGCCTATTTTAACTACACCACGTTTGAAAGCTAAAATATTTATCAGCCCAGCGGTAAGTGTATCTGTTGCTTTGTCCCGCCTTAACAGCTTTTGCAACAAAGTTAGGAAATGGCCCTAATAGCACAACACATTAACTAAAGGTGAATTCACAGCAGTGGAGCGCGGAGCGGGGTCCGTTTGTCTGCATGCGCGCGGAAAGCTGCAAGCTAAAGATTCATTTGTGATTTCATTTGTTTCATTTTCAGTAGATGAACATGAAATTTCATTCACAAGACTTCTAAACGCACGTGGTGTTTACCATCTCCGCCTGTTTCGCGAGGAATGAGTCGCCGCAATGCAAGTCGTTTTTTTTCAAGATTTCCGTTTTCTTTGTTTTTGCTATTTTTTTCTTTTATTTTATAGTGTGTATCGTATCCACATGAGCATTGTTAAACACAAATCGACAAAAAACTCACGGAAATTTCCAAAGTTAGCAAAATTTTGTACACAATGAATGTCACCCGTACTTTATGTAAACACAAGATTCGCTATTTGTCGCTAGTTCTTTCTCGTTTACTACAAAATTCACACTTTGATCTTCAACAGCGTTCAGAGTAAGTAAAACTCTTTTGACAGGCTTGTCTTTAACACGATATCTTCGCTACACTAGTGAAATTCAGTTTATGCCTTGATGACTAAAAAATCTCACTTACAAATCGAGACCTTGTACTTTCTTTGTTTGCATGTATTAATATATCAAATGAATTTAGATTTTCCAAAGTCTTCTCTCAACTTGTAGAATTTAGAATTGTTCTTACACGAACAATAAGATAAGAGGAAAAAACACCAAATATAGTTTCTTCAGTTTACTTCACTGCTCCAGTCCGTCGACTTAACTTGCCCAGTTAATTACTGAGAAGCGCATGTTGAACATTTTATATATTGTCTTTTTAAGATTTTTACGCATGTTTCTATATGTAACAGTTGCTGTTGTATAGTAACTAACAGTTTAATCCACGGCATAGCTGAATTTAATGTTTTCAAAGCGCGTTGAACATTTTACCGAATATCATGTTTTCTGTGGTAGCTCCTTACAATGCCTTGTCTTACGTATATAGCTCTACATGCTGACATTTTATTCAGCACCAAGTTTGTAAAAAATAATTGTAGTGTTTTTCATGCATGAACTCTCAGCATGTACACTGAGCATAATAAACTGCGTGTCAATAGCCGCGCTGTTGTCGCAAATCTTTCGAGTTTTCAAATCTTTTACCAAGTTTTCGCTATGTGAAGAAACAAACTCTCAGAAGGCACACGGCGAAAGGACGAGAAAAGAAAAAAAAAAAGAAAACCTCTTTGAGAGAATGAGCTGACACTACTTTTAGTTCCTGTTCTCTGTATTTTGTAAAGACCTGTCTGAAGAGCTAAAGTACCTGCTCTTTTTATTATGAATCTTCGTCGCTAAAAGTAAACATCTGGAGACATAAAAGTGCTCTTTGGCATCGACTGTTTTATCGTTCTTAATGTGACTTGAACGTAATGAACTTTTATTGTAAGCATAAAATCAAACTCCTTCAGAACTTTCTTTGCGCTCGCTACAGGTAATAATTTTACCCCGCTGTGTTGCTGAAGCGGTCATGCCGAAAAACCGACAGTTTAGAAATCTCTTGCTGCGCTATAGTTAAGGCTGATTGCGTTTTTCTGGAATGCGCACCTAAGAGATTAGCACGCACCTGCGCCGAGCTTAAAAGAAATTTAATATCCCGTTCGTACTCCTAGCGAGTGGCAATGCGAATGAGTTGTTGAAAACCTGAAGAATTCGTTTTTGTTTCTAGTTTTTGGAGATAAAGGTTACTATGTTTACGCATACAAAGGGAATAGCTCCGCATAATGTTCTCTGCTCTTTTCCTTTCGAATCAGCAGCAACACAGTTATCTTCACTTTCGGTTTATTCTTGAATTTTCCTCTTCGAGTTTATCTCATTTCGCGCACTACCCAAAATATTTTCATTTTAAATATCATTTCATTTAAATTATCTTTCTGCTTTCTCTCTCTGCGCTTCATTAAAAACAATACAAGTCTTGTTTTTCGTTCTTTATCGCACTATAGTTTAAGGTGTGTTTCTTATCGGGAAAAAGAACATTAAATAGGTAAGAAATTGTCCACTTGTGTACATGCTGTGTCCTGTATCTTAAGATACGACAGAAGGTATTTCTCTCTAAAAGGGTATTTAACGGCCCGCCAACCAGAAGTGGCTGTCACTTATTACACGGCTTTTTGAAGTTATTTACCCACTAAAAAGCATTAAAAGTCGGCGCGTTTGAATCTCCGCATCTGCGGAACACAACTGTGCTATTGCCTGGCGTGTGTTTGTCCTCGGTAGTCAAACAATTTTATTTCAAAATAAACACGACATTTTTCTTTTCCTGGAGTAACTGTTTTACGCTGTGCCCAGTGTATTGAAAATTCGTGACTTCCCTTCCTGTGGTTTTAATTGGGAATGGCGTTCAACCTGCCTGCTTATTGACTGTTGAGTTCACGTCCCGCTCTTTGGCACGTCATGAGCGCGTGTTTGACCAATGCGCGTTAAGCTTTGACATTCCGCCTTCAGTGGGCTTCCGAACCCATTTAAAGTCCCCAAGTTGAGTAGCTGGTGGCCACTCAAACCACTTCCTTAACGGATGTCCTTTGTTGTGTACCTGCCCATTTAACGGCTCTTTTGCTATCTGAACAGTCACTTAGGCATTTTTCTTACACTCGTCCGATTAACTGCAGTCAATAAGCCATTTATCTCACCCTCCCAGTCATCAAGGTCTGTTACTGGAACTTCTGCTGCAAAGCGACGTCTCCGCCGATAAGCTGAAAGAACATTAGGCGTAAAGTAAGTAATACAACTTAGTTAGCTTTAGTTACAAATGGTACTTTACAAACGAAATTTTAATGTACACTTTATACCAAAGCTGCGTGATGGAATATCTTCGGTTAAAGAAGGGAATTTTTATAGTTTAAACTCATAACTGTCTTGATGAATTTCAGCCAGTTTGAATCATGGAAGTTGGTGCATCGACTTACTAAGCTTCCAGCTCATTTCGTAATGTTTTCCAGAATGGCAATCAAGATTATAAACTCAAAAGGGAAAAACACTCAGTGGAATATACAAAAAACCGGCCCAATGCGATGTCTCCCAAAAGACTGTTTTGCTGCGATTGTTAGGAATAATGCGACGAGAACAATAGAAAGATTTCCAAAGCAAACCGGCTTGAATACAGTTATGAGGGGTGATCCATTCCAATGTTGTACAATTTTCATTAGGAGTTTTTTTTTCCTCTAAGAATGTTGCATTCATTTCTGTCCTCTGTCCCAAGCTCGATTTTGAAATATTTCAAAAATCGCAATGCTGCTAGACCTGTAGCGAAGGAGGAAAATTAACGACAGCACTTATAATGTGACTGCTTATTATTTGACCCAAAAATCCCAATAAAAATCGCTCGTGGTAGATAAGAGGAGTCTGTTTTGATAAGAAGATAAGAATATTTATGAGTGTCAAAGTAAAATTCTCTGCACAACTGTTTGTCACGAGTTCATTAAAGGCAGAACTCTGGTTGGTTCATCATTGACAGTTCTTCACTGAGTTTTTAATATCATGATGTGATACGCTTTGCTCAGTTGCACACTCGGGTCAAAAGCTTTCCTTTCCTCTCCTCTTGAGGACAGAAGGAATCTCGGTCGTGATTTCTGCCTTTACCATCCTTACATTTTGGGTGCTACGCCTATAGGTTAGCCTATGCAATTTGGTGCGAGCTTTTGACCTTGTCAAATTAGCAATGTCCAGTACTAAAATGAATCACAATGACTGTCTTGCCACTTGTGCTTGGCGAGCAGGTTTTACTAAGAATATTTTTTACATGAAAATACTAGGAACATTTAGTGAGGTCTTGGGAGCATATCAGCGTTCCCAAATTGTTCAGCTGCAATGTTTCGAAGACTTGTGTCCACTTCACCTTTTATTAGTAGTATTATCATTCTGTCGCTAGTGACAGTGGTGTGAAAAAACATGCCGAACCCGTCTGCTCTCACAAGTTAGCGCAGAAAAATTATATTAGTTCCTCCTATGAGTACCCAATAGTTATGTTATTGCACCAAGACCATATTTTCTAGTGAATGGGTTTCTTAATTTTCGTCACTTTTCTGTACGATAATACACTGAGATGAAAATGAGGACACAGACAGGTATCACCTTCTAGAAATAAACAGTTAAACGGCAAAATGATGACACGCAATACCGAAGGAAACCTTCAAATGATTTTAGATTGAACTAGTTCCGAAAGGCATAATCCTATTTCTATGAGGCGGAGGTGCCACAGCCAATTAAATTAATTAATTCATACAGTGCTCAGGCTTGTAAACAAAAATTTGGCGAGTTTCCTTTGATTCGATTTTATGAATCTCAGCATGGAACCGATACCAAAACAAATCGTCGTCAGCAGCTATTTCCGTTGGGTTGCAACGAAAAAAAAATGCGTGAAATGAACCAGGGATACAACTCATGTAAATGTGGCTCTACTGACAACAATGAAAATCATAAAGGAACACTCTTAGCAGTTATTCTCACAAATTGATTTTTTCTGAGAAATAATGTCTTCATGCAATTGCATTGTATGAAAGTGGAAGAATCGTCTGCAAAGTATTTGGCAAAAAAAGAAAAACAAAAGAGGATTTGAGATTTGAATCCAATCGTATCCAAGGGAAATGAGTTGAAGTTCAGACTACGGTGGCTGTGGGCCGGCCCACTTAACAATGAAGGGCTGCAATGTAAAAATACAGGTAATGAGATTCCATCGAAGTGACTTTATAAGTCATCGAAGAGAAGACTATATGTTTGGAAAAGAAAGGCTGTGTTTTCTTTTTATGAGTAAACAAAGCCATTTAATTCTTTTCTTTCATCTTCACCCCTTATCAAAACCCATACTGGAGTCGAGTGACTCAGAAGGCAATACAAAATTGGAACTCCCCGCATAGTCGCACGCTTGCCTTATTAGGAAAACCACGTGTTCCCTTCGCGTGGGCAGCTCAACTGGCTCGCTTTAGCAGGACGGACAAATATGACGTCCATGTCTATGCAGCACCTGTTGTAAGTGAGAAAGATCGACGCCTACAAAAACTTACACCGGCTAATTTTGTTTTTGAAGTCTGCCTTAAAGGTGAGACATTTTGTTTGTTTCTATAGGAAAAACTGATTTTGCTACGAAGTTCTATTTGCGATGCAATTATTCCTCGCGGTATGCATACTCCCGCTTCACACCGATCGCTGTTAACAACTGCTCTATTCAAATTCTGGGCAAGCACAGGGCGTCCTTTGACTTGGCTGACACTTAATTTCTCTTACATTCTAAAAGTACTGTAAACCAACACCAAACTTTTTCCATAAGGTTTTGCCATGGTTCTTGCCTAACCAGAAAGCTAAACAAGGAAAAAACACTTCTCGAACCTTTGACGACAGTGTCTTAGTCCTGAAGGTTTTCTGTTTATCTAGTGTCCTATAACAACTTTTCAAATCGACCAGAATGCACTTTTAAAAAAGAAATGAGTTTTAATTTTCGCCTGCAGGTCTTAATTTAGTTTAATTTATAGTTTACTTTAGCGCGCAGTTTTCGTATTTTCACTCATCTGTAAAGGTTGTGTTGATAAATGTAAAGGATATTTTCTGTGTCTCGATTTCTCCACCTAGATTTACCGTTCAGCTTCCTTCATTGTGAATTGACATTTGTCTTAATCCCTAAGCAACTATGTATATTTGAGTTTTTATTGGAAAACCTAACTTCTTTTCTTTTCCCCGTCTACACGGCAGCAGTTATTCTACAGCTCACCAACATATTTTCAGTTTGGAAAAGACATTGACCCTCTTAATGCCAGAGGAAAGTTCTATTTGATGTACTTTAATACTCTAAAATGCACTTTAACTTCGCTCTGGAACAATATATTATGAACGTTTGGGGGTTTGGCGGTAGAAATTCTGTAATGTGGTGTTTGTTTTAGCATGCTGAGTTATCATTACTTGAAAGGTTGCTCTTCGACTCTGTTGAGCTTTAGGATTTCCAGGGATAGAGGCTTTCATATAGCTTATAGCCTCGATTTGTCTCTGTTTGTTTGTTTGTTTGGCTGGTTATTTTTTGGTGACGCTATAGTAGAACTTTTAATTCAAACCATAGTTGAAGTGGTTGTATTTCATGTCGTAAATTTTCAGCTTGCAATTCGTATACTTTCAGTCTGGTGTTATGTACATGCTTTGGTGCTCACACATAACACTGTGGTAAGTGACTATTGTATTGCTGTCCCAAATAAATTCTTAACTCATCTTGTAAACAAAGGAAATTTTTATTCGTTTGGTCGCTACCTAAAATCATCAGCACTTTGTCAGTTCAGATTAGTTGTGTATAAAGACAGAACAGCGAGTGCATGATGTCAAGAGAGAGTGGTCTAGATCATCCGCTTTAGATGATATGCAAATATAGGGCGCAAACAAAATCGCGTTTACATCTTGCTTATAACCGCTGATAAATTTCATATCTTCGGTTGAACTTTTCCTTGAATTATTGTCCTTCGTAGACTAAATTTGCCGACTGTGCATCATTTTGAAGCATAGTAGCTACACAAACTTCACTGAAGCCGGGTATGCATTTCAGCTCTGTATTGTTCATGAGAGTATTTTATTCCATCCACGAGGACAGATTGACATTTACAATCGCGTTGAGTTTAATTGCTAAAGCAATGATCCCTGCAAAATATTTGCCCGAGTTTCAATAGATCAGGGTGCCCACAAACAGAGCTGGACTGACCGTGAAAAAAATAGATTAGTTTGACTACAAGCGAGGTGTTTGTAAAATCCCTTGTATCCCGTATGCAGTCTGATATTCGAAAACATACTTGTTACCGACTTCAGGTTTGTCGGAATTTTGAGTTAAATCCCGCTGTTAATTTTTTCTTACGCCGTTCTGATCTAGCTGAATATTTCGTATGAAAGTAGCTGTGCAAGACAGCAAAGTAAATGTTGTTTATAACTAAAAGCCATGATAAGTCTTGTTCGGGTAAATATATCTTCAATATGCTTAACGCTTTTAACGTTTACATGATTCTCAGTTATGTTTCTGAACTGACATAAAAAGCACTGTCAAAAAGGTTTAGGATGTTTTCAAACTTGACCTTGGTATATGTCTTCATTAGAACTCTGGATGTTTCATCGTCCGACAATTTAACAATCAAATGGGACATGTTTTTATATTTCATATTCATACGTGCAGTGGAAAAACTGAACTAACTTAGCCATAATTCTCTGTGTTTGGTTCTCAACTCTAAACTGGATAACTCTTAAAATCATACTTTTTTACTTCATTTTGAAGATTCAGCCCCGACATTTCAGGTGGCTATGATCATCTAAAATAGATTTTTCGGGTGGCCACCTTGTTTTCCCAATGTTTGTGTCGACTAACTGACTGACTGATTGCCGATTCCATTGACTCAGCTGCTAAGATAAAATTCAGTTAATGAATTCATTATATTCTCTTTGCTTTGATGCAAATAGAAGTAAAAAAGAGTTCGAAATTATCAGGAAATTCCTCAATTGTCTCACGTGTGAAACTGATTTACCAATAATAAACGCTTTGTCCCTACATATATCGAGTTCGTATCTCATTATGTCTTAACACATACATGTATAAAAAATTCAGTTACGGTAGATTGTGCGTGCATGTTAACAGGCGCTCTGGGATCAGTTTGTCGCAGAATTGAACTTTATTTTCAATATGTCGTTACTACGTTTTAAATTGGAACAGCTTTTCAATTAAAAATTCAGACATATTCAGCGCTTCCATTATAGGAGGCGGAATTTGTTTGCTTGTGTCGTTTACTTGTATAAATAGATTTTGGTGAGTGAAGCAAACTTAGGAATTGAAAAGCATAGAAATTGCTCTTTATTCTTCATGACAGCCGTATATTTAACAATGTCTTCATAATTGCAAGAGGTATTTCAAATTCGTCGTGTTGTTTGGTTTGCGTTTACAATATACCTTTCACCCTTATTCAAATCAAGTTGAAGCAATGAAATAGAATATTTCTCTATTATAAAACAATCCAAAATTGAAAAAAAAAAGTTGTTAAAATCTCGCTGTATGTGAACATTTAGCAGCGTCACAAATTACTCAATGTGAACGATAGGGGTTATTTGTGAATTCACGAGTTACAATCCTGTCACTCCCTCCCCTGCTCGCCTGTTTTTACTTGGTGCTACACCGGTTGCTATGTTAGAGTGGAAAATTCAACTCTGTGATATAAAACTAGATAGCTTTTATCGTCAATTATCTGACAGGATGACAAATTTGAACACGAATCGCCTTCAAGAAAGCTACGAATCGATTCCGTCGCCAAGTTTTCTTTGACGTGCTTCAAACTTTTAGCCGCGGCAAGCTCAAGCGGTTCAATCCAGCCATCTCTTTTTACCACTGAACACATTGATCTTTACCCCTCTTTTCAATTTTGCTTATACATCACAAACACGTACCTTTAGCTTACTGTTCAGTTGTCTCGCTGAGTAGTGAGGTCTTGTTTCTCCTGAAGGGTCCTATAGCACTACAAACGAGGGAACTACATTTGTAAAGATACCCGGCCAGAAATACAAGGAGACCAGCCTCGAATTACACTTTAATGCGTGGTTGCTTTTAGCACTTGAAGCAACACTGTCTCTCCTAGACAGATGTTCTCTATAATCTCGAAATATTTTAAACAAGTGAAGACCGAGGAATTGCGGGTTTTGGTAGCAAACTTTTTCTCCGTTTACTACCATCAAGCAGTAATACCATTTCATATCTACCCAAGATATACACCAGCTTTCGTGTAGAACAAAGCAACCTTTCCGTCATGTAAAAGATAAAGGGAAAGCGTTTTTCCCGTTTGCTTTCAGACGACATGAATAATTCATCCAATTTAGGTCGGCCAGTCCTTTAAGGTGAAAAATTACATTTCAAGGTTATTGAGCCACTAAGTGCGCCGCAAATATTAAAATATTTGTCAAGTTCACGACATGGATGCATTTAAACGAGTCACATTTTCGTTTAAGGGAACTTACTCTTTTTGTTGATACAAGACGACTTTTATTCCTAATTTTTATTAATTCTATTGAAGAACAGAGCTTCTTTTGAATGCTACCTGTTCCTTGAAGCGAAATTTTCCTTTCAATCTTCGGGCATAAATTTTTTCCGTGGAATTCAATTTCGCTTTTGCCACGATATAGTAAAAGCGTTTTCAACCCATAGGTTCCCTTTTGGTTAAACATTCCATCTAATCCCTTGCATAGTTAAAGCCTTGTACCACATGCGGTGTTTATTTATTAAATTCTGAGCTAAACATCAGTCTTTAACCATCGCCAGTGTCTGGAGCTCTATTCACAACATATTTTCGCGTCAAAAACAGTGTGAACTTGTGGCAAGATTGGCGTTTTTCCAAGCGAAGCGCCATTGAACAACGTGTAAAACTTATTGTGCCCGTAACACAATATTTTCATCACATGCAAAACCCGTTGCTTGTCAGTTCTACGTTGTACAATAGCAGTCCCAAAAGATTTAAGGTTGCCCTCAGGGGCTGGTCACGATTTTGATGTTCTTTAACACAATCGGATTTCACAGGATTTCTCACATGAACACCCCTAGCTGACAGAATATCAAACAGTTTACTAAGCGATTTGGTTTGTTTGGTGTATTCACGCGCATTAAGTTTCATAGTTGAAATTTGGCCTCTCTTTTCCTTTCCAATTAACAGGTGGTTTTTAAGCGACGTAGCCTGACCGTTTCACTCGTTTTCCTCTTACATATATTTAAACGGAGAATCACACCTTGTAGGCGGAGCGAAAAACTGGTGGCGAAATGAACCCGATCTCAAACGAGAATATAATTTTATTCTTTTCAAGAAACTTCTAAAGACAAAACCACTTATCTCTAACTCACAGCGATATTCAAATGAATATCTCTGAGATGACGCTTTGATCACCTTACACTCCAGGCGTGAAGATTTTTCAACGAACAGTATTCTCTCGGACTTTCACAAAATTATACAGGTTCGCAAAGTTAATTTCTGATTTTCGCGCAAGGCAGTTGACAGCTGAGCGAACACGACTTCGTTTCGTCGCTTCTTACCCGTAACTGACAGTGTTCTCGGAAAGAATTCTACTGGAAATATCTTCAGCGGGCCATCGAAAATGTAACCAAACA
>Ga0099801_1057913_pt1 | contig 15683 bp, 6 predicted proteins | sample Orb8nscriptome_4_FD_81145 | JGI IMG/M metagenome (GOLD analysis project Ga0099801, IMG submission 81145) | Coral microbial communities from Puerto Morelos, Mexico - Orbicella 8 T A metatranscriptome (Eukaryote Community Metatranscriptome) | ecosystem: Host-associated > Invertebrates > Cnidaria >...
GAAGCTTACATCAATCCTGTGTAATTTTAACTTTGAAATTTGTCGCCAATTTGGGTAATAAACCGTGCGCAGTGCATGATGGGCATGGTTAACACGAACAGCTAACGTTTCTGGCCATCACTTCCGGTTAATCCTAACAGAGCATAAATTGACAAATTTTAATTAAAGTACGTTCTCAGTGGAAGTTTTTGAATGGTTACACATGTCTTGGTCAGTTGACGTCGTCTTCAATCATTCCATGAAAAGGTAAGCGCGCTTATTTTTCATAAAAACGACGAAGACGTTGACAACGTTTACTTATTTATTGGCCCAATACACCAATCAAAGTTTGGTTCCGTCGACAGCATTAGTTGATCATCTGTTTGATATAGATATTGAAACGTTTTCAAGTGACGTTCTTGAAACAATGTCGACTGCTTTTCGAAAAAGATTTTGCTATGGGTTGACCAAAATTTGATTAACTTTTCCAAATAACAATTTCTCTATTTCTGACTCAGTACTTTCTTCATTTCCTCGCGGACATTATCACCCACGGTGACGTGAAGTTTACGGAAGGACGAGAAAAAGCCTGCTTTTTTTATTTTGGAGTCTCACTCAATTTGTTGACTCGACAATTCATCAAAACAAACATATTTTATTACAGACCGCCGAAATTCTGATTATGTTGAATGATAGTCTTCCAAGTTTCGATAGTGTGGTTTCGGTTCAAGTTTAGCACTTGTAATAAAGTTATTTTGCTAACATGAAATACTATACCAAAGATCGATTTAAAATAATGCCTGAAAACATGTAACAATTCGCCTTAAGCTTAACTCCATACTTATATATACTTCTTTTTATAGAGGTGATCCGATTTAGTACACAAACACTACCTGGTCATGATAGAGTAAATTATATTCTTCCCTTTGTAGTAGTTTTAAATAGCATTTATATATAATCATCATTCCCAAAAATTGAAAACAATGCGAAAATGTGACGACCTTTACAAAGAACGCGATCCGCCTTCACAAAGCTGTACACACCGGTTCAGCTTACAGAAGTTTTGTTGTTTTAGAATAGATTGAGCCTGAGCGTAGAATACGTGAGTGGAAACATGAGATCTTTTCCTAGCAGAACTTTAACAGTACTCCTACATGATACACGTATTCATAATTCATAAACGGTTTTTCATTCAAACTCATGTAATCGTGATATCCCAAGTGTTCCACGTTGAATAGAATACGTCAAATGACCCGGCTTGGCCCGTTATGTTCCACCCACGCACCTCACGTTCCATTCTTTTCCCTATTCATGATTTTAATCAATTGTGCAGTGTTGCTAAAAATAAAAATAAATGTCAAGATTGCTATCTCGCCATATCTCGCTGGATTTACGGTTCAACGAGACTTCGTCACTATGCTTTTCTTCACATTTTCGTATTTGGTTTTGTGGTTTCATTTTCGACAGTTGCATTAAAGGACCACAATGTTGTGCCAGCGTTTACATAACATACCGACCCTCGGTTCACTGAGCTGCTCCGAAGCGCGGGTTCCTTTCGTAAATTGGGGGTCGGAAACAACAGTATACCGTCCTACATGTCGTGTTGAAAAATGTTCGCACGCAATTTTCGTCATAAATTTCAGAAATTTGTTTGTAGTAAGAAGTTGCCTTACCCCCAAAAAATGGTCCCTGAAGCAACTTCCGTAACACGTTGAAATCATAAAACAGCTAAAGCAGTAGGTCATAAATCATTTTGCATTTGGCAAAATTCCCAAAAACAAACGACTGTACATAAAGGTAATGCTCAAAAAATTGTATTTGAATTAAGTAAAGGTTTCATGGACGCGACGTTAAACGTACAGCGGCAAAGTAAAACAGTTGCACATGAACGCAATGCTTGAGCGCTTTCTTTTGATCGTGAATAGTCAAACACTAGGTTTTCATCCACAAAAAGAACCACTTCGCACAGGATAATAAACAGCACAACATGATGGTACTGCTCAATAGCTTTCATTTGAATGGTCACACACTAGGGTTTCCTCCACGAACGTTAAAGCTAGAACCACTTTGTACACCGCGTAATTAACAGTAGCGCATAAAAGTAACACACTTAACAGGCCGTACCCTTAGTGCAACGAAATAAACCGCAGCAGCACGTTTCGTTTTCAGGATTGTCGCATAGACTTGAAGAGAATACCACATACAGAATATAATGACTTGTTCTAAGCTGCATGAACATGAAATAATTTTCCATATGAATCAATTCTGACACACTTGGGTTTCAGTCACTGTGAACTAAAGAGTTACAACTACCGTCTTGTATAGTATGATAAACACTCTATGCCTCGTGAAAATACTGCTGGAGGGCTTTCATCTGAATGGTCATAAACTAAAGATAAATCACCAGCCTTTAGCTTGGTTTGCTTCTTAGTGGGAATGAAAACTATTCAGAGAAAAGGAATTTAAATTTTATTGCTCTTTCCAAAGATTCGAGACTTTGAATCGGCGGAGATCCAGCTTGTGAAGTGGCGTTTCTATATGTCTGTGCAAATAATGAAGGTGGTTTACCACAGAACAACAGAATATCAATCCGTGTGGGTTACTTTTGAAACAAACATCAACGGGCTCCTTTGTTGTTGTTTTGTTATTGGCTTTGCAATGAGTCGTAGCGAGCGACGAAATCACTACCTCAGGTCACACCTATAAACATCTTTCCATTCAAAAACAGTTCCATGAAGGTGTACCAAGTACGTACACCAATTTCTTTCATTTCAAGATTTACATTTTGTAGTGTAATACAAACACTGCCACAAAAATACACTCAGTCGTCAATGGTTTTAACAATACTATGCGCGGTCATGCTGAAGAGGTTCATTCATGCAATGGTTCAGAAAGGGAGTGCCACCTTGTACGGACTGTGCGCCAGCCCTAAAAGAAGATACTGTATTCTAGCGCTCATTTGGTTTGAGAACGATTCTTTACTTAATTATTATTCACAGGGTCAAACTGTCGGCCTACTACTTAAAGGTACTACTTAAAAACTATCGTTTGAATGGTCACATGCTATGGCATTATCCGCAAACTTAAAAGTTAGAAAAACCTAGTGCACTATGATAAACAGCACAGTGCAAAAGTAATGCGCAATATCTTTCATTTAAATGGTAAAACACTAGGATTTCATTCACTGGCTTAAATGTTACAACCACCTGGTACAGCATAACAAACAGTACCACATGAAAATACTGCTCAGTAGCTTTCATTTGAATGGTCACACACTAGGGTTTCATCCACAGACTTTAATGTTAGAACCACCTTGTACAGCACAATGATAAACAGTACCACATGAGAGTACCGCTCAGTAGCTTGCATTTCTATGGTTACCAACTAGGGTTTCATGCATCCAAGATCAACCCGCGGTAAGAATATTGTTTCGCAGTAGGGTTATAGTAGAGCTTCATCCCCGTGATGTAAGCATTAAAGCCGCCCTTTGTAGCACAGCGAACAGTAACACGTAAAAGTAACTGCTCAGTAGCTTTTATTTGAAAATTTCACAGGTAGATTTACATCTTCCGACATCAAAATTGGCATCTTGTGCAGACATGCAGGTCACAGTTCATGCTTTTATACGTTCATGGTTATATAAGTCTCAACGTCCTAGTAAGCAATTTAAGCTGAAGTGAATATATAGTCTAATTTGAGATACCCGAGAGCAGTTTAGTTCTCCGTTTATTTCAAAGTAGAACGACGACGGGTTCGCAGACCTACAGATGTGTAATTTGTTGCCCAACGCGACTAGCGACTCGGACTCTTTTCTGTGGAGCGCAATCTTGTTTAACACTAGCTGGCGAGGCTTCCGCGGGAAATGTTATATAATGCATGTTTCGTTGACCATGCAATGGAATGCAACTAACCGATACATTCACCATCGCCATATTTTAGCGCCTTTAGCATAGTCTCTCTGAATCAAGGTAATGTTGAGTCAGTACTGAAAAACTTGCGCTAAAATCACCGGGTATCAAAGTTTCCGTGCCTTAATGCATAAATGTCACGCCTACTACTCACCAAAATCTCCCGCCTGTGGTCTCGAGTTTAAGGAATATAAATTTCTGGGAAATTATCTTCTGAAGGAAATGTTTGATATTGGTTTTCCATGCACGCGTGTGGAATCCCTGACCTCACGTACACTATTTGAACACGCACATGTACACAATAATTGCGCGTGATCTTTTCCATTGAAGCGCATCTTTTCAAAGTAGATGATTTTTAACAAACAGATTTATGATTTTCGTGGCTTGTAGTTTCTATCATGTTGTTTCCCTTATAGAACGAAACTGTGATCAATTAAGCCGAAGATAACTTGATTTCCTTGCTGGCTTATGTTTAGCATTGCCGCAGGCTAGTTTCTTCATTGACCACTAGTGACCGAGCCAAGCGTGAAATAATCTCTGCAATATTAAGATGTTTTGGTTTGCAGATTATGAATGGTGTCTGCCCAGGGTCTTAATCATATTGTTGGTTCAGAGACAATTTGAACTTTGCTGCAGTTATATTTTAGGCATCTAAATGACAAAATGTAGTTTTGTGGGCGTAAGTTGATTATCCCACAGTAAGTTGTATAATTAAAATTTGCAAGCTAACATCTAAGGTCGAAAACTTGAAATAAAAACTTAAGCTCAGGTCAGACGAGACATAATAAAAGATAATGACCTAGGACTTGACTGAGAACATTTTGAAGACTGTTTGGCAATCCACACAAACAATAGGATACTGAACACGATGCGAAAGTAAATTTTCTTCCTGTTCTTTGAGTGTCCCAGCTGAAAAGGAAGTGCTTACACTGTTACAAGCAACCTTGACTTAAACAAAGAGAAAAGCTTTGACAAATTACAAAAAGTTGTAAATAAAAGCTGTAAACTGGTTCACGGGCGATCACAGGCGTAACATTTTGGGTACAATTTGAATGCAAGCCCTTCGTAAACTCGAAGTAATTGAGTTTTCCTAAATATAATGTTAATTGTCATACATGTACGTTTTCTTGCCCATGTTTTGGTGCTGCAAGACATTCTGTCTTCGTTGCTAGACGTTCAATGACCTCAATATCATATTAGTAAATTCTAAAAGTAAACAATTGAAGGTGCTAAGGTGGCAATACATCAAAGCCACTACAAGGGAGGCGAGCGTAAAACATTTCCTTTGGAGAGCAGTATTCTTCAACATTTTTGGCTGACAATAAAACCTAAAAAACCGGCATGTACATATTATTTTTAAATGTTGATGATATTTGGATCGTCCATAACGTAAGATATCACTTAACCATGCGATTACGTAACTGCGAAATGTTAAAGAAAAATTTAGTCCAGTCTAACACATATGCCGGCAGCAGTCGAACCTCACAATGCGGACAGTTTTACATTACGGCCAGACAGCTCAATTGGTTCCAGACTAATAAGCCAAAATTCTTGCAACCTCTACCTCAACAACAATTAGGTCTGGATGAGAAATAAGGCGCTTTTAACGGCCAGCTGAGATTCTGAGATATGAAAAATTTATTGGTAGTTGAGAAGTAAACTGGAATTTTTGACTGATTGCTGTGACTTAGGCATGCACTTCCATGCCGACCCTCTAAGACAGTCACCTCCATTAAACGGAGAGTCAATTCAGGGCATCTTTAGTGTCCGTATTACAAAGAGGTTTGCAAGTACTACTGTTATCTGTGCATAATCTAAAAAGCTTTTCTGCGCTTGTGTAAGATTAATTCTTAATCATGTGCATTTCCTGATCGCTTAAGACCACCTTGCAATGGAATTGAAATACTTAATTTTTCTAAAAATAGGAACATTCCATGATATTTACGGGTTTCTCAAAAAACGCCAACAGACGGATATTTGAATTAGTAAAATCCTCGAGATAATATAAAACGAAAACAACAAGATAAAGAAACTAACAGTTAAATAAACAAATCTGGAAATATTCGGATTTAGTAACTAATCCATGTTCATAACTCAAGTTGATCATTCAAGAGATCTTGCTCTTAGCCACAGAAATGTTCCTAAAAAGGCTCGGAGGAAAAAATTTGCAATTTTTGCAGACACTCTGGATTGCTAATGACTTCTTGCGTAATCTTATATAGTTGCCATGGACATCGGTAAATGAGCAAATTTTTTTTTTGTCCGGTAATATATATGGTTCTATAAAAGATATACTGAACTATGACGGAAATTTCTACTACAAAAAAAACCTAGGGAAATCTGTAATTTCTACAGAATCTGACGTCTCTTGAGGTTGGTATGGTACAGTTCTTGCATACATATTTATACACCATAGACGAAAGTAAAAATAGCGACTTTTATCGAATTATATTACCGATTCTACATAAGATATATCATGACGGAAAATCCAAGCGTTTTGTAGAAGTTTGTATGGATGGGAAATTCGATCGAAAGATAGCACAACTTTCCTTCAAAACGGTAAATTTAACTTGAAAATCGAAACCTGCAGCCCTGCTGCCGATAGCCAATAAAGCGCCAGAAAGATAGGAGAAATACAGAAGGTATCGTTTTGAATTTAAACAACGTAGCTTTTCGACGGAATAATGGCACATCTTTCGATTGAATTCCAAATCCATACAAACTCTTATAACACGCTTTGATAACCTGTGATGTAACTATGACAGGAATTTTATTAATGAATCTTGGCACTCTTTCAGCATGCCATTTTTCGATGGTGGTTTTCGCGCGGGCAAATATCGTCAAAATTTGAAACAACTAAATACGACTTTAAGGGTAAATATTTTTATTTGAGATCTGTGGCGGCCGCCGTGACTGGCAAGAATCATCCTGGCGGCAGATAAAAGTAGTTGGAGCATGTCTCGGCAAAATGTTACATAAGGTGCTAATAATATTGATCCAAAGTCGAACTGATAATTTATTGTGTGTTTATGACGGAAAATTTTTGTTAACTTTCAGTTGCAAAACAACGGGAAATATTAACTAGCAAAGGGACCAGTAGAAACCTTTGAAATCACATCAATCGTGAACACAATATAATGCTATCTACTTAAAGAATTGTAGAAGAATTTACTGTACGACTAGGTGGTAAACATTTCGGGAGTGCCGTTCACAAAATTTCCATGTTTTAGAAATTAGACGAAATTTGACGAAATTTTCAGTTAGGCATCCTCCTTCCCTAAAATAATACACTGGTGAAAGAGCTAGAATTGCGTGCTACAATGCGAAATATTATAATTTTTTTTGAAAAAAATTTCTCGAAGGGTGAAAGGGCTAATTATAACCTTGGTCTCCATGGCTGTTCTTTTGGAGTGCCGCCATTTTCATTTAATAATCTCTTTTGGGTCAGCCCCCTTGAAATGTAATGATGCGTGTACACACAAAACAGTTCTGTTGTGGCGCCCCATAAGAAAAAACGCAAAGGTTGAGCCCTTTTTTAATCTTCCAGCTGTCTGGAAATAATTTATTTTCCATTTAAGATGTAAATAGAAATACATAGTTTTATCAAGTCATTGATATGAAAACAAGGGTGTTGAAATTTGCATCAATCCATTGCATAGGTTCAAGGTTTAACCTGGCGTCACGTGTTTGTGATAAAGTAATACTTCAAACTTATAGTAACTTCTATGGAGACGGCTTATCGAAGATTATGAGATTTCCGTTTTTGGAACACGAACTGATATTAGTGTTTAGCCGCAGTTGTTGTTGGGATTCCGGGATTTGAGGTGGTGCAAACTGGTTCGTGTTAAACGTAGTAGTCTATTTTTGTTCTCCGCCTAGCCTCACGAAACCTTTTACACTACACTGAGTATTGAAAAAGGATTCATTTAGTCCAGTATTGATTGACATAAGACGAAATAAAGGGCTTAAGAATAATGGCACCTCTTATTGTAACCTTTACAAAAATGCATTCTCTTGTTGAATTTACAAAGCGAAGCACACAGCCAGAAACTGCCCCGAAGCGATTGTGTAGTCAAGCTCTGTCTAAGAAGTATTTCTCTCTAAATGCTTTAACGACATAGTTGAGTTATTTCTAGCCGACATACCAACAGCTGCAGGTCAATTAGACGCCAGCGAAGGGAAATATTAGAGCTTGAAATTCGCGGAATAGTTTTGCGATATCAATGTAACTGTTTTTGTTCGGTCAGTTTCTTCCGCGAAACCCAACAGGAAATAGAACTATGGCCCATTTCCGAATCACCGATGAAAGTGGCAATTCATTCACGTAATGTTTTATATTATCTCGGGTTTATCACAATTGAAGAGATAACGGATTTTGCGGGTTCTAAATACCCTTTATTAATATCAAAGGGAGCATTCTTTTCTTCTATGCGTGAGAAAGACGGGTTGAAACGCACAATCACACCATGATTCGCTACTGAAACCAAAACGATGCGACTTCAACGCGCGTTTCAAATATGCTACAATGGTGAGATAATATCTAAACCAAAACAAAACTCAAAAAGTGTTTACAGATCCGCAGTGGAAATATATGTCAAGGTTCACTGATTCACCCTCCACAGTACATGCTAACAATACGTGCAAAAGATTATATTTTTCTTCATGAAAATGAAGGACGGTTTTTCAATTGGAAACCCATCGAGAGATCAAATGCATTTTGAGAAAGTCTCATATCGAGTTTCTAACCATATCGTAACAACTTTGGTTTGTAGTAAATTAAAAATTGTGATTTCCACCGAAATGCCTCAGATTTACCCGTAACAATAGTAACATGTTTACAGGCTAATCTACATGAGAAAATCGAATTTTCTTGAAAACATGAAGCAAGAGTACAGGAATTATTTAGCTCGGGGTGCTGAATTTGCATTGCAAAGAAGACTATTAAAGGCAACAGCGAGTTGAATGGATCTTTCGGGCGACTTTGTAACGTGGCAAAGCTTAGCAATAATGAAAGTGGAAAATTTTGTTTCTTGTTTCAATTAAGATTGATTTGCTCTAAAATAACTGGTTGTAGCTTATAACGACGGGACGTCTTTACTAAAAGACCGATTCTAGCGAAATATGTAAACATGTAGTCTCTGCCACCAGCTGAAATGGAAATGTAATTTTTCGCGCGCTTTTTTCTAAGAGCGCAATTTGATCGGATATATCCTGCGCGCTGTGATATCGCCGTTCGAATCATCTGTTACTCTAAGTCGTTCTGATATCGCGTGATATCAGCATTCGTGGTTAATACTGGTCGTGGCAAATTTGAATACATTAGGTAGTACGAATCCATGTTTGTATTGTATACAAAAGGTGTGACGACAGCTTACGAAACAATGAAATCCCTTAATACAATGTAATTGTCGGCTTTTTGTTAGTCACCTAGCAAGCGAATGTAGATCAACTCGTAAAAGTTTCGAAAACGGCTTGAAACACTGGCAAGTTCGAAACAACGAGACTTCGCGACTTCATTTGAAAGCTAAACTTTGATCTGAACGACGGCAAAGTGAACGCACAATTCAATACTCGGAGATTTCAGGTAAGCCTGCTAGCGGTTTACTTACAAGTTATGATTTATTAAGAGAGTTAATTTTGCGATCCCGATTTCTCTTCTGCAGCTATTAACACCCTTAAACACCTTTTTCGATAAGTGTTCGAGGTAATTTGCCCAATATGTTTCAAGGTTTTCCGAGTGCAACGATTTTCGCGTAACTGACATATCTTTCTCTTCAAGCTTGTTTATCTTGTAATCAAACATTACGTATTCAAATATAGAGTACATATTTACAAAGTTTACCCCGGTTTTGTCTTATATATCTTCTCGAAACAGTTATATGTGTCTATACGCTTCTAAGGTATCGAGTGCGTTTCATTTTCGACTATTCTTAGCAAAATCCTGCCTTCTGAAATTTCATTTTAGCGAAATGTAATCCAGTTTACACAGTCTTGAACAAGTGGCGACAAGTCAATAGTCGGTTGTGCTGCTTAAGGGGGCATTGACAACGGTTTACATCTTTCCCTGAATTAACAAATATTTTCTACCGACGGATTGATCGTAAAATTTGTGCCTCTTGTTTGTAAGCTCGAGTAGTTATTTCCACCAAAATAATGGAGTGTAGTGGAAAAGTAAAGCTTTATGCGTGCTCAAGCTTGCGTAACAAAATTGACTTGGTACGGAATCCACCTGCCGCGAGAAAAAGTTCGATTACAACTGAACGCCATCTAGAACACGCAGTCATTAGAAAATCACAAACAGGATTAAGCGCACAGCGACCCCGGATTACTAAGTTTTCTTTTTTTATTTCTTTGAAGAAAAAAGCTGGGGAATCTAAAAGGCTCTAACAAAGAAAATTGTTTTTGAAGCGTCAGTTAAGCACACATGCGATTGATGAAAAACTCACGGGTGGCAAACGGGGTTAAGGGTTCTTCGCCCGGATTTACAGTTATAGCCAATTTCCGGGCCTGCGAAACAATTTCAACTTTACATCTGTGCCGCAAAAATAGAAAGTCTCGGCTACAAAAATAAATGCGCGCAAATGAATTCCGAGGAAGAGACATATCAACAGCCGGTTCTCCTGTGTTTCGCCATCTTGAACGTTTGGTAGCGAGTGGTTAAGTTTCTAACCGAGGTCGCGTTGATTCTTTCGAAGAAAAACAGTTAAGTTAAACAATTTACAGCGAGGACCGCAGTTGCGTGACCTCCCGTGAAATGTTCCATTTATGAATGCCAATATATTAACGTGTTAACAACAGCGCGGGTCTAGTAAAAGACGAATTTACCGGCTTGGATAGAGTTATCAAAAACCATGGGTTAATAGTGATGTTCGCGCCGGATATATTTACCAAGGATCGAAAGCTTGCACAGTTTCAGACAAAGTCAAGCGGTTTATAAGTGAGTAACCTAGTGAGAAGGAAACGCTAAATAAAAGCTATTGTTCGAGTGATAATTTATTCGTGTTCTACTTTCAGGAGATGCATTGTTAATATCTCCATTTTCTTTAAAACCTGGTAAACGGTGGAAAGAAACCAAAGAGAGATGTGCTATGAATTTTTTCTCGTTTTGGTTTTCTTATTATTGAATTAGAGAAATTAAAACGCTTTTTAGTTCTGTCAGCGTTATTTAAGAAACTTCCATCGACTTTTGCTTTGATGAAATCATTTTCCAGGATGATGGTAGCCGCGAGTTTTTGATTCAGTTGTCGAGTTTAAATTTATTTGTAGAAACTGCACCTAGATTCAGTAATTGCGTCCTAAAAATTGCTGAGTAGATTTTATGTGCTGTTTCATTCACCTCTGCATTTAACGCGCACACGTTAAAATGCTTTGCATGTTTAGGCGCATTTCGCTTGTTAATTAAACAATTTACGCGCGTTATTACAGCCTTTACGTGCTAATAACTGTTATAAGCGCGCTTGTGTTTTGTGTGGAGGGGTGTGAAAATCCACCCAACAAACCTTAAAAATACAGTACACGGCTAACATCACGAACTCAACAAAACAGCTGTGTAAAGCTTGGTAAAACATCTTTTACTGGGTCTAAATAGCTTAATGTAAGCCTTTTCATGAAATGCAGTTTTTATCTTTAACCAAACCATTACGGACATTTTTGCTGAAAATAAATTTAAGATAACGGTGAACTCGACTTGTTCAATTCATTTTGAACCCGCTTGGTTTACTACAACTACGCTACTGTAAGTTGAAAAAACCAAAAGTCAATTGTATTTGTATGTAGCGTGCTTTTTCTTCGAATTCAATATCTTTTTACATTTGCCCTGAACAATACGACATGTTTGCGTGGTTTCACAAACCAATCACTGGCCGTTACGTTATTGTTACCTGTTGAACACATTTCACCACATAAAAGAGAGTTCATTAGGGCTCTCTGGAGTGAAATAATAAGCTAACCGGCTGTTCAAACACAAATCAACCTGTTAATGGACTGGCTTCCACTGTTTCTGTCGGCGCCGCAATGTCGAGCTCGAAAAAGACCAAGTCGGCGCTGTCTGTGTTGTGCTGCGTATTAAATACTTCAGCGAGACTTTAACGATTATGATGCGAGACTCGTTGACCGGGAGATAAGTGGGATGATAAATCGTCATAACAGCCTTTTGTAATGATGACAAGTATGAAAAAATCGATCATATCTCGTAGTATTCTCAAACTGTTAAAGAGTACATTCAAGCCCTGAATGAGCGACATATTTAAGTTAAAATGCTTCGAAATAGCAATTAGCGTCACTGTAAGTCACAGTTTTTTTCTTCTTGGATGGAAACAATTTTAACTGAACTATCAGTGGCTGGATTTTCATGAATATAGTTTTCACTCGTTGCCTAGCAACCCTACTTGAAGAAAACATTTCGTTGTCTCGACATATTTTCATTTCAACAAAGGCTCTTTGACAACCATTGTTTTTAAAAAAACAACTCGTTATTTACGATCAATCTTTCGAGTAAATATGGTCGTTGATACAATTCTTGATTAACAACTCTCAAAATAATTTCAGCACTTAAAGTAGTGCGAAAGACTAGAAAATTAACAGAGTATGAAGCCACCAGTTTCACTGAAAAGTGGTTTCCTATCGCTAATAATCGGTTAATTATCTCGGGATTCTATTGGCTAAGCAAGTTTCTAAAGAGCTTGGATAGGTAGGGAATGGCACTTCTTTTTCGGTATTAACTGTTCATCACTGAAAAGGGTTTGTAGTTAAAATTTTTAGAACATTACATCTCATGTGGAATCAGAGTTATTGCGTTTGTAGCCCAGTGGATATCGGACGTTATTCACTTCGCTGAATAACTTTTAACAGCTGCTATTTATTAACAAAGTACTCGTGAAGTTTTATTGCAGTATCACTTCTCATAAACATGTGCACGAACAGAGTTTCTTTACGAAACATTGTGAAAAGTAACAGATTCGTTTACTTGCTTACTCGGCAAAGATGATTCCATAGGGATGCTATGTTTTTATTTTTTTTCTTTCGTTTTGAACTGGAATTGTAAGAGCTCATTGTGCTAGCATAGAAAAACAGCCCGAGGCTTTGGTATTGTCAGTTTGTTGTTTTTATGAAAAAGTAATTAAGTTTGTGGTAAATTCATACGTCCCTTGGTTTTTCCCATGGATTAAGACTGCACACAATGCCTTGTACTTCAAGCCAATATCTGCTAAGAGAGTTCAGTTACGAGCAAAGTCCATTCTACAGGGCGACACAAACAAATAAAGCCACAGTGCTGGTGACTGTAATGGAAAACGCAAACATATGTTTTGCGCCCTTCGTTAAGATTCAAATGCAATCGTCTCCAGATGGGGCTCAATTGATAGCTGAGAATTGGCCAAACGTTTTACTGTGAGCTCAGAGATGACGCATTTTTGTAACTAATAACTGAGATTTGAGGTCTGCAATATATACTGTGAACTGAAAAAAGGACTAAAATTTTAACTTTTAAAATCTTTAACTGATAACTAAAGAAATAAGCAAAAATTTAACTGATAATTGAGACTACAACAATCCCTTACTCTTTATCGATATTTGAGAGAATTTGACTGTACATCAAGACAATATCCCGATCCCTCAGTAGCTGCAGATCTGATGACTTTCTGTATTCTCACTACCTTTCTACCTGACCAAGTATTGACATCAAAAAAAGAAGCTAGATGTTATAAATCTTGAGGACTGAAGGTTTGAATTAATCTTTCAAAGGAAGACCTCGTGTGTTTTTGAGGTTTCGATCTTTGTAGATGATAATTCTCGTTCTTCTTTAAGTCAGTAAGAAAAGAAAAGAGGTAATTTCTGATTTGCACGGGAGTTTCTCGAAAATGACTCTAATTCTTACTGCAAACGAGACTTTTAAAAAGAAGACTTATTCAAATCAAAACTAATAGTGGTTTCGTCTCTGATAAACCAAAAACAATACAATATCTTTTATGGTCTCAATAAAATATTTAAGATGAGAACGGAAAACTAAAGCAAATGTAAGCAAGATCATTTTCTAAAGTCTTCATTAACTTCACTAACTAAATGTTATTGTTGACGAAGACTTTAAATCAGTTTCTTATGATATTCGGGGGTTTAGCTATTTTATTGTTTTCTTTTGTACCACGGTTTAGCGCAAATCCCAGCCTATGTATAGGTTTTTAATGTGGTTTCTCGCTTGGGTTCTCGCCTCACTTTATTTGTTTTACAAATGAAAACATTTAAACACAATTTTGTTTGAGTTATGGTTTAGACACCGCGGCTATAAACAAAGGATTAAAGTTCCGTGCAGGTAAATTGTTTAAATATGTCATTTTCTTTAGATCGAACTCGTTATTAGTCAAACATGAAATAAAAACGCCCTCAGAAGCAAGCTGCCCAACGGCACTGTTGCCTATTAAAACTAAAAATGCCCATATTAGCTCATCGGGTTATTACGGTGTCATTTGGAATTTTCCTAAATTTCCTTTTTTTTCAGACGCAAATAAAAAAACAACCAAAGAAAAAAAATCAGCAAATTCCTAGTTTACCTGTTCGCCGCCATGTTCGATGGAAATAACCAAATCTTTCAGTGGTTTAGAATTTTCTAACATTCCTTCTCCAACAGCGCTCATCCGCAAAGTTGTGCAAGTTATTTGACCTACGAGTCTGCAATTGCTAATATTTGACATTAATTTGTGTCTCACGCAAAAGCGAGTGATATCCAGCACTCTATCAGCATAAATTTAATGTCATACAGTTCATCAACCATTTCAGGTCCATTTGATATTGAGTGGCTATGGCCAAGGTCAAAATTGGAAAAACGCCAGATTTCAATATCTGAACATTGTAAAACAAATAACAAGGCATTAAAATACTGCTGGATATGTGGTTCTCTTTGGTAACATGGGATTATTTCACCGTTTTAATTTACTCGAGGTCTACCTCCTAGGAGTCAGATTATTGAATTAACTGGCCCTGACTCAGTCAACGCCCTTTCAGAGAGCTGATTACGCAATTATTTTTTTCTGGTCTTTCGCCGTATCGATCAAAAACTGAATAGCATTGTTCATTCACAGACTGCTCAATTAAATTGGCGCTCACTAACAACACAAACAAAGGAACTGACTGCTCTTAGCTTGTTTAACAGGGGCAATATTGAAATTCCAGCGGACTTATCAACGAAGTGATCAATGAGACAGCTGTATCCCATAAAGACTTCTAAATCAGGTCGACGTATTGACAGGTTATTCATATAAACTCCAACTGTTCGATTCTCCATACTCAGTGAATTTGCAAACGAGACTTTGAGCGCGATGCACAACGAGTTTGCTGTTAAATTCAGAGAGGTCTCTGAAGAGTCTCTTGGTCGAGACGAAGCACCGCGTCAGGCTTGCCACGAACTATTTTTTCACAAGTATTTGACAATTCTTTATTGTATATATTTATTATTATGTTGTAAGGATCTGAGAGTTTTGTGGTCCGTTGAGTTAATTAATCAAGAGATCTGTTCTGGTTTCACCTGTTGGCATGAGCATCTCGCAGGGTCGATTGATCAAAAACTGCAATTTCAATCGATCAATTTTGTTTTCAAACGGCCATTTTTGTTATCAATTAAACAGAGTCGGCCAGGAATTTTGTAGATTCGGTATACAGGCGGACTTTGAATCTAGCATACGATATTTTGACGCCAAAATTGAGCTTTTTGGGGGGTATAAAGTATACCTTGTTTTTCCAAGTTTCGGTGTTTCGTATGAATTCGCGGGGAAATTTGGGTATGATGGGTTTTTATTTTCAGTTATA
>Ga0099801_1211171_pt1 | contig 15357 bp, 1 predicted proteins | sample Orb8nscriptome_4_FD_81145 | JGI IMG/M metagenome (GOLD analysis project Ga0099801, IMG submission 81145) | Coral microbial communities from Puerto Morelos, Mexico - Orbicella 8 T A metatranscriptome (Eukaryote Community Metatranscriptome) | ecosystem: Host-associated > Invertebrates > Cnidaria >...
TTTGCTTTTGCTTGTATTCATAAATTTTATCCCGAAAAGTAGAACGTGAGTCTCTCGGAATATTCGCTTGGAAACACGAATTTTCGCATTCTTTGAGTCGTGGAGAAGTGTGAGAGATATCGTTGTTTGAATCTCTAGCGTGTAATCGGTTGAAAGCAGCGACAATTTTGCTGAAGTTTAGAATACGGGATGCTGAACATGGTGAAGTCTCGACCGTCCGCGTAACGCACTAACGGTTTTGTAATGATTTTTCTGTAGTGACTCTAGACTTTACGACTATGGTCGCTCTCAAGTTTGGAACTGTCGTTCGTCTTTCCCTATTATGACACCTGAAGTTCTCACGGAATCGACTGAACTTAGAAACGATGGTTGAAGAAACCCTCGCTGGAAAAAAGAGGGTTCGATTGCGGCATGGTACATTACTATGGACGCTTGTGTGTTTGTATGCAACAATTTTACCCGCTTCTGCTACACAATACAGTTTTCATGTCCAAGAAGAATTATCACCGGGAGCCTTCGTCGGACAAATTACTACTTCACCTGGAGTATCATATACATTTGAAGGGAGTCCGTTACGGTTTACCTTAAATTCTGTAACTGGAGTGATCACCACAGCTTCGCGAATCGATCGGGACAGTTTGAACTCAAATCCGATCGCTCTGCGAGTTCGGACTTCACCTACTCCTTCCTCTATCGACGTGATTGTATATGTGGACGATATTAACGATAACCCTCCAGAATTTACTTCGTCTGACTTTCCTGTCAGTATTTTCGAAAATGCGCTTGTGAACAGCGTGTACGCGTTAGACCCGGCGTCTGACAGAGATGAAGCAGAAAATGGCACCATTGATTACTCCATCATTTCCGGCAACGATGCAGGGAAGTTTCAACTCGGTAGGAATTCGACCGAATGCGGTGGCTACGACTTGTGTGTTATTACCCAAGGAAGTCTTGATCGAGAAAATGTGTCTGTTTATGAGTTGAATATCTCTGCAAGCGATCGAGGAACACCATCACTGCATGCCTATTGTTTGGTAAATATTACACTCGTGGATTTGAACGATAACAATCCGGTGTTTACAACAAACTTGTACAATGCTTTGGTAGACGAAAATACTTCAGCTGGCGTGGAGATATTAGCTGTGACTGCAACAGACAAAGATCAGGGCTCGAACGGTGAAATAATTTATTATTTTGATGATACGGACGGTGATTCGAAGCTGTTCGATTTGAACTCAACAACAGGGGTGATTAGAACTCGAAATCCTCTCGACTACGAGACAAGAAAGCTTTACACTTTTGATGTTCTCGCTAGAGATCAGCCAGAAGGTGTGCAACCGAAAAATGGCAGAGCCAAAGTGGAAATAAGGGTACGAGATGTCAACGATCACAAACCGCTGATAGATGTGTACTATGCAAGTGGTATCATCCCCGGCCCCGAGGAAGTATCTGAAGGTGCTTCTGCTGGTCAACTTATAGCAACTGTCATAGTGACAGATCTTGACGACTTTTCTGGTCCAAACGGGCAAGTAACTACGTCCGTTTCCAATGGAAATGGAAGCTTTAGCTTGACTCTCGAATTTGCTCCGCCTCAGGGAACTGACTATATTTACCAACTTAAAACTGCTTCGCCTTTAGATCGAGAAAGGTTTCCATCCTATAACATCACAGTGACTGCCAAAGATGGAGGAAATCCCAGCCTTAATACATCGAAACAGGTTTTTGTCTCAGTTACAGATATCAATGACGAAGTTCCATCTTTCACCAAGCAAAGTTATTCCGCATCCATCAGTGAATTTGCCCAGAATGGAAGTACTGTTTATCATATGACAGCTATTGATTCCGATGAAGGGATTAATGGCCAGATTTTGTACTCAATATTAAGTGGTAATGCCTTGCACTGGTTTCAGATTGACTCTTTGTCAGGCCTTATTACTACTGCTGGGCTTCTAGACAGAGAAAAGTTGCGTCAAGTTTCTTTGACTGTACTTGCTAAGGACAAGGGTCTGCCGCCACTTAACAGTACCACGGTGGTGACTGTAACAATCAGTGATGTCAATGATAATCGACCAACATTTTCTCAGGATGTCTATAACAAGACACTGGCAGAGAACTTGAATCCTGGAACTACTGTTATGACACTACAAGCTAAAGATAGTGACGCTGGTGATAATGGTAATGTAACATATGTGATTGATTCCTCTTCCCAAGAAATAATTGACACTTTTCGCATCACACTAACAACTGGTGTCTTGACTACAAAGGTAGAACTTGATCGTGAAGTTAAAAGCTTCTACACCATACCTATCAAGGCCAGTGATCATGGCAGTCCACCACTGTCATCAACAACTTTGGTGCATTTGCGTGTCACAGATATAAATGATAATTACCCAATATTTTACCCTGTCACCTATGTTGAAAGTGTGCTAACAAATACCCAACCAAGCGTCATTACCCAAGTAACTGCAACTGATGCAGATGCGGGGACTAATGGGAAGATTGTCTATGTCATTGCTGATGGTGATTATGGAGAATTCTCAATTAACAGCTCTACTGGAGAAATAAAAACTCTTTCTTCACTTGACAGTCAAGGACGAGGATTTTACAAACTGAACATTACTGCTCAAGACATGGGTGGTCTATACGCAAAACAGCCAGCGTCAGTAGAAATCACTGTCCAAGGACAGTCAGATGATCCTCCCAAGTTTGAATTCAGCATCTACAACTTCTCAGTGTATGAGAATGTTCCGTCTGGGACATATGTTGGAAAGGTCATTGCCACTACAAAAGCCAACAATAAGAGCATTCAGTACTCCATAGTTTCAGGTGATCCAAACAATTTGTTCCTTGTTGACGGCGCTGGTGGAATTATTATGGTCGATGGACATGTGGACAGGGAAGTGAAAGATAACTACTTCATTAGTGTTTTAGCCAAGGTGGGAACAGTGCGTCCCTTATCTGCAAGTACATCAGTGAACATAAATGTCTTGGACCGAAATGACAATCCCCCAGTCTTCAAAACTCCTAGTGCACAAGTGACTATTGATGCTACCTGGGCTGTCGGGAAAGACATTTACCTGGCTTCAGCATCTGATGAAGATGCTGGTCTGAATGGTGTGGTTCATTATCAGTTGACTGCGGATGGCAATGGCCTTTTTAAAGTGAATGTTACTTCAGGTGTGGTTTCATTGGCCAGGAAGATAACCAGTATAGATGATCCTGTATATATGCTGCAAGTGTTTGCTTCTGATCAAGGATCCCCTCCGCTTCATGCAGCCTTTATGTTAACTGTGAGCATTGAAACTAATCAACCACCAAGATTTTTGTCATCCTCATCTGTTGTTGACATTCCCCGTAATTTGCCTGTGGATAAGCGCTTCCTTCCTGTTATTGCTTTTGATCCAGATGCTGGTGACAATGGCATGCTGACATATTTGATTGCTCCACAAGGCAATGAGGAAGGATTCTTTGGAATTTCCTCAGAAGGATTGTTGTATGTAACAAAGAATCTTAACCAAGCAAAGAGTTCGTTCCAGATCTCAGTTACTGCAACTGACAAGGGAACTCCACCTCTCACAAGTTCTGCTTCAGTTACAGTTAACATTCAAGATTCCACTGAGCATCAAGCCATGTTTGTTAATGACACTTTTGAATTTACTCTGATGGAAAACCAACTACCAGGTACCAGTGTTGGCCAACTACTTCTTAAGGCAGGTAATTCCTTGAAAGACAGGAGGGTTGTTTATTCTCTTGTCGCAGTTCAGGAGGATTTTGTAGTTGATTCTCAAACAGGACAAATCATTACAAGAAGAATGTTTGATCGTGAGCAACTAGTTTCGCGGAGTGGACACAATGTTGTAACATTTCTAGCAAAGGCGGAGTACAATGACACACCATCAAGACAAGATTCAGCTATTGTGGTAGTTACAATTGAAGATGAAAATGACAACCTACCCTGGTTCCGCCGTTCAGTGGTTTATGTGACAGTTCAAGAGTCGTCTCAAGTAGGAATTGTTTACAAAGTCATGGCAACAGACCCTGATGACGGAGAGAATGCCAACTTCAATTTCTCCATTGTAGCTGGACCTAGTCCACAAGTGTTTTACATCGATCCCGTCGATGGAAATCTCTTTCTCAACTCCTCACTTGACAGAGAAGTAGTGGATCATTACACTCTCACTGTTCAAGCAACTGATACTTCCAACTCCTCCATGTTTTCTCAAGTGCGTCTTGAAATTGTGGTGGGTGATGCTGATGACAACAAGCCTAAATTCAATGTGACGTTCTCCACTGTTAATGTCTCTGAAAATTTGGCATTATCTTCCCAAATTGCTGTGGTGCAGGCAACTGACATGGATGAAGGTGTCAATTCTGAGATTGCATACACTATTACATCTGGAAATTTGGAAGCTGTATTTGACATCAATCACCTGACAGGCGAGGTATTTCTCATCAAGCCACTCAACTTTGAGAAGACAACAAAGTATCTTCTCAATATAACTGCAGATGATCGTGGAAGCCCACCCCAGTCTTCTGTGTCATGGCTCAGTGTTAATGTCCTTGATGAAAATGACAATGCTCCAAAGTTTGCAGATCAGCCAAATACTATCCGTGTTTTTGAAAATGTTACAGTTGGTTCTGAGATTGGTCAGTGTTCAGCGACTGACAAGGACAGTGGAGAAAATGGCCATGTAACATTTAGTATTGACAGTCAGACCCCAGTTGAAGACATGGCTTTCAAGGTGAACCCTGTAACTTGTATGATCAAGACAAGACAGAAGCTAGACCGTGAACATGCCCACTCATATAAACTTGTTATCAGGGCTATGGACAATGCAAGTCCTGAGCCAAAGAGACTTTCATCCACCAAGGAGATTATAGTTGTGCTAAAGGATGTGAATGACAACAAACCCAGATTTGTGACTGCTCCTGCTGTGGCAGTGGTTGGCAATTTAGCGGCTAATGATCTTGTCACGACTATACTAGCCAAGGATGCTGATACCGGAGTGAATGGGAAGGTAGACTATGTCATTAAGAGTGGAGATACCAACATTTTCCGGTTAGACTCGAACACAGGAGAGTTATTTGCAAAATCTCAGTTACCCAGTAACCAGCTGCGTTTCACCCTAACAGTATCGGCCAAGGATAGCGGTGTTCCTTCTCTTAGTACCGACACTACTTTGACAGTCTTCAAGAAGGGACAGCCAAACAGTGGCCCTACATTCAGTTCAGCGATCTACAGAGACTCTGTGGATGAAAACAGTGGTAAAGGGACATTGGTTACTCGAGTTCAAGCAACATTTACTCCAAGTTTACCCGGTGCAATAATCAAATACTACATCACCTCTGATTTCAGTAATGGTTCATTTGTCTTGAATGCAGACAATGGTGACATCACAACTGCCTTTGAGCTTGACCGTGAGATTTTCTCCACATCTCTGTTTGTGCTGACTGTATATGCAGTGGATTTGAGTGGATCAAGTGCTCGGACCAGCAGTGTTACAGTGGAAATTTCCCTGGGAGATAAGAATGATAACAACCCAATATTTTTGTCCAGTGTTTACAGATCAAGTGTAAAAGAAAATCTTCCAGCCGGTGCAAGTGTTGTAACTGTTTCTGCTGTTGACAAAGATGACGGATCCAATGCGGAACTTGAGTATTCCATTGTGGATGGGAATGATGGCAATGCATTCCAAATTAATATCACAACAGGTGTGATTACCACCCGGACAGTACTCAATTATCAATCTCGAGCAAAGTACAGCTTAAATGTGACTGCAACAGATAAAGGGAGTCCAAGACTATACTCAAGCTGTGTTGTAATGGTGACAGTGACTGCTGCTAATAACAATGCACCTCAATTTTCTCATTTGTTTTATTCTTTTGATGCTGTGGAGGGGACTGCAGTTGGTACTGTCATAGGGACCGTGGTGGCATCAGACAGCGACACTGGACCAAATGCCATTATCAGCTACAGCATTACAGGCAGTCACCAAGACGTCTTCTCTGTTGACCCAATGAGTGGAAATCTTAAAGTTGCAAAATTGCTTGATAGAGAGGCTGTTGAAATTTTCATTCTCAATGTCTCGGCAAGCGACAGTGGTGATCCATCTATGACTGCCCATGTTGAAGTTTATGTGAATGTGTTGGACAGGAATGATAATGTTCCACAATTTAAACCAAGTTGGTACTCTGTAGGTGTCTCAGAAGGCACTGCAACACACAGCAGTATTGAGAGCGTGTCAGCTACTGATAAGGACTTTGGCACCAATGCACTCCTTACATACACAATACTCTCTGGAAACAATGACCGCACTTTCTCAATTTACTCAAATGGTACTATCTACAACCTTAAAGAATTTGACCGCGAGAAAAAGAGTTCCTACCTTCTCACCATCATGGCGAGAGACCAGGCAGTACCTGTGGCAGCTCAATTATCAAGCACAGCAACTGTCACTGTGAACATCGTAGATGTCAATGATAACAGCCCATATTTCATATCCAGTAATATCACCCACATATCTGAGCATGCGACAATTGGTGATATTGTGACCACGGTCATGGTAGCTGATTCAGACGCAGGAAGTAACAGCAAGATTAGTTTTAGTCTAGTCAAGATTGATGCTCTGGCACCATTTAGCTTAGGTGCGACCGATGGTGTGCTCCGAGTATCAGGAAGCCTGGATCGTGAAGTCAGAGACCACTATGTTGTGAAAGTGATTGCAGCAGACCAGGGTGTTCCAGTGAGGCGCGCAGAACTGAAGATGACAATTGTAGTTGATGATTACAATGACCATAAACCGGCTTTCCAGCCAGGGCCGAGTGAAGTGAGAGTCGATGAGGACATTTCGATTGGAAGTCAAGTTACAAGCTTGTCAGCCACGGATGCTGACGAAGGGAGCAATGCAGAAGTGCACTACAGGATCATGTCTGGAAATGAGAATGGAACCTTTGAGATGAATTCCAAGAATGGGATACTAAGTACCATCAGATCTCTGGACAGAGAGACCACGCCCAAGTATAGCCTTGTCATTCGAGCGTCTGACCTGGGAGCACCGTCACAGTTCACTGACAAGGTGTTGGAGATTATTCTACTTGACATCAATGACAACACTCCCTCCTTCTCTCAAGCTTCTTACACCACACAAGTTCCTGAAAATTACCTTGATCCCGATGTCATCACTGTGAAAGCTGTGGACAACGATGAAGGGAGAAATGGCAGCGTCACTTATGACATCATTGATGGTGATGGTGTTTTTAAAATCAACAGCCTTACTGGTCAGATAGGACTGACGAGTGATTTAGACAGAGAGAAGCAGGCCGAGTATATGCTGAAAGTTCTGGCTACAGATGGAGGAACACCACCCCGTGAAGGAGAAACCGAGGTCGTTGTGAAAGTGAGCGATGAAAATGACAACCCACCGGTGTTCCAGCCGGCCAGTCTCAGAGCTTCAGTCAGGGAAAATGCTGCTGCAGGTGCCAGTGTCTTGCAAGTGACTGCGACTGATGCTGATGCTGGAATAAACGCAAAGATCACATACTCATTGACCATGACTTTCGACTTGTTTAAGATTGACTCTGATACTGGAAAAATAACAACCACTGCTCTCCTCAATCGTGAAGTGACTCCGGTGTATAGGCTGGAAGTGGTGGCCACTGACAGAGGGACCAGCAGTCAACAAGGAAAAGCTGAGTTAGTTGTAACGGTTGAAGATGTGAATGACTTTGATCCTGTGTTTGGCTCAAGTCAGTACACAGCAACAGTAGCGCCAGGTGCTCCTCCAGGTACTTTTGTCATTATGGTGCCTGCTGTAGATGAAGATATAGGCCCTAACGCCGAGTCCGAGTACACCATAATAAGTGGCTCTTCTGCAGTCTTTAATATTGCTCCAAGAACAGGCATCATCACTGTGGCCCAAAACGTACCTTCAAGCCCCTTATCGTATTCTTTTAGTGTGAAGGCCTCTAACGTGAATGCACCACAGCGCTCCGACACTACAAACGTACAAATCAGTGTAAAGTCAGGATCATTCCCAGTATTCCAACACCAGGACCAAAGTATTCGGGTCTCCGAGCAGGCGCCAGTGGGGACTAAATTGGTCACTGTCAATGCAACCGGACACACGGCTTACTTCATTGCTGCAGGGAACGTGGGAGGTGTATTTGAGCTGGATAATGTTGGCGGAGAGTTGAAGATCAAGTCGCATTTGGACTATGAGGAACAGAGGAATTATACTGTGGTGATTGGTGCCAAGGATGGAAGCAGCCAGCCACTCTCGGGCTTCGTCAAAATCCACGTGGAAGTCATCGATGAGAATGACAACCGTCCTGTATTCTCAAAGAACATTTATCGAGCGGACATTCAAGAGGAACTCCCTGTCAACACAACAGTGCTGTGGGTGTCCGCGTCGGATTCTGACTCGGCGGCCAATGCAGTGTTGGAGTATAAACTGGTGTCTGCTAACAGCCAGGCCAGTTCAGCTTTTGCAGTTTCTTCCAAGACCGGGCGTGTCTCTTCCAAAGTTCGACTCGACCATGAAAAAATCTCTTCGTACACATTTAAAATTCGCGCTGAAGATGTGGCAAACAGGTCCATGGCTAGCGAAGCAGTTGTGGTGGTAAACGTGCAGGATATCAATGACAACCCCCCTATTTTTGAAGATCCTCGGACAGCCTCCGTTTACGAAAACGTTTCTGTGGGAAGCCTTGTTGCTGTGCTGAGCGCTCAAGATGCTGATACTCAAATTGGTTCCCTGCTGCAATTTGGTTTTGCCGCGGGTGGAAATCCAGACGATGCGTTCACTCTTGATGCAAATAACGGCAGACTGACAGTGAAGAACGCCCTGAATCGAGAGGTGAAATCCCACTACACACTGCAAGTGACAGTGAGTGACTCACAGCACATAACGACGTCTAACTTCACTGTGATTATCTTGGATGTTAACGACAGTCCACCAAGATTCCTTTCTGATCCTTTGACACAACAAATTCGTGAAAAACTGCCAGTTGGAGCTGCGGCGATGAACGTGAGTGCCGTGGATGATGACGAGGGAACCAACGCTGAAATCCTGTATTCTATTCTGCCATCTCCTTCAAGCGATACTTTCACAATAGGTCGTCAGACAGGTGTTTTACGCCTCAATAAGGTACTGGTCTACAAGAAACCGAGCGCTGCTGGGAACGAGAACTTTTACAATGTGACGGTGAAAGCCAGGAATTCTTATTCGCCATTTTTCGAAGAAACTGTGCCTGTCATTGTCGAGGTGACTGACAGTAATGACCACACCCCAGCATTCACGTCTCCTTCGTATGATTTCTTCGCCGTTCGTGGTACAAGGGCCGGCGAGACAGTAGCGCGCGTAAAGGCGGTTGATGATCAGGATGCAGGCACAAATGCGCTGGTACGCTACGAGGCAGTCAGCGGGAACGGAACATCGTGGTTTAACATTGATCCAGATAGTGGTAATGTCACTGCCGCCAGTCTCCTTGATACTCTGGGCGTGTTCTACGTGCGGGTCAGGGTTCGGGACACGGGACAACCCGCCAAGGAGAGTTTTGCCAGTCTTCACGTGGAAGTTGTAGAACCCAACAACAACACACCCAAGTTTCAAGTTAGCCAATACAATTTTCCTGTACAGGAAACAGTGCCTGTGGGGGATGAAGTTGGAAAAGTAAGTGCCTCAGATTCGGACGCAGGAACGAACGGCCAAGTGGTTTATCGCATAGAGAGCAGTGATCCGCCAGGATTTCTTGGAATTGGTCGAGAGAACGGTTCAATCTTAGTGAAGAAGGCGCTGGATTACGAGTTTTCCAGTAAAATTGTACTCAGCGTTGTGGCTACAGACGGTGGAAAAGTGCCTCGTTCGGACACTGTGACTGTCCGAATTTCACTCCTGGACGCCAACGATAACCGACCGGTTTTCTCAAGTCAAGAATACGATGGATATATTGCAGAGAATACAGCACCTGGGGCATCGATTCTTACTGTTACAGCTTCAGATCCCGATCAGGGCGACAAAGGACGGGTGGAGTACAGCATCTCCAACACAGATCTCTTGGTGTCATTTGAAATAAATCCAACCAGCGGACAGATCAACAGCAAGACTGTGTTCGACTATGAAGTGAAACAGTTGTACGAGTTGTCCATCATGGCCAGAGATAAGGCATTGCCTCCATTAGAATCACAACCAATGGCTACAGTGCTTGTTCACGTGACCAGTGTGAATGAATATACACCGAAGTTTAACAAGTCTCTTTTCCAGGCTTCTGTGGCGGAGAACGCACCACTTGGGCAGTCTGTGACTCAAATACACGCAACAGACCAAGACAAGGGTCCGGATGGTGAGGTCGTTTATTTGCTGGTCGGAGAAAGTAACAGTCAAGGATTCAGCATAGATCGCTACACGGGGGTTCTGAGTGTCTCTGGGAAGCTGGACAGCGAGCAATTTGGGATTGTAACGCTTCGAGTTCTCGCGAAGAATGCGTTACAGACAAGCGCGACGCCTGATACCAGCGATCTAGCGACGATAATTGTCACAGTCACGGACGCTAACGATGCTCCTCGATTCCTCAAAAGTGTTTATCATGCCAGTGTCAAGGAGGAACAGAATCCTGGCCAGCCTGTTACTAATGTCACGGCTGTGGACGACGATTTTGCCAATCAGCCGAAAGGAGCAAGGATAGAATACAGAATTCTCGCTGGCAACACTGGAGATGCTTTTACCATCGATCTGATTACAGGAAGAATAAGGACAGCGAAGAGGCTCGACAGAGAGACCATCCCACAGTACCACCTGACAGTCACCGCCACAGATAAAGGGCTCCCTCCTATGTCCGGCAACGCTACTGTCATTGTAAATCTTGATGACGTCAATGATAATGCGCCTCGCCTTCCTGTCAACTTTACGGGCATGGTCAAAGAGAACAAACCCGCTGGTACCACTGTAGTGACATTGCGACCCCAAGACCTAGATGTAGATCCCAATCGAGGACCCTATGCGTTCTCCATCAGCGGCACCGACTACGGAAAGTTCCAGTTAAACAGCGCTAGTGGTATGATAACAACAACCGCAGAGCTGGACCGCGAGACTATCTCATCATACAACTTGTCTATCCAAATTTCAGACGGTGGCTCCCCAAAGTTGTCCGCCGTGTCGTACTGCCAAATTCTCGTCCAGGATGTGAATGACAATGCCCCCCGCCCGACCGCACGTGTGGTGCACGTGAACAGCCTTAACAGCTTCGCATCCGGGACAGTAGCTAACGTCCAACCTGATGACCCGGATGTCGATGACGTCTTGACATGCCAGATTCTCAAGAACAGCGACGGATTGTTCAATTTCCTTCCAAGAAGCTGCATTTTGAGGACAAACACGAAATACGATGGAAGCGCTGACCATGATTTGGTAGTGAACGCAACTGACGGCAAATCAGCAGTTTCATACGATGTTAAAGTGCGTTTCGTCGCCTACAACTCGCTAACGGTTAACAATAGTATAACAGTGAGAGTGCAGGCGGCAGGCCCAGAAATGTTCCTTTCTCGGTCCTATCAGGATTTCTTAGATGCGATCAATCGTATTCTTCCGCGTGGTTTTGTGTCGCAGCTCTTCAGTGTCAAGTCTGTATCAGGAGGTTTCGTCGACTTGTCGGTCGCCGCGAAAACGCACGATTTGCAGTACATAACAAGAGAAGCGCTCTCTGACCTGCTGAGCAAAAACAAAGCTGAACTGGAAAGAAATGGTAATGTCGTGATACAGAATGTGGACTACACTCCTTGTACTGCTAGCAGTCCCTGTCAGAATGGCGGCGAATGCACCAGTTACGTTCAAACCCTGGGAACCACGACCACTGTAGATACTCTGCCGGTGATATTCTTATCTGTGGATTACGACTGGAGGTTCAAGTGCGTGTGCAAACCCGGCTACATCGGGGAGACGTGCGAGATCAGCGAGAAAGGATGCAACTCCAAACCGTGTCAGAACGGAGCCACTTGCGTGGACAAAGATTTCTCGTACGAATGCCAATGTCCGGCCGGTTTTAACGGATCCGCTTGTGCCAACGATATAGACGAGTGTCAACAGAAGCCTTGCAAGAACGATGGACGATGCGAGAATCTCGCGGGGAGCTACAAGTGTCACTGCAAACCTGGTTATTTGGGGGCCAACTGCTCATCTGGTTTCGATTTCTGCCGAGTATCCTCTTCCAATAGCTGGGCTCAATCTAAGTGTAGCTGCGATTCTGGAAAGGCTTGTCAGTGCTCGTGTCTCGGGTTTGAATCTGTGTCGTATCTAACGCTGCCCACCCTGGAGAGTCTACAACAGCGTAAGTTCAACAACATCACTTTCGAGATTTCCACGGCCAAGAGTGAAGGTTTGTTGCTTTACAACGCAGACGGGAGGTATAGCGGAGACTCCGATTTCATCGCCATACAGGTCATTGGCGGAAAGATCCAGATGTCGTTTAATCTCGGCTATGCAAGAAGTGCAGTTGTTGTGGAGCATGGCAAGTCTATAGACGATGGACAGTGGCACATTGTCACGGCGATTAGAAATAGGAAGGTTGGTGAAGTGACTGTAGATTCGTCTGCGAAAGTTATGGTGGAATCTGAAGGAGAATTTGATCAACTGGACTTGTCTAATTCGCCGTTGTTTATTGGCGGGATAAAGGACTTCGATCGTTCGCTGGATCACCCTGGCCAGCATATTCAAGCAGACGATTTTCTTGGTTGCATGAGGAACTTGTTCATCAACGGCAAGAAACTGGACCCGGCTAGCGCTACAGAGTCCGCTGGCATCATTGACCGCTGTCCTCGGCTAGGCCAGTGTACCTCGGGGACGTGTAAGAATGGAGGGAAATGCGTGGATTACTGGTTTGATTACGTTTGTGAGTGTGCAGATGGATACAGTGGGAGGAACTGCGAACAAGAAGTACAACCAGTAAAATTCAGCTCAGACAGCTTCTTAGTGCTCCAATTCAAGGACAGTTATCGACGTGAACAACAACGCAAAGAAAGAGAAAGTAACACGGCTCGAAAGAGACGAGCAGTGTCTTCTAGCAAAGAAGAGTTTTCTGTCAGATTCCGTACTCGAAATGCCAATGGTCTTCTCCTTCTCGCCAGTGATTCTACTACAACTGTTGTGTCAGGCTACACTGTTCTAGAGATAAAGTCCGCAAGCCTCAAGTACAGTTTCGGTAATGGAGGTAACGTTGCCAGTTTTACCGTTCCTTCCAGTGTGTCAGATGGCGAGTGGCATAACGTGACTATTATCCACGATGATAAAAGCGTGACTGTCACTCTCGACGGCGACGCCCGCACGAAGTTGTTCGACAGTTCAGCGCACGACTTCCTCGGAAAGGACATCAAGGCCTGGTTCCTGGGTGGGTACAACTCGTCTTTCGTGGGTTTAAACCTGCCGAGTTTCTCTGGCTGCATGAAAGATCTTAGCATTGATGGCCTGCATGTGTCTTTCTCGGGACCGAACAAGTTCGCTGCGATTTCACCTCGGGGCGGCTCGGTGGACGAAGGATGCGACGGCAGTGGTTCGTGCGCTTCGGTTCGCTGCACAGACCCGGGTAAACCTTACTGCTTTGAAGAGTGGGAGCTGGCCACTTGCATCAGCGATAAACAGTGCAAACCGAATCCTTGTGGAATAAATGGCTCTTGTTTACCGCAGAAGGACGGCAGCTATACATGTAAGTGTAATGGAGAGGTTGGAAAGTGCGTCGGAACTGGTGGACGAAACGGAGATGACGACAGTCGTCTAAGCCCTGGAGTGATCGCGGCAATTGCTTTCTTTTTGGTTTTATTGATATTGATAATCGTAGCGGTGATCTTCGCTCGTCGTTATCGACTGCGACAGAAGGCAAATAACAAGACCGTGGTGGAGTTTGACGCTACGACCGGAGCTGAGGTGGCAGCTGATGTCCAAGACGCCTCGCAGAGGACGTCTCCCTCACACAGCAGCGACGACAGCGGTGTGGTGATCCGCAATCCGAGCCAGAAGTCTCTGACGGATTTACGGCAGTCGGCCCTGCAGAACGGCAAAGACATTGTTATACACAACGTCGGCGCCCCGGAGGATTATCAGATCAAACTCACCAAATCCCAGGAGAAAATCGACCCGGGTTTCTCCGAATCCGACGGGGAATTTATCATGCGAAATGAAGTGGCTTTGGGTAAGGACGTACCTGTTGATCTTGGAGATGTGTCGAGATTGTCGAGGACCCCTAACCATCGGAGCACCCCACTGGAAAAAGAAAACACTCGCTCGGTGCCCACCAACAATAGATCAAAAAATCGTGAGCGTAAAATTCCCAATCCTCACTTCAGATATGGTCTGGATAAACGGCAGCCGCTATCAAGGAGCATCCTGGATCCCAGGTTACGTGGACCGACGAACCCGAAGCCTTCGCGACGTTTTCGGAAAGGTTCGCTGGGTTCTTCGAGTAGCGATGACGCTCCGGATTTCTCCGAGGCTGGTCACAGGTCTGATGACAACTCCGACAGACTGGAGCATTACGACATCGAGGTTGCTAGCCTAGGCTACAGCGAAGTTTCATACCAATACGATCCGAACACGTTCAAGGACAAATCGTTGAACTGTCGGGAGCCGCCGGGATTATCTGCGGTAGAGATCGAGAGACTTCGGAAGCAGCCGCCGTCGGGAAGCTTGCTCGATGCAGTGTCTTCCATAAGCGACGAAGACGCGCCGACAATCGATAAATTGTCGAGTGTTCTCGAAGTTCCCGATACTTCAAGCGAGAGTTCCGATGATACTTTTACATGCAGTGAGTTTGAATACGACAATGATGAACCTAGTAGAGAGGACAACAACTTCCGCGGTAGTATGGTATTTTCAAAGCTAAACGATGTTAAAATGAACGCAAGCAACCAGAATCCTGAAGCGAACGAGGGCCGAACTTCTCACAGAGGCTCTCTCAGCACGTTGAACATGAGCGACGAGGAGATTTTACCAAACGCTTTGAGCTCCAAGCCAGCAAATGGAAAGAAAGATTTATTCAACTGGGACGATGTGCTGAACTGGGGATTGCGCTACCACAATCTTCGCGGAGTGTACAAAGACATTGCACAGCTTAAAGATTCTGCGGGACCTCCAAGAACCAAAGACGAGGAATATGTTTAAGGGATAGAAACATGTTATTACTTTGTTAGTGAGCCTTTTATTTATTGAGATTTGAAAAGTTTTATAGAAACGTGAACAAAACACAAGTTGTACATAGAGTGTTTGTAGTTTATTTTCTCTTTTTGTCAGGAGAAAACGTTTTCTCAAATTCGCTTGTGAGTTTTAACAGTTTTAATTGAAATTGGACAGCTTAATTGAAAACCTTCAGTATGGA
>Ga0099801_1284879_pt1 | contig 15106 bp, 8 predicted proteins | sample Orb8nscriptome_4_FD_81145 | JGI IMG/M metagenome (GOLD analysis project Ga0099801, IMG submission 81145) | Coral microbial communities from Puerto Morelos, Mexico - Orbicella 8 T A metatranscriptome (Eukaryote Community Metatranscriptome) | ecosystem: Host-associated > Invertebrates > Cnidaria >...
ATAAGCAACACAAATAGATTAAACTGCTTCTGAATAAGTTTTGGGATGCTTTGTTGTTTTAGCAGTATTTTTTTTATGCTCTTGTTTAAAATAACAAACATTTAAAAAGACCAAATTATTTTCCCAAACTATCATTTAATCGATATTTTTCAAATTATTAAGCTTGATTCACCTATTCACCTTAAACATAACCTCAGCTCATCATTTCCAACTTTTGTCAGTAATTTAAGTCATTCAGAAAAGAAAAGAAAACCCAAGACATCAGTTGTGACTCTAGTGGTTGGTAAAAAGCTATGTTCCTGTAAAACTTAGTCGCCAGCTTTTGTGTTTGTTGATACACGCGTCTCCGACTCGAAACGGAAAGTTAATGGTCAAGTGTGCTGAGTATGTTATTTAAGTCTGTGGAATCTGTTCATAGCCGCAATATAACTGTATTATGCCAGGACGACAGCGGTGAGAAATTCAACGACCTTCAACCGCGAAACGTGAACTGACACGCACAGTGATTTTATCGTTTAGAAAGGCAACGCATTCTTTGTTCATAAATTATTACATAAAAAGAACTTAAAAGCTGAAAAATTATCAAAAGTTAGCCTTGTTAAAAAAAGAGAGGCCGAAATATGTCATACCATTACAACAAAAGCCATTATAATTATATTAAACGAAAATATCTCCTCTAACGGAAGGTATTAGCGAGGTTTACTAACAAATTGTTCAAAAAGTACAGGCCTTAACTTGCATTTCCATTTTGCAGGAAGCCTTTTAACATTTTCATTGATCAAGATTTAGTGGTTAATCCTTAATTAAAATATTATTTTTGGAATTATGCTTTTGTGCTTGGCATTATAGATAGAACTGAAAGAGGGTCGAAAGGTTATCAGTGCCAGCAGCAAAGACGAGCTAAATGGAAATCTTAACACGCGACGCAAATATTCCTTTGTTTTCGCAATTAAATCAAATGATGTGTAATATTTTTAGCAAGCATTCAACAAAAATAAAATATATAATTCAAATTACTATAATGAGAGATTATGATGCCAAATGTCATCACGCAATGCATTTGTTTTGTCTACAAGATGAAAATATTAATTCTCGTTACGGGTTTTTGTTCATTTCTTTTGATGTTTATAGTTCTGAGAATGTGACGGTATATCAATACAGTAACCTCAAGGTCGTGATTTTCTTTATTCTCAACACTTGTCTGTTTGACACTGTCTTGAAACTGTAAGAGGAAATTATATGTTATTCAGAGCTTGAGATGCTGACGAAAACTTGGACAAATCAAGGTGTTTTGTCTCTACTTCCGTGTAAAATCTTATAACACGTTTACCACTGAAGACATCTTCAGGGGACCCTTCCGTGTTTCACGGACATAATTGACAGTGAAAAGCAATAGGTCATTTTTATCTTAATAAAGGAAATGTTATTCATTAGGATAAACCACGATACTAACAATATTACAAATCTGATATTCACTCCAGTGGTCATGATATCGGAAACTCGTAATTTCACAGCTATCCGGCTTTTGTATTTCCAAATCATAATTACCAAATCCAGTCACGTACAAATTTTTTACAAAAAGAGCTGAAGAGTATTAAAAAGAATGGAGAACGTTATCCTCAACTTCATTTGGTGATTTTGTTCTTGGTGCTATAAAACCGTTTCCCCTCCTTGAAAAAAATTCATTGCCGTCTACTACTTGATATTCAACCACGGTAATCCGTTTCAGCCCGTTAACTATAACTCAAAACTCGCAATTTTTTTGGAAAATAAATCAACTCAGTGCCATCATTGTCCACCTTGTTTTATTCAATCGTGTTACCATAGTTGTTAACACATCACCAAAGAACAAAGTATCCAACCATTCAGTAAAACTTTTCTGCAAGTACATACTTCACGAAGGTGAGCTCATTTAGGCCTGTAGTTTTTTTAGTAACTTTTAACAGACTTGCAAAAAAGAGAATATTTATAATGTCGTAATATTCCAGTAGAACCAATGCCGTCTTAGCAGCAATCTGCTCTGGCACAAGTCCACCGTTCACGTCCTTAATCGTAAGTGTAGGTCAAAAACTCCATTTTTTCCAAAACGAAGCCCAGTTCTCAACAGAATTCAACTCGCTTTTAGTCAGTGTCTTTCCATGGTTGTCTGTCATATATCACACAAGACCAACTGGTCTAAAAGCTTTTCTGAAATGGGAAATAGGTGGATATCATACTTATAAAATGAAAATGGATTGCAAAGTCCTGTCTGAACGGTCATATATGCGTATTCCAGCATCACGAACAACTAGCTGACTACTTCTTAAAAAATAAAATTCAAAAGAAAAATGCGTATGAATAATAATTTGATAAATAATTATCTTCAGTAAATACTAACTGCATTTGCGTGATCTGGATTTCAGCTTATATTATATCAGTGGTCATGGTAGGTAGTTATCAGGCGGTATTTAAGAACAAAAGATAAAAATAACACAATGTTTTAGCATATTTTAAGGGATGTCAGGAGCATTCTTCCTTACCAAAAAAGTATTTTTTAATCAATAGTTATAACCAAAAAACTGATCAGCAAAGGCTTCTCAAGATAATTCAAATTGATAAACCAGAATCAAGACATATCAACCAGCTGAAAGACTCTGACAAACCTGAGACTATATTTGGAAAGCTACGCTTCAGAATTTACTATGTAATTAACTACACGAGTTCATCTGTATGTTACCAAAGTTTCATATATAGCAGTAGAAACCATTCTATATAGTAACTCCCAGAAGTTGTCACAAACAGCTAAATATTTGATTTTAAAAATAAATTGGTTAAGAGCAATTTGTATTATTACTGCTGTGTGTTTCTTAATGACTACACAAGCTTTGCAGACAAAATGTCAAATATTGACGGTCTAATTTTGGTGAAACCAAAAATAAAAGAAAAAATTAAACGGCATTGAAAACGAATATTATCAGGAAAGACATAAATTGACCTCATTTTCATAATATTGCGACCAATTATCTTATTCATGCAATCAACTGTAGCAATTTTTATAAAGCACATTCGCGTAATATGCATTCAAGGCCTCATATTGCAGTAACCATAGCAACCAATTAGCTCCCTAGCAAACATTCTTGATAGTGAGTTGCAACAGTCGTCAAAAACAGCTGAATATTTAATTTAAAAATAAATTCTTTATCAATAACAACAGGCCTTACGGCTTTAGATTTTCGATCAACCATGAACAACGCTGACTAACGGCTTAAGTCAAAGAAAAGCACATATCTTAATTAGCGTTGTCATTTCATCGTTCCTTCTGTGGTATATGCTTACTTTTCACGAGGTTGCATGCAAATGTTCAAAGTAGTGATGCCTATTTTTGATTATTATGCAACAGCCAAAAGCCAAGAATAAAGTAATCGACATTCTTTAGCCTTGAATACTCACAAGAGGGACTTGAAGTTGCCTATTTTTTTTTTTTTAAACTTTGCAACGCTTTGCATTGTACTTTCCGTATACATATTACCATAACTATTTAAATCTATTGTCAAGCTAAGTTTGTGTGTCTGTAGACAAAAATTAATTAGTTTCTCTACGGTCACTTTACCAACGCACTCGACTACCAAAACAAGCAACTGTCAAAAAAAAGTAGTTAAGACAAACTCGAAACCTTCACATTTTTTATCATAAACATAACTATTTAATGCGCTTTCACGCGCTCCTTCTCTCTTTCAGTAAATATGTATCGGTTCTAAAGTGTTTGGTCAACTTTGGATGGGAGAGGGGAAGGGAGAGTCAAGACATGTCGAAAGAGAAGTATTTTATCAACTCTGGCTAATTGTGGGTAACTGAGCCAGTTTTGTGAAATGCAAAACTTTCTGCCGTGTTTTCACAACGTAAAAGAATTACAATATCTCATAAAACAGCAAAGCAGAGCTTACAAACCGTTCTTGTAATTCCATGGAATCACAACATAGTTTCGAAAACCGCTTATGCAATACAGAAAACTGCCTAGAATGACTACTTAATTAAAAGAGTTGATCACTCTGAGAAGTTTAAAAGGTTTTAGCATTTTCAGTGGAAGCTCTGCCCGCAAGTCTTATTAAGAAATATCAGTTTCTTTTAGTATTTGTTGAAATGTCTGTTTTCGTGTTCGTATTTTGATAGTAAAGATATTCCGTTAAGGAGGATGGCGTCTTGGTGGCGATCGAATCATGTAAAACGTAATGTCAGTGGAGCGTCTGATACAAACGTTTTGGATTGGTGGAGAGACATTACGAAAGAAATTATGATTGCCAGGCATTCATATATTAACTCGGTTTAAATATTTTTTCGCGTGTTATTGAAGAAATTCTGTAATCCACCCTCTAATGCTTTGTGTAGTTTGTTTTATTGAGCATAACAGATTGAAATAAAGCAACCGACTTTCTTCAAAATACCGAACCTTGCGCAATCTCATTCAGATTTGTTACGTGCACATCTATCGATTGACCGCAGCCGCGCGCGCAGTTAGCGCTTGCTTTGCTCTGGTAACAAAATTATGTTCTTCGCTCGTTAAACGGTTGTCCCTGCAATGATTCTAAACATTTCCCGGTACTCACACTAGTTGGGAGAATTTGTTTGTTCGTCTCTGGAAACGTCCTCTTTGTTCATCGTAATCATTTTCTTGATTCTCGTTCATATACTTGATTTTGTATTCATAATGTAAGGAGAAGCTACATTTGATCGTTCAAATAGACCGCAAGACTGCTACTGATTTATTGTCTCCGAGACACTTCATTTTCGCATTGTCTTAAAATCCACACGTCATATGATAATTGAAGTTTGACAGCATGCAAATATTACAGGTTTTGAGCTTCATTGAGCTGCTTCGTCATATCATTTCAATTAACTAAATGTGTGGTGGTTCAAAACTACGAAGTCACAGCGCGGCAATTGAGGAATTTAAATTTTTGTTAAAAAATCTACCAAGGAACAGCGAAGAAAATTGAGGTAAATACAAGTATTTGTAAGAAAGCGCATTCTGCGACTCCGAGTCGCATCATATACATTGCAAGCTATTAGGTTTTGTAAGACTGATTTGTATTCAATCTGTGAACTAAAACGAAGTTGAAAATATTCGATTGAAGATGAACTATTGAGGGGAGATGTATAAAGTTAAACAAGTAAGTAAGTGCCACTCGATAACCTTAGTCGAGAAGTCTAAATCAATTCAATTCCTATCAAAATGTAAACTATTCCTCACGGGTGAATTGAGAAAATTTCCTTGTCTCGCGTGACAAGGTTTGTTCCAACTTACCTTTTATCAAGGAAGCGCGCTAAAAGGTTTCTAACCAGCTAAGATTTTGTTTTTGTTTTTAGCCTTTAGCCTACGTGACAGAGAATAATTTGAAAACAACCCTATACTAACACTAAGGTAATATTATAATTTCTTCTTGCCTCCGTCTCTGAAAGGTTGATACAACTCCTGTAATGCCCTCTTTCTTGGCACGGTTCGTGAGACAGCAGAATCCAAAGATTGGTCCATTAACGCAGGCAATCGCTCCTTGTGATCAAACATTAATGGCAGCCATTTAAAAAGGAATTTGTAATCTGTCAGCGCATTTTTTGCCCCAAATTTCCAAAGAATATTGAATTCTTTCAGAGTCGTAGGAAGATAAATTTATTTCATCTTCCTTTTCGTTTCTCTAGTTATGGACCTTTTTAGTTTCAATTTGTTTTTGTTTTTTTAATTTTGTCCATTGTTATTCTGACACAAATCCACACGCGTGCGTGCTTCCTGATTCGAAGTTATGACCAACATCATATGCAATGCGGATTTTACAAATTTAATAAATTGTTAACTCCTTTCTCTAAAATTCCGTTAAGTGTTTTGACATTATTAACGGTGAACCTGCACAGCCTGCTTTGCTTTCACGAGTAAGTATTTCAAAACGAACCGCTGCTTAGTTAAGAGTGTTTCTCAGATGGCAAAGTTTCTGTCATGACGTAACTCGCTTGATATTTTCCATCCTACATAATAGGATGAGTGAGTACTGAACGTGACCTGACTCAGATATGTTGATATTCACACCAATGAAGTCAGAATACTTCATCATCTTTTTTCTCGTAACTGCTTCATTCGTCGATCGCGATGTTATGTAATCAAGGTGGTATTCAAATAAAAAAAAAATTATCAAGCACAATATACCAGTTGTGCACTCGGCTTGTTTGATGTTAGGACACAACATTGGCATAAAAGCAGGGATAACGCGTTATTCTGTAGTTATTTCTCGGCAAAGGTAAATTAAAGGTAACCTTTGACTAATCACCGCTTGTCGGCTCATTTGAAATTTGCGTAAGAAAGAAAAATCTAGCGCAGTGATGATGCGGAGTGATTAAATATATTTTGCTTCCTATTCCACACTCTTTTGACACCTTGAAATGCAAGACAAAAAATTTCTTCAACCATCAGTTTTCTGCTTTGCAAATTCACCAAGGAAAATAATGTTGTACTGATTTGGCTTAAACTTTGCCTTTTGTTATTGCTGTTGTATTTTACGGTTTGTTTTGTTTGTGTGCGCGAACGTGACGTGATCTTGCGTTCGTTACGAGATGCACGATCAACATCAGAACAGGTGTAAGTATTCAACTGTTTTAAAATTCTAATAATTTTGCCGCCCCCGGAAGAGACGTGCATTATACAGATGACGTGCAACAAAAGCATTCTGAAATCTGGGAGAATGGACACCACCTACCGTAGACCGAGATCACTGTCAGCTCTCATTACTTATTATCATACATTTCTTATAAAGTTAGATAGGCGAATTTTCTTTGAAGAGTCTGTCTGCCTTGATATTGTTAATAGAAAATTAAATGTTAGTCGCTTCATGAATGAACAGTCTATTTAGTACAGGATTCGGTGTTGTTTTTGCTGGTTTACCGTTTAAAGATTATAATGAACAGAACGTTTAATGATGTGACTAAAATAGCTGAGTAATAATCGTGGAAACAAAAGCTTATTGAACTCAGTGGAGCCCAAGGGAATACTTTTAATGATTATTATGTTGTTTGAGTCTTTGCTAAAGCGGGTAAAAGGACAAGTGTTGACCTTTGTTGAAGCGTGTTGAAGGACAAGAGTTAATTACGTCAAAATAAAGTGCTCAGGGCTTCAAAGAGACAAGCTTGCCGCAGTCTCACAGATCCGTAAAAGTATTGTTTTCGAGCAAGGCGGAAACTGATTAAATATACTTTCGATGCGGAGTATAAAAGAAAGCTTTAGGGAAGACGTGCCATACCGAGCCATCAAATCACTGGAGCTCTTTTCTCTGGGGGTTAACCAAACCATCAACTTCTCTTTACGGCTTCGAAGCGAGAGATCAGAGACTTTCAGAAAATTAAGGGTATGTTAGTAATCTAAAGGTAAAATAATCGATCTTGTTTGTGAAAGTTTTCAATGCTCATAGTTTTGTTCTGACTTCCTCATGGTCTCGGTCAGGGTGCATTGTGTGAATGTTACACGGTTGTTTTGGTCAAATCGTCTAAACGAGTTTGGTTTTAAACTTAAAATACTCTTTACATAGTTGAGATAAATGCTAAGTTACCTTCGACTATTTTGTTGGAAACTGGCGCATCAAATTGTAGACGCGGTTTGAGAATGACAGTTTTGGCTGAAGCTTTGAGTTGTCTCACAAATGCTGACTGCAAGAGGTTTATTTCCTTTATTACCATGATCACGGCATTCTCGCGAGCTGAGCAAATTGAGGGAAAGTATAGAAACCGACTTGGCGAGCGAGAGCGCAAGGCCTTTTTTCTCTTCTAGCGAAAAGGACATGAGGATGAAAGAAACAAGAAACTGACTCGAATATGGGTCAGTGTTTGGTCTGCTTCGTCGGCTTTCGCTCAGAATGGGAACATAATTCCCAGAAACACTTGTTTTACTGCAAGTGTAAACGAAACAAGTTCGAGCGACGAGAGCGAGCGCTAGCAATCATATGAAAACCAAGCTGTAGAAGACGACCAGTGTCTATCGAGCGTGGGTGGAAAGTTTTGTATTTTCGACTTTATATTCCCTTTCGAACAACGGCATTAAACTTTGGTGTTTGAACAATTCGACGGCATCACTGCGTAGGCTGAAATCCACCTCCTTTTTCACTGTCATTTTCTTAAATAAACTGATCCACTTAATTTAATGTTTTCTATAAAGAAACCAAACCAATACTTTCAGTTTTTTTAACTACCGAACCTCTCGGGCAATTGTGTCACGCGCGCATTTGGCGCGACTTTTGTGAGCGGGAGCGGAAGAGGTGACAGAGAAACAAATTACGAATGGAACACAAAGAAATCAATCTAGTTGAATACAAAGCTTCTTTGAGATCGGCTCTATTTAAATTGGACACATTTCCTTGAATAATGGTACGTGTTATGGATACAACTTTTACATAGTTGTATTATTTGCGCTTCTTTCAATATCTGCCACGTACGCTTGCCTTCGACAAAAAGATTACTTTAATTACATGTAATAAGCTTTGTTTCAGCCGAGTTATGAGAAGATTGTTCGATTGTATCTACAGAAAAGCTTCGTGGTTTCACAGCATGATGTTTTCCTTGTTTCCACTGAACAATCTAAAATTTTAGAATTTTTTATTCTTCATTGTTGGACTCGATCCTTTCCCTTGCTGTATTATGATACAAATGTAAAATCAATCTGGGCTATTAAGACAACAATAACTTTTCCCATGACTCTCAACACAAATCTAGTCCCCAGCTACGGTTCAGAGTTAATTTGTTTTTAAAATGAACTTTCATTCTTTCTTACAGTCAAAATCTAGCAAAGGAAAAAGAGGGGCGTCCACCATGGTCAAAGTGAAGAGTTATGAAGATAATTCTATTGAGACTGAAGGTAAAACACGAACCATATATCTTTTATTTTTCTTAGTAGCTCAGTACATGACAGACACAAAAGTAGCTTGCGCGCAGGCTAACACAGAAAGAGTCCTTAGAAAATGAAAAACTAAAACCAAACTTTTCACATTATTAACGTCAATTAGCACTAGTAAGCAATTAAAAAACTTTGGCAAGCGTGGAATAAGCGCAACGGGGAGAAGACCGAGAAATTCACAACTAGTGACTTGCGCGAGAAACCAACATGTAACTGAAGACAAACGCGGGAAAATTGCGAAAACTAATTTATGTTTATTCTGATTGGCTGAGCTGAAAAATTAATGAATAAATCGTTACTTCATTTTTCATCAATGGTGCAGCAATCGACGTTAACAGTCAAATCTTCAACAAACCTCCCAGAAATAACGTTATCGTCAAGGACCAATGAAGCTGGCCATGTTGTGGAATCGCTTCACAAAAAATGTGAAATCCATCAAGGTAGTCGGTCTCCCGAGCAAGAGTCGTCGGTATCGTTCGGATGATTCTCGGGTATCTTCGTTATTTTTTTAGGTCAACGATTGTTGGCAGTGTTGCTAGAATTCATTAGAACCAACAGGACAGAAGAGTTTTCATCATGGCTGTAAACTAAATCTAATTCGCATAACTTTGGAGAAATTATTTCTTAGTTTCGTCCTTATGTTTGTTAAGGAAGTAAATGCTTGAGATAAATCCAGAAATGCAATTTTTATTCCTATACTTGCTTTGATATCACAGACTCGCGCTTTTATAAAACTTATAACAATATTCACTGATTTTAACTTAGTCTTCATTTACATGACTAAAAAGTTATATTATGTCCAGCACAAAAGAGTCAGGATAGTAACAAAACAGAAATTAATTAACGGACCGTTTTGGTTCTTTGTTACATCTTTGTAGTGGTACGAGATTGCCTACCCCCAGTAGAGTAATTAATCCCGGCTGTTCGTCACAAAACTCTGAAAATATTCGTGTCGAGAACTTTAGTCGGAACGGATAACGGCTTCGTAAACCATCTCAAATACAAAATCTTACAATCTGCAGCGTTTGAAACTATCTTATATCGAAAATGGCGAAAACATACAAAATTGACCCAATTTTGAGGGAAAAGTTCAATCGTATTTCAAGCATTTCGCGGATATGACATTAACATGGTTTATAATGATGCTATTTGTTCAAAGGATTATACTTCGAGATCTGAGTTGGTAAGTTAAGACTGTAGAATAACTTTGCCTTAAAATATAAATAATAAAAACTAAGTCTTGAGGTATAGGTTTATGATGGGAAGTTTGTTGGATGAAACCAGTTGAATTTACTGAATGTTCACTTCGCATCGGAACAGAATAGTTATTTAGTGTTAATTTGAGGGCAATATCGTACAAAGCTACAACATGAATTAGTCGAGAAGACTTGCCGCGAGTATAAATCTCTTGACTCAAACTGTCTGTATATTAAATTAACTAATTTCTACTCTATGAGTGAGTAGTTGTAAAACGCCATATGATTTCAACTGTAATTTATCGGTAATTTTCATGTAGTGCTCGAAAGGTTGTGTGTACCTTTCTGACATAGTTAAGATCGAAAAGTAAATTCTCAATAATTTTAATGGATGAGATCAAACTTTATGACTTTGTACTGATATGGTAAGATACACATAACACTCGCCCAGCTTTGTTAATGTGTAATGAATACACTAGAGGAGTTATGAGGTGACTGCAGTATTCGCAGGCCGAGTTATTGATTTTACAAATCGACAGGCTATATAGCAGGAACTCACTGACAAGTTACTGAGAATTTCGCAAGGGTATTGCTGTGCAGTTCGTAACAGTCTGACAAGTTTGACTGGTTGTAAATGTACAAAACAATTGCCTGAAATGCTTTCTGTGTAGTAATTTCACGCTTAAGACAATAGAGGCTTTCGTTCCGTACAACAACTTCAGTGAAATTAGTGATTCTATGTGCATAACAGCTGTTGAAGCAGAAGTGTCAAATTAACATAAATTATCAACATTTCTATGCACAAAATTGTGACCCATTTTTAATTTGAAAACAAGGCCTAAAAAGACTCGTGAAAGGTCGAATAACATTTAATTTTCCCTTTCTGTACAAGACGTTCCCTTGTTCGGCATTTTATCGTAGGTAATCTAAATATTACAATCTCGTAGAACAGTTATCTGCGAACAATTCTTACAGGTTGCCATGACAATGTCTCAACTTGTACTCGGTAACAGTTTTTAATTGATTTTCTTTGTGCAGCTGACAAACCCAAGCATTCTTAAACTTCTGTTGACGGTGACTTAATTCAGTTGCAGTTTTCTTAAGTACTGATCGTGTACAAAAAAGGGGAGCGAAAAGTCACTTGAAACAAATCTGATCGGTCGACACAGGTCGATGAAAGTAGGTTTAGTAATTTTCACGAACCGATTAAAAGAACTAATTCTCAACAATATCTACACGACGAAGGAAAAAGAACTTCGAGGTAGAAAGAAAGACACAAAGACAGAACGAGTTAAAAACCGTTTTCTTTTGAACTCTGAATGTCAACATTTTCACTGGTCAATGCACAGTAATCTGTTAACTCTACATCTTTACAGCTCTAGTGTGAGATCTTGCTCGAAAAAAGAAGAGTATTGTTTTGTTGTCGATCAGTTTTCTTAATGGTCGTAATCTGTACACGCTTGTCTATTTATAGTGGTTATAAAGCAACATTGTTGACAATAGGTCCTTTACATAGCCTCTGGCTTTGTTGTAACGCGCCTGTTGTTCTGTTTAACCCAATCTTTTTCGTTTACACAAATCGCCATCAACCAATACCAAAACAATACGTTGATTTGTCGAAGAGGACAAACATTTCAACTTCTAGTCCGTTCCTGATTTCCTATGCATGGTCAATTCAAAGTCTTGTTCGCGCTTCAGAATGTGGCCTCTTATGTTTGCAAAGGTGCAACTAGCGCTCTTGGAAAAGAAGAAACGAGACAAAAATGAATTTTTTCACGCTCAGGCAGATCTCATCGATGAGGAAATCAACTCAGATTCTGGTGAGAATCAATAGCTTTTGTAGGTTGTTAGTGGATAATTTTGCGGTCCGTCACTCTCTTTGGAAGCCAATTAAACACTGGGCACGAATGCGTTAATGTCGAAACACCAAATTCCAACCAAGAACAGAGAAACAATGTCAGAACTTTAGAACTGAATGAGCGGAAACATTGATCAAAAATCTTTCATTTATGATTGACAAGAAGGCTCGCAGGAGACTGTAACTTTGCATAGTTTGGTTACCACATGCGGCTCGAAAACAAAGACAAATTTTTTTAATTAAGAAGACGACTTTGTTGTATACGGCAATATTTCTGTGGATAGTGCTTCTTAACAGCTCAATCCGTGCGATACATTTTTATCTCGTTGTCTACGAGTTTTTAACTCTGAAATTCGTAACAAAGTTATAGATGTGTTACAAATAAATTATCACTGAAATTAACGGATTAGCAGGTAACATGTTTATTATTTGACCGTGCTACAAAACGTAGTATTTGAACACCATTAGCAAGGAGCTTTATTTTATCGGTGGAAACTGTCATATGATTTTAAGTAGTTTTATATCAATTCACACAAAATGAAACAAGCACAAAATTGAAACTGCGGACCAAATTATTGCGCCTTTGACTATTTGGCAAGGTGCAATGTAAATCGTATTGCTTTCCAGTTGTATTCAAATACAGAATTATTGTGATCTTCGACAGAATCCATTTGAAAAGTTCGTGAAATGAAATTGAGTTATATAGTGAGACCGGCCCAAACTTTAGAAAATGCCTTTCACAGCATAGCACTTTTCACCGAATGGTCACTGACAAAAGTTTCAACCACTGACGTAGTGGCCATGTTCTTTCGACACTATAATAATTAAATGTCCTGATGTCTTATTATTATTGTTTTTTACGGACGAAGTTGCACAGCGCCAAGAGTCTGCCACAAAAATGTAATGTTCTCATTCAGTTAGCAGCTTACATTTGGTCGCACACGCACCAAAATTAGAGCGACTAATGGACAATGATTTAGTACATTTTTTTGAACCATGGCATAAATAAGTAATCAGAGATTATTTTTTCTTGCAGTCCTCTAATATTTTTACGTTGTATTTGTTTAGCAAAAAATGTGAACTAAAACAAAGTTTAAGTCATTTTTTCTGTAAATATAACTTTTTCTGGCATAATGCCTAATGGACGGATTCTGACGCAAATTATTTTAAAATGCCTTAGAAATCGAGCGCCCACTCCATATGAAAACAATTAAATTTAATCAAAGCAATAAGATTAACTGTGTTATTCACCTTGATCTAAAGAGTAAAGAAACGCAAATTATGAAATTATGTTGCCTCCATAGTAAACAGCCATATGCAGCACAGACCATAAACAAAGTTTCTACAAATATATGTATTTATCGACTTCTCAAGTTTATTTGATGTTGCCCACACATTATGGTAATGTGTTGACAACCGAAGTGGTAAAAACTCATTAATAATTTCTCGTATCTCCCGTTGCTATCTCTTATCTCCCGGCAATTTTAATCACGTGATTCAGCAGGTGGCAATTTCACTTATCAAAACACCTCTTGCAATTCATCATTGCATTGGTGTGCACGTAATACCGAATCTTCACTTGAGGATTGGCTAACTTTACTCAAGAGTTGCCCTTAAGAGACTTGTTCACTTCTGGATTGCCTCATGAAGCTTCTTCACAGCGGTCTTTTAAATGTCGTATTACTCAATTTGAGTGGAAAATATGGATTGCAACAAGCCGCGTGTTCCGAGTAGGTGACATCTTCCGTATAATACGTTTGCTAGTCTTCCTGTGTTATAAACTGTACAGTTGTATAAATATCTTTCATGGAGCTTGCGGAATCTCCCGGATCGATACGTTTTTGTTGTTATCAGTTAGTTTGTGTTTTGTTTTGCAGTTCAGTCCGCCACAAGGTGCATTACCTGGTCTTCTCATAACCGCAGAAATACTGATTTAAACGACATGCAAAAGCACTATTTCTCTTCCTTATACAATAGCAGAGTCAATTGGATTATTTTAGTTATTTGCAGTTCCTTCTTCGTCCAAGGAAATATCTTCTTATCCAAGCTTTATTGTGGATTTCGTAATTGACTTTTAATCATTAAATTTATAAACGTTTCAGTTACATTAAAAGCTTGGTAAACGTGGAACTGAACGACCATGTCTTAAGAACGCAAAAAGTCTTAGAATTTTCCATTCCTCTTGCCACACACCACTGGTGGCAGTGCCTCATTATTTGAGACGATTCGGCAATATTATATTCACTTTGAAGTCTGCAGCTCGTTGAAAATTAAAGTTGCTGAGTGAAAATTTTTTGGAATCAATAAAATATTGCACTACTACTAAAGAAACATCGTTTTAAACTAACAAGGTTTGAAAGCGAGCAAATAATGAGTAAATATTTCACTTTCTCGGAAGAAGTCCCGGTGATCCTTTCGGCTTTTTCTAAAGTAAACGACTTGACAACCTAACCAAATTGCCATAATCACAAATATTCCTCAGTGTTTTGCATTTGTTAAAATTCTAAATCAAATAATCAGCGTCAGGTGAAAGGACAAAGAGATCATAATTTGTAATCAGCTAGTATTCATATCTTCCTTGATAATTCAGAAATGCAGGTAAATTTATACGAATTGTTTGATCTCAGATGCAGAAGATAATTCTGCATTGTCCAGTCGCTTTGCGGGGACTGAAGGGGGTTGCCTCCTAGGGAGTCCTAAAACATATTCCCATGGAAACTGTTAAATTCTGGATTCTAAAACGACCGATTTTCTGACATGAAAAAGATGCCGATCAAGACAAGTGTGACATTACGACATCCCACAATATCTGGGCTAAAATAACAAAAATCTGGCTGTTTTCCGTAAACACGTGGAAACTGAACAGCCTTACATATTCCAGTCGCAGAAGTGAAGGTTATTTCTAGGTCATCATTTACAGATTATATGTTGCGTTAGGCGCCAAAACAAAATTTTCACGGCATTATTATTATTGTAGAATTAATTCTCTTTGAGTTCTGAATAAGTAAGCAGTTGATAATTGCGAGCCTGCAATGTGTGTATCTACTAGTATGTAACAACTTCCTCTTGGTGAATACTTCCCGTTCATAGAAGGGAAGTTTTTCTGATAATTAACAACCAAGGGTGGAATAATTGATTTATTAAAAACGC
>Ga0099801_1110197_pt1 | contig 14550 bp, 12 predicted proteins | sample Orb8nscriptome_4_FD_81145 | JGI IMG/M metagenome (GOLD analysis project Ga0099801, IMG submission 81145) | Coral microbial communities from Puerto Morelos, Mexico - Orbicella 8 T A metatranscriptome (Eukaryote Community Metatranscriptome) | ecosystem: Host-associated > Invertebrates > Cnidaria >...
CCTTATGGTACATACCACTTCATAAAAGTACAGGGCTTTCTCAAACTTCTTCAGAGCAGTGTAAATCATTCCACCATAATAACAATAGCCAAGTAATGCTTTGGCATCAAACTTTCCACCCTGCATGAAAGAACAACAAACCAGAGTTTCAGTTCATCTCAGCTAATAGTGTATAGAAATACCTGCTGCAAACAAGGATGCATGACTTCAACAAACAATTCAACTTATGAAGTGGTTACTTTATTTTAACAAAGTTTATGAAACAGGTAAACAAGGAATGCAATCTTATTTATAATTTATTATGTTTCATCTTAGACTGTTGAAAATTAAGGTACATTGTATAAATTATGGCAAGGGGGAAAATTTAGTGCATATTTCTGTTGTGTACAATGCAGGTCCCTAAATTTAAATACTGTTCAACAGCAGATAAAAATGCCTATTGTCGTGCAATGTTGTGTAAGCTCAGTTGGTAGAGTGAAGGACTAGGGAAGTTGGCACAATCTTTATCCACCCTGCACTGGTGAAATTTGAAAATGCAGCTTTCTTTCCATGGTTAGCCCTACCGTCCACACTAATCCATCACAAAAACAGAACTTTTTGAAAACGCTCTTCAAACTGGAAGAATTTGAAAACACCAGCTTTGCATTTCAGAGCAGACAGGAAACAATTTGAAAATGGAGGTTTTTGAAAATCACAACATCACAATAATCACGAGATTTTCCTGCCCAAGTCTTCCTAAAACACAAACCCAAAATGACTGGTGATTGTTGCATTTTCAAATTTCCCCGGCGTAGTGTTGAAGGAAAACAATTTAGATGATTTCTGCAGAACATTCGAGCAATAATGGCAAAAATAAAGTTCTTGTCAATTCATCAAGGCAGTGCAGTATGTATGCAATAATCATTTGAAAAAGTGTGCTGCTAAGCTAAATGCAAGTAACTTTGCCAATTAAGGTACCCCACCCCATTTCATGAAGCTCAAGTAGCCATACAAGTTTTCGTAGAGTGCTACCCCTCTACGCCTTCACCAATCACTTTGTTCTTCTTCTCTTGCAGGTACATAATAAACAGTGGCATGTTACCATGGTTACCAACGTTTTTTGGTCTGTTGTAGAAGTCTTTATTCAACCCTACAACTGAACTCATTTGTTAACGATCATTTCTACAAATTGAACTCTAAGCTCTATGGGTCTACGATCACACATCTAGATAATGAACAGTATGGCTCTACAATCACATATTTCTAGATAATGAACACTATGGCTTTACGGTTCTACAGCTCTACTGTTCTTCAGCTCTAGAACTCTACAGCTCTACTGCTCTATGGTTCTACAGCTCTATGGCTCTACAGCTTTACGGCTTTACAGTTTTATGGTTCTATGGCTCTACGGCTCTATAGTTCTACGGCTTTCAGGCTTTGCAGTTCTGTGGCTTTACAGTTCTGTGGCTTTATAGCTCTAAGGTTCTACGTTTCTACGACTCTACGGTTCTGCGGCTTTACAGTTCTATGGTTCTAAAGCTCTACAGCTCTATGGTTCTATGGCTTTACAACTCCACGCCTTTACGGCTCTGTGGCTTTTTGGTTCCTTATATATAGATTTAGCCAAGACTAAAAGTGAAGCTCTTGATTGCGATAACTGACCATAAAGGAAAAAAAGGATTATTTTTTCTTGGATCACAAACTCAAAAAATGATCAATTGTGAGCATGTAATTGTTCAGCATGTGGTTTTGCTATGAAATTTTAACAAACTATACCCAGTAAGCATAACCAAGATTGTAGAAATTACAAACATGATATATCAGGGACTTTCCAAGAGGTGATTGTACAAGGAATATGTCAGAAGAAAAGTCAACAACCTGCCAGGGGTTAATTCGCGCCGAAATTTTGCCTTTGCGCATACTCCCTCCCTCTCCCGCAGAGAAATAACCTGGCTTGAGCCTGCGATCCAGTCAGAAAACCAGAAACTGGTCAGCGGTCAACCTCAAAACAAACACACAACCTCGATGAGCTCTAAACCTGAGCCTGCGATTTGGTCATGTGATACTGGTCAGCAGATAGCTTGTTGTGACAGCTTTCGATTAATCATTACATGGACGCCCAAAATCAAAGATGTAGCTATAGTAATGGTGCTATTCTCTAAGTTTTCAAGATATTGGCGTACGGACGGATGTACGTACAGATGGAAGTACGTACGGACAGACAGCCACGTGACAACCAAAATTTTTCAGATCAAAGGGTTACCAGGTTTTCTACAGTATGGGGCTCTGCTCGTGCACCTTCGGCATGCAGGAGCTCTGATAATACAATGCCTGTTGATTTTAGGCATTAATCTCTGGTGCATACAAAAAATTAGGTATGGTGCATACAAAGATAACATTTAAAATAATGGCCCCTTAAATTAAATTTAAGTCAGAGAGGAACAACCCTACCCACTAAATAAAGTTTTGCATTTGTAAACTTGACTTTCTTTTCTTCCTTAAAGGCTTTATCCATATAATAGAAAGAGCTTTCTTGTGTGCTTTGAAAATATGCCTAAAATCTTCAACAAATCTTACACCATTTAGCATAGCCTGCTTGTCCAGGGTCTTTGTGTTTTGCAGCAGTATTCCATTCATACTGAGTTGAAATTAGATATAGGAATAATAATTGACCAGCAGACTAAGCCAAGATGGAACAGCTTGGCTTAGGGGAGGTCAAGTCTAGCGGTACGATACATGCAATGAGGGTGCGGAGGGGGCGTGAGCCATTCCCTTCTCTGCACTCCACTGGAAATTAGAGTGTGAAAAGAGTGAACAAGTCGTCTCAGTATTTATTGCATAGCTTTTACGTAACCAGTGCAAACAAAGCTCACCTAGTCAAGAAAACTACATTATTGTTCTGCATTTCAACTTTGCATATCATTATGAGTGTTTTGATAAGTTCTCTACAAGAATTTTCAAAGTTGCACTATCAATAATGACTTACATTCAAATTAATTCACCACTGAAAGAGGAGTTCAACTGCGAGAGCTGCTTTCTCCATTCCTTTTCTTAACTTCAGCGGAAATTTTGGCGATTGCTGTTAGAGCTCAGAAACACATACAGGGAATAGAAATTAATGGCATGGAAACTAAACTGCTGCAGTTTGCTGACTTGAACAATAGTGTAATTAAAACGACCGTAATAAGTGAAGGATCTCTGATTGTATCCTCTCATTCACATCATGTGAATAAACTCGAAGTAAGGTCCATTTCAGGTCCAGATGAGAAAAAAATGGATGCATTCTTACATAAGAGCCTTCATCGGATATTAAAGATCTACTGGCCAATGCGGATAACAAACGAGGAGATTAGAGCAAGAGCAGGAATGGAGACAATAAGCAAGCAAGTGGCAAGGAGGAGCTGGACGTGGCTGGGTCACAGCCTCAGAATGGATCACCACTCACATCCACGAATTGCCCTCACATGGGTACCTGAAGGCAAACGGAAACGGGGTCGATCGCGCGAGACTTGGAGAAGGACTGTCGAAAGGGAGCTGGAAAAGGAAGGTTTAAGAACATGGGCAGCAGCAGCATCGGCTGCACAGGACAGAACAGCCTGGTGGCAGAGAGCTTACGGCCCAATTCTCCACTTGGAGAACGGATAAATAATGATGATGATGAAGGTCCATTTCTCTTGGATATGCGTACACTGTGGAGGTGTAGTGGCATATAGTTATTGTAGCAAATATTATATCGCTTAGGGAATGTTGAGTGTTATTATGGATTGCAGTGCTTTAATAATTGTTTTCAATTTACAATTCTGTATTGAGTTTACCCTGACTACGCTCTATGCTTTATGCTATCTTCTCTTCCATCTACAGTCAACACGCTATGCTCTTAAAGCTCTTACACTCCATGTTCCACCATTTACGCTCTATGCTCTACATATTTACGAGTTTATCAGTTCAAGAATTTTTTACTACTCTCTATACTAACTTAGAGGCTTAAAAAAACAGCAGAGTGATAAAAAATATTGGGTTGTGAGTGCAAGTTTCTCAATCATCTGCGATGCTGTAATATTTGTAATTGTAATTTATTGGCTTTCTTTATTATCTCATATATAGTGTTATTATGGTTTACAGTATTTTAATAATCTCCTTAATGTACAATTCTGTATTGAGCTTACCCTTTACGCTCTATGCTCTACGCTATATGTTCTACCATCAACATTCTATTTGTTCTACCAGCTACTCTCTTCAATCTACGTTCTACGATCTACCGTCTAAGCCAATCTATGCTCTGTGTTCTACCAGCTACTCTCTTTAATCTACGCTCTGTGCTCTACAATCTACTATCTACCCTCTAAGCCCATTAATTTTTTAACAAAGACTAGTGAGCAGCACAAAGGAGGACTTCTTGTAGTTGTAAGCTTTTTCGTTTATTTCTGACGCGTTTCATCTGTCTCAGACTTCTTCAGGGAATAATTGCAACTAACATTGAGCAGCATATATAGCACTTAAGCATGCCAAAGTGAATAATTACTGAAAAATGCTGTAAATGGACATTACAAGAAATGCCTTAATGCATATGTTATTGCATGTTGTTATATTTTGGGGGCCATATGATTAGCGCTAATCGTATGGCCCCAAAACAACATACTATTTACATAGATGTGCTAAAGTAGTAGTAGATTTATAACTGACAACACAGTCTAAGTCTGGTAAATGTATCTGGATAACCAGCTTGATGTTAGTGGTTCTGAGTTAAACCATTTATTTGAACTTGAAATAAACAGCAATCTCTACAATGAATTACAACGCTAAAAACTAGTAAACAACATCTCCATGTGATCGTAAAACATCCACTAAGTGTTCAAAGTCACGTGACCTAAGTATTTGCACTTTGAGTGCACTATAACAAAATGTCCTTCACATCATACTCCCCCTTCTTGATGGGCCAGTGGCTCATCAACCTATCAATAGGAGTTTTGTGTTTCTAGCTTAAAGGTTCACTATAGTTCTAGTTCTCTTAAAGTTCGCTTCTGTTCTATTCTTCTGTCATATTCTGTAAGGAGTTTTAATGGGCAGATTCTGGTGATCGGTCTCAACAATTCCTTTTGGCCAACTCTGACTTTGACAGCTCTCACTTGCTTGTCCTTCCCTGGAAAGACCACTATGATTCTACCGAGCAGCCACTGCCCACAAGGCCTGTTAAGTGCCACTACTAAGACTACATCATTAACTTGGACATCCTTTTGTTCCTTCCACCACTTGGACACATGATTCAAAGTTGGTAGCCACTCTCGGAGCCACTAGTACGAAAAAGGTCGCACTAGTTCTTGCACCCATCTCCATCTCTTCTTGGGGCTGAACTGGCCACTATCAACTGATCCAGGAGCGAACTGGCCTCCTACTTGTCCAATCAGGAAATGATTTAGGGTGATGGGTGTGTCATCTGAGGGATTCGCGACTGATATGTTAAAGGCCTGGAATTTATGAGTGCCTCTGCACACACAAATGCTGTAATCAGTTCTTCATTGGGCACATCTGCAGTTCCCAATATCACATAGGTTGCTCTCTTCCCTGACTTGATCATTGTCTCATGCACCCCACCAAAGTGAGGTGCCCGTGGTGGATTGAAAATCCACTTGATTCCTTTGTTGGCAGCTGATTTCTCAATCTTGTCTCGATCCAGTTCTTTGACGAGCCCCCTCAACTTTCTTTCCGTGCCTACAAAATTAGTTCCGTTATCAGAAATCATCTCTTCTGGCACCCCACTCCGATTGGCCATGCAATGAAATGCACTCAGAAAGGAATCTATGTCCAGCCCATAGGCCATCTCTAGGTGAATAGCCCTCAATGTTAGGCATGTAAATAAACAAAGGTATCTTTAAGCTCTCTTCTTGCCCCTCCCCTGGATAGTTACAAATGGTCCTGCAAAGTCAACCACTGTTCGTGCGAAAGCTCATAAGGCCATCTTTAGTCAAATCTTTGGTTGGGGAGCCATTATCTGTTCAGCAGCCTTTGCCTTTCTCTTGTGACATTCACAGCACTCTCTTTCCCAGTCAGGAATCTCCTCTCTACCTTGCATGATCCAAAATCTGGCGGACAGCAAAGACAACGTGTGATTGTTTTCCGCTGCATGGTTACTTCTTTCGTGATAGGACTTCACAATTAGTCTGGTCACCCCACTCTTCCTCGGCAGAATGACTGGATATCTAGAATCAAAAGGCAGGTAGTCTGCATAGCAGTCTCCCATCTGATTGAAGCAGACCATCTTCATCTAGGATGGGGTTCAAAACTTAACAACTTGCTGTTTTGCAGAACAGACTTGAAATTGGCCAGTGCCTTGTATTCTTCTTGAAAGGCTTCTTATTGTGCCTCTTTGCTGATGTCAGTCTCTGCATCTGAGATCTCCTGAATGGTACGTTTTCCAGAACTCCTCTCTTCTGGTGGCGTTCCACAGTTGTTCATGAATCAGTGTACCCATGCTCTAGCTCTCAATAATCTGGTCCAGCTTGAATATCTGCTGGGGCGTAAACACCAAGTCACTTGTGGGGTCAGCACGAACAGTACTGATTCTTTGTCTGGCACATCAAATGTTGTCCTCACTTTCTTACGGACTTCTAGTGTTGCTTCAGCAGTTACATCAATCTCTGTTTTTGGCCATGTGTCTTCTGGCATGCTCAGGAACTTCAGACCCTTCCACCACATCTTGTTTCCTTTTAGCTCAGTCGCAGACATTCCTCTTGTTGGCAGGTCAGCAGGGTTCTGGTCTGTGCTAACATGGCACCACTGCGTAGGACTGCTTGAATCATGTATTTCTCCTATCCGATTTGCTACGAGTGGTCTGAAACTGCAACTGGGTATTTGTATCCACCACAATACATGCATGCTGTCACTCCAGAATGTGAGTAGGTTCTGGTCAATCTTAAGAACCTTGGCTATGGACAGCGCTAATCTTAATTCCAAAACAGCTCCCATAAGTTTGAGTCTTGGAATGCTTGTAGCTGATAGTGGTACCACTCGTGTCTTGGAGGTCACTAGGTTGGTAGATACTGTACCACCCTTGTACTTGTAATTAATGTAAGTTGCTGCACCATACGCATCCCCTGATGCATCTGTGAAGGTGTGCAAGGTAACTGTTTCAACATCTGAGTTCAACTGCAGACAATGAGGGGCTTGCACTTCTGACAACTCTGTGAGCTCTTCAAACCACTTCTTGGCCTCTCTAGCTTGGCTTTGGTCTAGTGGGTCATCCCAATCTAATCCTGAGGTCCACATCTCTTGCAGGAGAATCTTTGCCCGGATCACGTATGGCTCCAGAAACCCCATAGGGTCAAACAGCATGGCTATCTTATGTAGGAAATTTCGCTTGGTCAACTGGAACTTCTCATCTGGCAGATTCACTCTGTAAGTGAAAACATCTTCCTCAGCCTACCACAACACACCAAGCGTCTTCATTGACAGCAAATTTTCTTCGTTTAAAGGAGAACCGAAGGCGAAAACCCATTTTTTAAAAAATTGTTCTTATGAAAGCACATGATAGTTTTGAAGCATCAGTAGTGATTTCTATGTCAGGGTTTGAGATATCAATGTGTTTGTATGTATGTGGTAGGTTGCTTACCCACCAACTAAGATCTTGCCTCGATTCTGGAGATAGTATCATCAGTGCTTCATAGCTGCCTTTGTTTTTATGCAAGGCTTCATTTTTAACTTGGAAAATATTCGTATTTTCCAAGTTGTAGTGGTGGGACAATTTCACTCCATCACTGCTTCACCCTTTCATTCCTTCACTGGGTCACTTCCTGTTAGACATTTGGAAGCCCGGGGAGGAGAACTCCCATATGAGAAGGCCAGGGATGCTCATTGGAAAATTTGAATTTAAGGTGGCTTACTACAGTTTTTTGGAGACTAGTAGCACGTGTTATGATTGCTTGCCAGATGTCAGTATTAATTGCACGTGCACAAATGACGCAAGCAACCCTAAAATGAAACCAAAACCACTTCAGCACTTGAAAGGTGTTAAATCACTTCAATATATGTAGCAATAGTTTCAAACTCTGTTCAAACATGTGTTTAAGACTAGGGCCAAAAAGATATGACACAAAAACTTGATAAACAACCGGTAAAGGAGCTCTAAATTAATCTTGCTTTCTCGCATGCGATACATGGCATCACATGAGCACGTACTTAAATAAAGGGCGTGTGCAATTCAATTCTCATCCAAGGTTGTAAAAGCCAGTCTTTCATTCAGGATTGTTCGAAAACCTACTGTACATCCCATGATAAAATTTTCACAGTTGATTGGTAGGGGTAAATCACATTTAAAGCCAAAATTTACAAAAAAAATCTGTGACAGATTTTGAGCTATTTTTGATTTCACATTTTCTTAGTCTGTCCTACAGATTTTTATTTTACTTTGCATGAATGTTAAAGCAGAGCTAATTTGTTACTCCTGAAATTTTGAGGTGGGGTCATATGGGTAGATTTTGAGAAAAATGTGATCTAACCCACTAGTGCCTAGTCCCTCCCTAGGCACTCGGTGGTTCATTTTGGCCATTTGTTGACGTTCAATTGTTCAAGTCTCACATAGAATGGTAAAAGACCTAACTAAACAGTAAAAACTGAAAGGAAAAAACGTCTTGGAACATTTTTAAAAAGAGTTAAAAGTTGGGCTGTTATAATCCACCAAAACCGTAGTAACCACCTTAACCCCTACAGGAGACTAATGTGGGCATTGCTTGAGCTTCATAAGACCCCTTAAGACCCCTGAGGATGTGAACTAACTTTTTAACTTGATTGTAACGGCAAAAAGCTCCATCCCTGAACAATTTGAACATCCGCCATTTTGGAAGCCATGTTGAAGGCTTGGGCGCATAGCATGACGTCACTGCGCACAGGCGAAAAACACGCGAATTTCAAGTACTACGTTTTCACTGAGATTGTCGTCAAATCAAATTATGTATGGCACTGTAGAGCTTGATATGTTACATTTGTGCATAATTGAATCTTATGTTGGAGGATTAACTGAGCTCCACAAAACATTCGAAATAAATCTCACAGCTGGCAAATTATGTGACCATTTGTGTACATAAGCTTACATGTTATTTAATTCTCTTGGTGCTCTCATTCTGCGCACCTGACACAAACCCACAATAGCGATCTCTAGGACTTCCCTTTTTAAACAAATCGTTTGAAAGAGAGAGAGCTGTGTTATACATCTAGAAGTCGTTTGAGCTGCCTGTATGTATGAACCCCCAAAATATAAACAGGTTATATTGCAACCATTTCGCTGCCATGTGAGCCTGCCATGTGTGCCATGACAAAATATGTAATAAATGAAATAAATCAAACAACACTTTTTTCCCACCGAGTCCATGGTTGTTTATTAGCTGCCTAGTGCCAAAATAACCAACATCTGCTGAATACAAAAGTATCCTTCACCTGAAACTGTATTTTATTTATGGCTTCCTTGTTGCACTTCCCAGTTGGCACAACACTCGCATACACGCCACAATATATTTCCTCTTCAGTGCTCATCTTGACTCTCGTGAACATTGTCTTCCTCTGACTCTGAACTGCCTCGCATAGGTTCAAAAGAATAAGGCTCAATCTCAGCCATCGTGCAAGCTAAATGCAGGTTTGAATCAACATCGATTCTTCAAATTTTGTTGACATGAAAAAATGCCTGTGCATAGTGACGTCAAAACATGGCAGCGGGTATTCCTTTTATGGAAGTAACCGGAAGGAAAGATGTCCAAAATGGTGGACGTTCAATTTTGAAAAATGACCACGGGTTTTGGACTCTTTTCGTCACATTCGAAAGGTAAAATTCACTTTTTCTTGCTTTTTACTACAAATCTAAGCTATTTCAATAGCTTTAAGCTCCCATATAAAATACAACTGCTAGCCTTCTGTTCTCCTTTAAGTCCACTTCTGCAGCCCTGTCTTCTTCAGGTATCTTCTTAAGTACTTGCTCTGAGTTGAAAAGCCACTTTCTGGCATGGATACCTGTGGACCGCTACAGTGCTGATAGTTCCTCATAAAGTTTTATGCACTCCTCTTTGCTAGGGGAAGAGTCCATGCTGTCATCCACGTATGTAGACTAAAAGATTGTCTTGGCAGCTTTCGAGTAGTGCTCTTGGTTTTCCCTTGCATGCTTCTGAGAAACAAAAATTATTGTGCTTGATAAGGGCACGAGTTAACTCCAAAGACAAGGCTAATGAACTGATAAACATCTGAAGGTCTTGACTGATCTACGTCCCTCCACAAGAAACGATGAAATGGTCTACTTCAGGGTGATATCCCAATTCTAAGATACATCTCTGCAATGTCACACACTAGGGCTACTGGAAACCATCGAAAATGTAGCAGTACATCAAAGATATCCCTTTGGAGTTTTGGTCTTTGGCAGATGATGTCATTCAATGAAAGTCCATCAAATTTTGCAGAGGCATTGAAAACCACCCAAGTCTTTGTAGTTGTCTTTTCAGGTCTCACAATTGCAAAGTGTGGAAGATACTACGTCTTCTCCTCTGTCTTAGAGGGTGTCACTTTAAAAATGTAGCCCTTCTATATGTACTTGCTGATGCTGTCTGAATACCACCACCCGCTGAGGATCCTTCAGAAGTCTCTTCTCAGTACTGCTCAACCGGTTCACTGCCATCTAATAGTTATTTGGTAACTCGGGGCGTTTGGTCTCCATGGCATGTCTACTTCATATCTTTCCCCTTTGAACTGCACTGAGCTCTCAAATGCTTTACTTCATATCTTTTCCCTTTAAACTGCAGTGAGCTCTCAAATGCTTTTATTGCTGATGCTCCCTCTTTTTTTAGCAGTTCTCTTTCTGTGATTGACCCAGATGAGTCGACCTCCCAAAACTTCTGCAATATGGAGCTCAATTCTTTCTCTTGCTGGTGAACAAAATAGGCCATGTTGAAATTTGCCTGCTGCACGCTGTCAGCTCTGGTGAACCAATACACATCCAGCCTAAAGGTGTCAGTCGAGCCACCAGCTCCCTAGGTTGGCCACGGACATCTCTAATGGAAAAGTGAATTCTGCATACTCTGTGCCAATCAACATGTCAATGATTGGCCAAGGGCCAAGGTTGGAGGAGTTAACACCTTGCAGGTGCTTCCACCTTCGCGATTGCCCAGCCAACGATGTCAAATCTTCAACAATATTCTCTTGGGCTTCTTCAATTTTTTCCTCTACACTCTTATTTCATGGTTACTCGCCACTCCATCTTCTAATAAATCCGCCAGCTGATTTTTTTCGTCTTGTGAATAGCAATTTCGGCTTCGCTTACTTGATCTTTTGCTCTTCTTTTTTATCTGCAATTTCATCGCAGGTATCTTTACCATCGTCTGTGCCCTTCACTCGGTCCCAGCAGTTCTTCTTCTTCTTCTTCTTCTTCAAATTTGATGGCATTTTCTTGAATTTGACAAATTTCCCCAATGTGAACCTCGCTCTGCTACCAGTATGGTTCTGAGTTAAACCATTTATTTGAACTTGAAATGAACAGCAATCTTTACGACAAATTATGACCCTAAAAACTAGTAAACATCTCCACATGGTCGCAAAACATCCACTAAGCGTTCAAAGTCACATGACCGAAGTATTTGCACTTTTTGAGTACACTATAACAAACTGTCCTTCACATCAGTTAGGATGACTACAGTTAAAAGTAGATTTACAGACTACCATTCTACCGTTGCACAATTTACGTTTAGCGAAAGCCATTTTGTTCTGTTACTGTATTTAACCTCATTGAATAAAGGAAGTAAAAACCCAACTGGGTAACTGCAAAAAAGGAGGCGCTTCCAGAATTTCTCATGTTTCGCTAAAGGCTTTCAATGTGGAGCTATTTCTAGTATAGCACATAAGCTTGCCTCTAATAAAGGCCCCCTTGTTGCTCGTGGGATGAAACGACTCAAAGAGAATGTACAGATACTACAAGGACTGGGAACTACCAAGTTCATGAATTTGATTGGCTGAAATTGATATCGAAAGCGGTCTAGATTTTCCCATCTAGACCGGCATTTAGTCCAGTAATGTTTTGCAGCGAAAAAGTTACAAACTAATATGCAAAATCATCGACTATATTCTTCTAACAATATTTATTTATGGAAGTGCCCAAAAACCTGATGAGGAAAAAAGTAAAGAGGACGAGCAAACTTTGGTAGAATTAAATTCAGCTCATCGCCATTTCCAAGCAAAATGTCATTGAATACGAACCAGTTACATTACACGAATTAAATTGTTCTTGTTTACCATTAAATAAACATCTCATTAACCAAGCTTAGTCGGTCTGTATGGGAGAATCCCGACCTTGGTCGTGTGTATAGACCTCACTGCGTTCTAGTCTGTACTCACAACCTCAGTCAAGATTCTCCCATTCAGACCTGCTGCTCAGTTAATAAGAGCAAATTATTTATTTTCTTCATTTGCATAATTTATCCCTTGCAAGTTCCTGTTTACCTGTATTGTTTTTCCTCACATTACTTGTTAAATGCTTTCGGTGCTATGCAGGGTAATTGTTCTATTCTGACTCTAAATGTTAGAGGGTTTAGGATTCAGCTAAAAAGAAGAAGTATCTTTAGTTATCTGAAAGACCAAAATTGCCAGTTTTACTCCCTGCAAGAGATCTATTCCGAGCCAAATGATGAAAAGATCTGGAGAAGCGAGTGGGGTGGTGACATTTTCTTTTCTCATGAATCAACTCACAGTAAAGGCATTTGTATTCTCAGTAACCCCTCCCTTAGCTCATCATCATCAATAGAGAATTTCAGTAGAGATCAGGATGGCAGGATCATTTCCATTAATTTAGTTTTCAAATCAGCTAATCTTTCATTATGCAATGTCTATGCCCCGAACAACTCACAACAGCAAATGTTTTTGCATAATTTAAATGAGTAATTAATGTCCAAAACAGATATAAGCAATCTCACTATAGGTGGAGATTGGAATGTCACACCCAACCACTTGACAACAGAGGTGGCGTCCCATGGAAAGAATCTACCTATCGAAAGAAACTATTTTCTATGATGGAAGAACTAGAGATAATTGATATCTTTCGAAAACAATAACCACAAAAATTAAGCTTCTCATATGAATCCAAAGCAGTGAAAGTTTGATCAAGAATAGAGTTCTTTCTTGCTGCTTGCTCTTTCTCAAACTGCGTTGTGAACATAAATACAAAGGCCTCCAATGCACCTGACCACAGAGCAGTAAAACCTTCTTTACAACTTTCGTAAGAGAGGCGGGGTCCAGGCCTATGGAAGTTTAACAACTCCCTTGTTGGTGATGAAGAATATGTAAGTTGCATTAAAGAAAATTATCCCATTATATGTGAAAAATACTGAGACCTGGATGATCACAGACTAAAGTGGGAGCTTATTAAAATAGAAACAAGGGGCCTCACAATCGCCTACTCAAAAAGCAAAGCCAAAATGCAACATAAACGGGAATCAGATTTACAAACACACCTAGAGGAACTAGAAAAAAGGATTTTTGACAGCACCAATGCTGAATTTATCAATGATGCACTAAATGAAATGAAAATAAAACAACTCATTGTATTCCACAAGGAAAAAGCGAAGGGCTTAATGCTACGTACAAAAACCAGATGGAAAGAAAGGTGTGAGAAACCAATGAAATATTTCTTTAATCTAGAAAAGAAAAATTACGACAGAAAAAAAAAGTAGAATTAGAACTGTGAACGGAAAACAACTACACAAAGCCGACAAAATAGTGAAAGAATCAAAAACTTTTATAGAGATCTCTTTTCTTCTACTAGGGATATTGATGATGGCCAGTTTGAAAACTTTGTCGACCACTTGGAAATACCAAAGCTGCAGGACTTAGAAAAAGAGGAACTAGAGGTGAAATTACTCTGGAGGAATGTAAAGAAGTTTTAAAACCTTTTCCAGTGGAAAATTGCCCAGTGAGGATGGTTTTTCCTGGGAATTCTACAATTGTTTTTTCGACTTATTGAGTGAAGATCTAATCAATTGCTATAATGCGGCTTATAGAGAGGGAGAAATGTCAATATCTCAGCGCAGAGGTGTTACACTATGCACATTCACTTGCACCTTTGTATGTTTTAATCATATGCACTTGCACCTTAATTGCACTTTACAACATTGTCACGCACATATCCAGATAGCATGTATTTATTACTTGCAGCAACTTAATAAATTCAGTTTTGAATGTGTTACCGAACGACAAACATGGAGGCAGCAGTGGGATATTTTTAGTAATCTAACGGATCTAGCGCCTTACCGACTCAACTATTCTTCAGTCTACAGCGATATGGCTTCGAACACCCCGTTTCCCGAGTTTAAGACAACAGGAGATGACAAGCACGACCTGGAAACATACATAGAAGATTTGACAGATTACTGCATCATGCAAAATTGGTTCGATCCATCGAAAGAAACTGACGCACTGAAATGGACCAAGCCTGATAAAGCCATGGCATGTCTCCGGGCATCTCTATCTCCGGCAGCGAGAACGGTTTATAAATACAGCTTGGGTTTGGATGAAGCCGACCAAAAGAAGCCTCATTGTGTTGTCGCCGCATTGAGA
>Ga0099801_1251235_pt1:0-7500 | contig 14301 bp, 8 predicted proteins | sample Orb8nscriptome_4_FD_81145 | JGI IMG/M metagenome (GOLD analysis project Ga0099801, IMG submission 81145) | Coral microbial communities from Puerto Morelos, Mexico - Orbicella 8 T A metatranscriptome (Eukaryote Community Metatranscriptome) | ecosystem: Host-associated > Invertebrates >...
ACGTTTTCTTCGATGAAGACAACTTTATCCTCTGCTTTAAAGACTGAGCATTATTTGCCAAGAATATTGAAGAGATTTGTTTGATCGAATGCTGCGATTTTCACGGAAACCATCAGCCACAGGTAAATGCACTGTGCATGCATGCAATTAAATAAATACTGTACACAAGTAAAGTAAGCTAAGTTATCAGCTTTCCGAAGGAGGTTTTCCATGTTACCAAACTTTCTTGCATAACGTCCAGCAAGTGCATTTTGTCTCACTCGATACCTTCCTGTGTATCAATTAATATCAAGGTCGGCATTAATTTAAGGCTTGCATGCTTCTTTAACGTGCATGTACATGTGTTGTGAACCGGCCTCTTTTCTATTCACTGTGAACATTAGCAAAAACAGTCCGTCATTTTTTTGATTTTGATTTAAAAATGTGACATCTCTATAATGATTATACAGTATTTCAGCCAGAAAATTTTACTTGAGTGCCAAAGTGGTCCCTGAAGACCTTTTTTAGGGGCCAATTTTTTAGGAAAGGGACCAATAAATTGAAAACTACAAAAGGAAAAAATGCATCAGGGTACCAAGGAAAATAAAGTAGTTTATAAGGATCTATGATAAAATTTAATAAGTGCTTTTTGAAGTGTTTCTACTCAATAAAGTTTCTTTTGAATTAGATACTAGTATGAAGGATCCATGCATTACAAGAGAGCAATCCTTAGGCATACATAAAGTAGTCAATGATCAAGGGTTTGCAATGCATTGTAGGGTGATGAGGATTAATACTGCAGCAAAGCAAAACGACAGATTGACTTCTATTGTTATGTTGAATGTTTTAGAAGCAAAGATCTTTCAATATGATTTTCTAGAAAGACATAATGTGTGACAAAATAGCCATTATTGATTGTCAACACAGAGAAATGTAGTTCGCCATTATGGCGACTAAACCAGAAATTTTGGTTGCCAAGAATGAAATGTTAGTTGCATCGGCAACCGTATCAGTCGCAACTTTGAGCCCTGGGATGGCTTTTAAAACACTATGCCTGTGTTAAACCCGAAGTCTTGTAAAAGACTTCTCTCGTTTTCCTTTTCTCGTTTTTTCTGGGGGCCATCTCTGATTGCAGCGTGGGATTCCTGCAATAGCACGCTCTGGCGGAAACACTGATTATAACACTAATTTTTTTATATTGTTAATATTATTATTTTGTACAACAGTACTACAACTACTAATTACAGAAGTGATAACTATTTACAGCAGTAATACAACTACTAACACTACTTACTCTAATTAACAATACGATGCAATTACACATGCTACTCACACTACTAAAAGTTGCATAATTTACTCTACAAAACAATACATTTAACCTTTTTAAGTTACGATACTAATACCATTACTGATGCTTCTTACATTCATATTATAACAATAGTAGTATAATAGTATTATAACAATAGTACTGATTTTGCCACTGAGACTGACTATATAATGTAGATTGAATTAATTAGTTTAAATTTCGCATTTTTCAGCTTTCCATTGCAAAGATAGTGCTGACTTCAATTCGAGAAAATTGAAGTTTTTTCCAACATTTTGCAATAATAATAATATTTTTGAGTTTGCACTACTAAAATCCCAAACTTCCGGGTGAGGTTTGGGCTTGTATTTGGGGGAAGATCATAGTCCTTAAATAGTAGCTGTATTTTAGATGGTGTAAAGTTAACTCTGTGTTCATTATTGAACCATTTAAGGACTTTTTGAAAGGAGTTTAGGCCAGCAGGACACTCCAGAAATGCATGTTCCAAGCAATCAGCGTTGTTACAGAAAAAGCAATCTTCACCTTCGGATATTTTGAACCTCTTAAGCTCCTTTTTGGTCACTAAAATACGGTGTAATAGTTTAAAGAAGAATTGTCTCAATTTGTTGTCGGCCAAGAGGTGAGGTATATTTTTGAATAACCTTTCCCATTTATCTTCTATGCCAGAGTAATGTTGGGCCCAAGACTTGACAGCTGTAGGTGTAACCTCTGATTTTTCTTGGAACAGAAGGTAGTAGTCTTTGCATTTCATTTTAGAGAGAAAAACCGATTTTTCAGTGGAAAAGTCAAAAAAGTCCGAATTATCGACAACAGAATTCTTAGGTCTTAGCGTAGAAGAAGCCTTGGATTTGAGGTTTGGTGGAATAGATGCAAGGATTTGAAAAAAGTTGAAAAAATTTGTTGACATATTGTACCTTCAATTGAATTCTTCAAAAGTAAGAAAATTACCATTTTCATTAAAAATATCATAAATGTAATAAATTCCATTTTCGGTCCACCTCTTCCAAAAAAGCAATTTGCCTTCAATGGTTATGTCTTGGTTATTCCAAAGAATAAGGTCACTTTGGTAGCTATCTTGGTTGACCTGGCGTAATTCCTTCAAGTAATCTAGCATTTCTAAGTAGAATAACGATACACTTTTGTCTAACTTCTTTGTATTGTAATTGCACTTGAGTAAGAAGTTGAGACCTCTATACTTATCGAAAAAAGCATTTGGAATAGCTTTCCAAGCATCAGTAGAAGGGTTTTTTTCTAACAGTCTTCCGATCTAGCTTAAACGGAGCGCTTTAACTGTTACAGCAAAATTTGGAAAATTAAGACCACCTTTTCTCGTTTCTTGAAAAGGAACTTCTCTTTTAATTTTATCTTTTTTGTTTTTCCATAAAAAATTAAAAAGTTTTGTTTGGTCTCCTTTAAGAACTTCTTGTGGAACAGTTAAAATCAAGGCCTTATATACCAATTTTGAGATTCCTAACGTTTTAGTGAGTAGTTTAATTTGGTTTCCATCTTTTGGAGTTTTAGAAAGAAATTCAGGTTATCGTTTTTATCGCTGTCATGTGAAATGTATGTTCCTAGGATTTTAATTGGATCAACGCAGACATTTATTTCAAGGGGTTTAGTTTTACTGTTTTTCAATGAGCCTATCCACAGAGCCTCTGTCTTTTTGCTGTTTGGCTTTAAACCTGATATATCGCCAAACTTCCTCAATACCGACATACTTTCATGCAAGGATGAGGTGTCCTTGCATATTAATGTAGTGTTATCAGCAAATTGACTTAGTTTAACTTCACAGGAATAAGGTAGTTCAATACCCGTAATTTTAGGATTTTGACGTATTTTTTGTGCCAGAATTTCTACGCTTAGAATGAATAATAACGGACTCAGAGGGCATCCTTGCCTTGCGCCTCTTGACACCCGGAAATAGTTAGTCATGTATCCTCCATTAGTAACCCCGCTCTCAACATCACTATAAAGTATCGTGATCCATTTCCGAATGTTTGGGCCAAAATTGAAAAATTTTAGCGCGTGTTGGATAAAAGACCATTCCAACGTATCAAAGGCTTTTTCAAAGTCTATGAACAGCAATATACCAGGAAATTGACTTGATTCAGTGAATTCCATTAGGTCATTTAAAAGGCTCATGTTTTGGCCGATATATCGTGCTTTTACAAAGCCCGTTTGATCTGAGTGAACCAATTTTGGCAGTTTCGGTTCTATTCTTTTTGCAATGGCTCTAGCAAGTATTTTGTAGTTGACATTAAGCAATGTTATTGGCTGCCAGTCACTTAAAACCATAAGATTATTTTCGTCCTTTGGTATAAGCGATATAATTCCTCGCCTCTGAGATATAGATAGCTTGCCTGTTTGAAAGCCTTCATTAAAAGAGTCGATGAGATTTCTCCATAAAAGTTTGAAGTAAGTTTCATAAAATTCATTTGTAAAACCGTTATCACCTGGAGTTTTGCTGGGTTGGAAGCCTTTTAAGGCATTTAACAATTCGTCTTTCGTCAGGTCATGTTCAAGTTCACTTACTTCGTCTTGGCATAATTTTGGATTTTGTAGGTTCGAGGTGAATGAAGCAAAGTGATCCTCATAGTCGTTTTTTTTTTGCGAGATTCTAGAGGTCAGGAAATTCTTGTCATAATTTTCTATTTCCTTGTTTATCTTAGTCATATCAGAGATAGTTTCACCATCTGTTGTTTTAAGCTGGGTTATAATCTTTTTCTCATGATTCTGTTTTTCCAAATTGAAGAAGTATTTTGTTGGTTTCTCGCCATTCTCAATCCACCTGGTTTTTGATCTGAACATTGCCTCTTTTCCCTTTACAGAATAGATTTCAGTTAGTTCTTTTTTTAAGGTTTTTGAACTCCATTAGAATATCGTCATCTGAATTTTCATTATTACAAATTTCTTTATCTAGCTCTCCTAATTTGCATTGAATGATAATTTCGTGGTTTCTCAAATTGAGCTTTTTCTTTCTGGAATAGGCAATTGTCGTACTTCTTATTTCCATTTTCAGTAGTTCTCAGTATAACTGACGGTTCGCAACGTTTCGGTATTTTTCTTGAAGGGAGGGGTAGTTACTTTTAATTAAGTTAATATACTCATTGTCTTTTAGTAGCGTGTTATTAAATTTCCAATTAAAATGCTATGATTCTTGTATATATAGATCACTTTATGGAAAGTGCGCGCGTACAGTATTTACGCACTTGTTTTTGTATCAGAAAACTTGTGTGTAAATACCATACAAAGCACTTTCCATGTTGTAATTTGTTTATTTTATACTTACTGAGATTTTCACCCTCAACCAGATTTTCACCCTTCATTTGGCAGAACGTCTGAGGGCAAGCACTTTTTTGCTTCTTCAAAAACCGTCTAGTGTAAATATTTTTCATACAGAATGTTCACCTTGTCATGCAAGTCAACGCTTCAGCCATGTTTGATTTGTTTCCCTTGCCCTGCTTCCAGACATTTCTATGCTTGGTAAAACTCTTTTTCGTCGGTAATGCTTACAGTATATGTGCCTTCTTTAAAACTTTTCTTGCCTCTTCCTTCTGGGTGAGGAATTTGCAAAGCAAGCTAACCTTAACGTCTCGTCAGGTTTGTGCTTGAGTCTTTTTGTTTGTCCAATCCTGGATATACCTTTTACTGCGTTTATCTAGAGCGATAGACCTGTTCGAACTTTCCACCACTGTCTGTGGTTTATAGCTAATTTGTGAGAAAACTGGAGTAAACTTGTGGAAACTCTACAAACCTCTGTGCATGAAGATTGAAGAGGCGCCAACAGCAACGCGAACGCTTTGAGAACTGACTGTCTCATTTTGACAGCTGATTTCTGATTGGATGAAATGCTTTTCCCACGTGTGAGAAAGTAGTTTCGCGATTGTGATTGGATGAAGAAATGTCTGTATGATTTTTTCATGCAATCAATTCTATCCGAAAATCTAAGTAAGTATGAAGTAAATTCAATTTGTTGATAGCCACAGGTGTGACTAGTACATAGTTGACAGTGCTGTATAAAACATACCTTCACATTTTTTAACATAATGATTTTGAATTGTAACTTCATTTTAACTGATTCAAACCAGGAGATATCTTCTGACGACAAAATCTTTTTGAGTCAGAAAGGAGCACCAAAACGATTAGTTGAGATTTTGGCTTCAAGTAGATCAGTTCACAGATTTTTCTACCACTTAGCGGTGCAGTTCCTGTTATTATTTTTCAATATTTGTCATAAGCAAACCCAGAAAAAATTAAAATACTGACGTAAAATACACGCCTATAATCTATGTGCAAGGTATTTTAGGCTCCATAACACAAAAAATAGCCCTTGCATGCTATTTTGCAAAACTTTTCCAACAGGCAATCACTCAGCAATGTTGTAAGAATGTAATTGTTGTTTATTGTGGTACTGTTATAATGTAGCAATGAATCAGTTACATGCGTGCCTGTTTTTTTTTTTAGGTGGGGGGGTCGGGAAGCCCTTATCAGGGATGGGTTATTTACTTCTTTGTTAATGTAAACATCTGAATGTGTAAAATGAATGAGAGATCTTTGGTGTGACGAATTTGTGCACTCGCATGAAAATAACAGTCAATATCGAGACACTAACAAGACAAGTTCTCTCTTAATTATGCAAGAAATATGGCATTTTTATATTTGGAAGGAGGATGTACCATAGATGTGCCCTGATAGAGCAGTAATGTACACACAGTCGGAATGGGGACACTTGTTAGAATAGGGGTGCTTAAATAATAAGTGTGCTTATTGACTTAGATTATGAGGATGCCTATTTTAAACCAAAAAAGCCTTCAAAGGGGACCCTCGTGGGAAAGAGGGAACTAGATCAAATCATTACCTTATAAGTTAACAATTTATAATTAATAGCATTATAATTCAGATTTTATTTACACTGTGGCAAGTACACAATCTCCATGCTGTAGAGGATTTTCATATCTAGGAGTGGAATGCCTTTGGTCATGTAATGGATTTTTGGATATCACACAAAACTTCACAAAATTGCTTATAGATAGCCAGAATTCGATTTTCCATAACAGCTTTTAATTAAAAATAGGTCCGCAATGTGTGCTTGTGAGCTTATGCTTAGTTTTGCTCCATTCCGTGAGAGTTTGTTTTTGAGTTATTTTTTTGTAAAAAAAAATACCTCTTAGTCGGTGGGTCTGGGGTATGTTATCATTGGGTCAATGGGTCAATGGGTCAATGGAAGAGTGAGGGATTTATGTATGTCACACCAATCAGATTGGAGCTACTATAAACAACCGATCAAATGGCTGCTTTTTAAGGTGAATCATGTGCGTGGAGATTTCATCCTGATTTTAGAACGGCCATCTTTGTTTTTCTACAAACAGAAGCAGGTGTTCTTCTGAGACTTCTGATGCTTCGTTTGCTATGGTTGAGCCCAGGACTTTGAGGATGGGTTTCAAAAGAGTTCAGAATTCAATAATCAGCCGAAGAATCATAGTCTTTGGAATACACTAACATGTCATCAAGGCTTTGCCCTGGGAAATTTTGAATAAAATGAGTCTTACCCGCTCAGTAACTTGGTGAATTCTAGGACAGGAACGATTGTTTTTAGTGCAAAATGCACTATTGGGATTTCGTCCATGATGGTACATGTTGTTGTTGTGTATTCCCTAGGCTCCCATCAATATTATTTGCATGACGTGCAGTTCACAAAAAAAGAATTGAGTCCAAACCATATATGTTTGCGCAAAATGTTTCAGTTTGCGAATGCAAGTTTCATTTAACCCATTGACGCCTGAATGACCCACCCCTAATTCCATGGCGTTTTTTGGAATATTTCAGAGCAAGCGAAAGCACAAAAATAAACCATATGCGCAGTAACCACAGGCTACACAAGATCAGGTGTCAAGACACCGTTTATTTAAAGTTGAATAAATGAAGGGCCGAAATTTCAAAAAAAATATTGACAAAAAGAACTCAACCTGATGTGTAAAACTGATAAGAAAAACAAGAAATTATATTTTTTCTTTACTGTGCGACAAAATGTCCCACAGAAGTTGAGAAAATTGAATGTGTGAAAATGAGTTAATTATTGACTTCGGAGGAAAAAAACGAAACCAAATAGTACAGGATTTCATTCTTGTACTATAACGGCTAACATTTGACAAAGCAACGAAAAATAAAAACAAAGAACTCGTGTAAAAATCACTCTG
>Ga0099801_1251235_pt1:10000-12500 | contig 14301 bp, 8 predicted proteins | sample Orb8nscriptome_4_FD_81145 | JGI IMG/M metagenome (GOLD analysis project Ga0099801, IMG submission 81145) | Coral microbial communities from Puerto Morelos, Mexico - Orbicella 8 T A metatranscriptome (Eukaryote Community Metatranscriptome) | ecosystem: Host-associated > Invertebrates >...
TTTCAAAGGTTCTTTCCGCTGCTCTGGTTTGTAGCTGTTGCAAATGCTGCACCTTGCGATGAATTCTGTGATTTGCTTGTAGATGCTTGGCCAGTAGAAGGCTTCTTTGGCTCTCCTGAGACACCCCTGAATGGCCAGGTGACTGGCATGTACTTTATCCATCATGCATTGCCTGAGGCTAGATGGTACTACAATGCCCTCACCCTTGAACACAACACCATCCTGTATTGACAACTCTTCTCTGAAGGGAAAATAGACCTGCAGCTGGGAGGGTACGTCAGCCCTTCTCTCTGGCCAGCCTTGTGTGATAATAGGAGCTAATGCCTGGAGCTCTGCATTTAACTTCAGTGGCACTTTTGATTTCCTGCAAGGTTAGTTTTTGAATGGGCACAGACTCTGCCATGTCTACATACTCAGTCTCAACTTCTGTTGGTGATCTTGTGTCAGCAACATTCCATACTTCCTGGGTGTCAACTATGTCTTGTTTAACTGGGGGAAGGTAAGCTCGGCTAAGTAGATCAGCCATGTGCATTTCTGTTTCCTTTCTGTAGGAAATGTCTAAGTCAAATTTCTGTAGATGCAACGGCATTCTCTGCAATCACTTTGGTGCACTCAATAGACTTTTCTTCATAATAGACTCCAGAGGTTTGTGATCAGTGTCAATAAAGATCTTTCTGCCACAGACATAGCCCTCAAATCGCTCAACTCCAAAGACAATTGCTAGTAGTTCCTTTTCTATCTGAGCGTAGTTAGTCTCAGTAGGCGTCAGAGCCCTGGAGGCATATGCCACAGGGTACCCATACTGCATCAAGGATGCCCCAAGACCACTCATAGAGGCGTCTCACTGGAGTACGGTCTTCTTTTGGGGGTCAAAGAACTTGAGCATGGGTGCCTGGGTTAAAACCTGCTTCACTTGATCTAGACACTGGCCATGAACTTCTTTGTCCCAGACAAACTCATTGTCCTTCTTGACAAGCTCTGTCAGTGGTTTGGCCAAATCTGCTAGGTTGGGAGCAAACTTCTGTACGTAATTTATCATGGCTAGTACTGTCTGGACACCTGCCTTGTCCATTGGAGGTGGCATTTCATTGATAGCTTTCAGCTTGTTTGGATCAGCCTGGAGACCCTCTGACGATATGATGTGGTCCATGTAGCTGACTTGCTTCTGTCTGAACTGTATCTTCTCTGAGTTGAGCTTGATGCCCTTCTGCTGACAACGGTCGAACACTTCTCGCAGGTTTTGGTCATGATCTTTGAGTGCTTCCTCATCGGTGTCTTCTGCTCCGAACACCAGGATGTCATCTGCTATAGCCTTCTGCCCTGGTAGGCCTTCAAGTGCAATATCAATCCTCTTCTGAAACTCCTCTGGAGCTGGGGACACACCAAAAAGCAAGTGAAGCCACCAAAAGCATCCCCAAGGTGTTCCAAAGGTAGTAGCAAAGCTGCTTGGCTCATCCAGCTGTATGTGCCAGAACACATTTTTTGCATCTAATACTGTGAACACACGGGCCTTTGATAACAGAAGTAGCACATCCTCTATTGTAGGTAAGGGGTAGTGATTTCTGTGAAAAGCTTCATTCAATGGTTTTTGGTCAATACACAGTCTAACTTTGCCACTTTTCTTGGTTGTGACCACAAGTGCTGAAATCCAGTTCATAGGTGTATCAACCGTTTGAATCACTCCAATATTTGACAATCTGTCCATTCTTCTTTTAGAGGCTCTCTGAGGGCAATGGGGACTTTCCGTGTAGGTAACTGGACTGACTGGACATTCTTGTGTATCTCCAAGTGGAGTAGCCCTTCTAGTTTGCCTTCTCCAGTAAACACATTGCTGTACTGCGAAATGTAGTCTTCCACCTTGGGACCTTTCTCCTCCACACCGCTTGACTCCACAGAAAGGATATTCTGGCTGTTGACTGTTAGCAGCTGAAGGTGCTCACTGGCCCTCAAGCCCAAAATGGATTTACAATCACCACGAACAAGATAAAACTCAGTGCTGTATTTCTTATTGTTCTTGGGGTGGACGACTTTGAATCGCTTCTTGCCCAAGGGTTTGACCTGTGACTGGTTGTACATTACCAGGGTCACAGGGGTTTCTTCTAATTCACTCAAGCCGTTTTGGCCACAGAGCTTTAACACTGTCTCATCGGTCATGATGTTTACTGTTCATCCACTGTCTAACTGAAACTATTCCTGATTTCCATTGACCAGTAGAGTGGCAAAAACTTTGTTAGGGTGACGACTGGAGGCTAATGCATTAACCTGCTCTTTCACTTCAACCACGGCCACATATTCATACACCTAATCTTCGGATGTGTAAACCACAGACAGCACTTTCTACTTAGATTCTTAGCAACACACCGCAACAGGGCTCGAAAAATATTTAAATTCCACCTTGCTCGTTGGGCAAGTAACTCTCAGATTTTCAGTGCTTGCCTGGGGCACTTCCCCACTTGTCCAAGTTTTCAAACTCATTAATAATTCATGAACCCAAAAATGG
>Ga0099801_1278313_pt1 | contig 14300 bp, 17 predicted proteins | sample Orb8nscriptome_4_FD_81145 | JGI IMG/M metagenome (GOLD analysis project Ga0099801, IMG submission 81145) | Coral microbial communities from Puerto Morelos, Mexico - Orbicella 8 T A metatranscriptome (Eukaryote Community Metatranscriptome) | ecosystem: Host-associated > Invertebrates > Cnidaria >...
CCGCGCTTCTCTCCTATTTTTTTCACTTGCCGCCCTTCGCACTGCGCCCCAGCCAACTGAACGCCTGGAAGAGGTTAACCTATTCCTAGTTCCCCATGAGGGTGTTTGAAATTGAAAAATTGGCAAGAGTGGTCAGCATTATAACCACAGAAAAGTTGGAGTGGGTGCATTGTTTCAAATACTTTTCTCCTTGACGCACGTGGGTGTCAGCTTGGCGGTATGACCAGCATGGAAGGTAAGAGTATTTTGGTCAGTTTTACACTTAGTTTCTACAAGTGACCAAAATTAAGCAAAGAATATTGCTTTTAGGTAAAGAAAGTGACCATATGGATGCTGTTGTCATCGACAGGTGAGTAAACTTGAAACCTTTGTCTCACTTTTGAGTACTGATATGATCTTATAGTTGAGTGCAAAACTCCAGCTTAAGACTCCAGCATGGTTCAGGAGCCATACTTCACATGGGTCAAATCGAATTGGAAGTTATTCTGACCCAGATTAATTTACACTGATGTAACCAGTTCAAAAATAATGCACTACTAACAAATTTACTCGATCTTTACTTGCAATGTTTTAGCAACTCTGACATTATGACAGTTACAGATGTTGAAGACAATGTTGGCTCTAGTGATCCAGAACCTATGTGGGAAAGCGAGAGTATAAGTGCTTCAATTTTTCAATTTTTCATGGGCTTTCGAAAACAGTTTGGTTGTCACTCCAGTTGACATCACCATACCTTTGAATCAAATGGTAATCACTTTTTTATCATTCTTACGTTTGCTGTGACCATATAGACATCAACACACACTGATTTAGTTCAAGATACTCTTTTGTTGTCACTATTGTGAGAACAACACGAGCGGGAAAAGAAATGCACTGTATGTCAAATTATGGCCACACTTCAAACAAATGAACTAAAAAACTTTGCTTACAATACAGAGGTGACACCATCCATATTCCAGTGCTTCGGAAATCTTTTGTAATACTTGAATGACTTATCAAAGTAACGTTGAAAGAACATCAGTACTACAGTTCAAAGTAAAAGGATTGTTTTGACCAATTGAAAGTGACATGAAACTGTTATGATATGGCTAGTCACCAGTTTCCTTGCTACTTATGGACCACACGGTCTCCGCGCATGTCAAACTGAATGCCTCCATCTTGGATTACTGTACGAGTAAAGTTGTTTTTAGTAATCCTTGTTGAATCCTGGCTCATCCCTCAAATAGTTATTACATCTCTTTACATGGTGGCAGCGGTGGGATGGACAACCACGGCCAGCATTGTTTTGAGCAGATAGAACATTGAATAAACCCGATGGACACGGATTTTGACATCTACTGTTTGTAGCGTGCAGCTGGTTTGCAAGACCGAGTACCTTGATATCTTCAACCAGTCATCACTTCACTTACAAATATGGGCGAGTTATCTGGAATAAAACCGCCTCATATGGATTGGAATGACACCGACTTGCCAACAGTGTTTAAAACTTTCAAACAGTATTGCCAGCTCATTTTTAACGGGCCCTTAAACAAGAAAGAAGAGAAAGAGAAGGCCACATATATCCTACTCTGGATCGGCGAAGAAGGCCTTAAAGTCGTCAACTCCTTTGAACTGAGCGATGAAGACAAAGCGAAAACTGATATGATTTTCGACAAGTTTACGAAGTATCTGGAGCCCAAGTCGAATTTTCGAATTGCTCGTTTCCAATTGCAAGGCTTCAGACAAACAAAGGACGAGTCTGTCGATTCATTCATGGCTAGGTGCAAGCTACAAGCTCAGAAATGCCAGTTCACTGAAGCTGAGATGGAAGAACGTTTAATTGAACAGTTAATTATTGGTACTCGAGAGCGGAAAGTACAAGAAAACGTCCTTGGAAAGGATGAGAAACTAAAGCTCGACAAGGCAATGGACATCGCTCGAACAAGAGAAGCAACGGTTAATGACATGAAATCCCTAGAGCTGCAAGGTGCCTCTGCTGGTACTGATGAAGCAAATATTGATGCTGTCAGACAAGATTCCCACCCATAATGTGGGAAATGTGGACTCAACCATGGAAAAAAATGCCCAGCATATGGTACAAGATGCCAGAAATGTAAGCAGTACAATCATTGGGAGCAAGTGTGCAACAGTAACCAGGCACACGGCCGGCAAACCAGGCCACCACCCCAACCGCAATTTGATGGCCGGAAAAGCGTGCCAAAGAGAAGCAGAGCAAGGTACATATGGTAGAAGAAACAAATTCTGACTTTGAGGAGTTGTTATTTGAGAACATCAAAATTGATAGCACTGGTGCTGATGTGGAGACAAATGAAGCTTTTGCCCATATTAAAGTGAAACTGCCAAATCTTGGCAATCCAAATGCTTTGCTGAAAGTGAAAGTAGATACTGGAGCACAAGGAAACATTCTGCCATTGAGAATTTATGGAAAAATGTTTCCAGATCGCCTGGACGAAAATGGCCTTCTGAAAGATACAACACCGAGCAAAACCAAACTGACTGCCTACAATGGTACATCGATACCCCAGCATGGTATATGTTCTGTCCAATGTTCATATGATTCCAATGAAACTGAGGCCAAGTTTTATGTTGCTGATGTTGATGGCTCTGCTATTTGTGGCCTGCCCACTTCATGCAAGCTCAAACTAGTGGAGTTACACTGTGAGATAAACACAAGCAATAACAGTGTGCACTGCCCAGTTCCTGCAATCCACAGCATACATGACCTCCAGAGGCTCTATCCAGATTGTTTTAATGGTATTGGCAAATTTGAAGGTGAGTATCACATTGTCGTTGACCCTGATGTACCACCTGTGGTACATGCACCAAGGAAGTGTCCCATTCACATCAAGGACGACATAAGAAAGGAACTTGATGAAATGATTGGTCTTGGTATGATTAAACCAGTGACTGAACCCACCGACTGGGTTACAAGTGTTGCCTACTCCCAAAAATCAAATGGGAGATGGAGGGTGTGCTTAGATCCCAAAGATCTCAACCAGGCTGTTAAGAGAAGTCAACACCATACCCCAACTCTAGAGGAAATCACGCACAAGTTTAAAGGCAGCTCAGTATTCTCAAAGTTGGATGCCCGTCATGGTTACTGGTCTGTAGTACTAGATGAAGAGTCTTCCTTACTCACAACCTTCAACAGTCCATTCGGCAGATTCCGATTTACTCGTCTCCCTTTTGGATTATGTGTGTCAAGATATCTTTCAACAGAAAATGGATTTCATTCTTGAGAAATGTCCCGGAACTGTCGGTATTGCCGACGACATCGCAGTGCATGGCCCTACCACAGAGGAACATGATGCCAATTTGCACAATCTCATGCTAGTAGCAAGGCAGCACGGTCTCGTCTTCAACCTGGACAAGTGCAGTATCAGTCAGCCAAAGATTACATTCTTCGGCATGTTGTTTGATGCAGAAGGGGTCCACCCGGATCCCAAGAAAATTGAAGCCATCAGGGCCATTCAGGAGCCACAGGATGCCCAGGAACTCCAGACCTTCCTCAGCATAGCAACCTACATGGCCCCTTTTATTCCAAATTTGTCTGCAATGTCAGAGCCTTTGAGAAACCTACTCAAGAAAGACACTGATTTCCAATGGTCCTTGTCTCACAGTACAGCTTTTGAAAGCATCAAGCAAGCAATTTGCCAGGAAGTATCACTTACGTACTTTGATCGTGAAAAGGAAACAGTCATCCAGGTTGACGCATCCCTGTGGGGCCTTGGAAGTGCCCTCGTACAAGATGGCAAAGTTGTTGCCTTTGCATCCAGAGCACTCACTGACACAGAGAGACGGTATGCAAATATCAAGCGTGAGATGCTTGCAGTTGTTGTGACTTGTGAGAAATTCCATTCTTATGTGTTTGGAAAGAAGTTCATTGTGGAATCTGATCATAAGTCCCTCGAAATGATCCACTTGAAGAATTTAACAGCTGCCCCTCCCAGGCTTCAGAGAATGCTGCTCAGATTGCAAGGTTATGACATGGTAATCAAGTACAAACCAGGCACAGAAATGCGTTTGGCTGACCCTTTATCAAGACTGAATCCCCTACCCAATGAAGGCACAGTTGATCTACACAAGGTGTGCCTGGTCCAGTTCACTGACACGAGGTTGGACTCACTCAAGCAAGACACCGCTGCAGATCCTTAACTATCAGGCCTGAAGGAACTCATCTACTCTGGCTGGCCAGACAAGCAGAAACAGGTTCCAGTGCACTTGAGGAAGTATTGGGCTTACCGAGACGAACTTTCTGTTGAGAATGGGCTAATCTTAAAAGGGGAAAGAGTCATTATCCCAGAGTCACAAAGGAGTGATGTCATAGAGAGAATTCATCAGGCCCACCAAGGTTCTGAGAAATGTAGGCTGCGAGCTAAGTCTTGTGTGTTTTGGCCAACTATAACAAGGACATTGAGTCCAGAGTCCAGACATGTGAAATATGTCAAGAAAGTCAAAATTCACAAGCTAAAGAAACATTGGAACCTCATGAAGTACCCACAAGACCTTGGCAGGTCATTGGAACCGATCTGTTCTTCTGGAAAGGAGATGAGTATCTGCTAATATGTTATTATTACTCCAAATTTCCCATCATCAGGAAAATCCCAAGTGGACAGTCCACAGGAGAAACTGTCGTAGGTCTCACCAAAGGCGTACTGTCGGAACAAGGAGTACCCGAGGTCATTATCTCGGACAATGGGCCACAATATGACTGTCAAAGTTACAAACAGTTCACCAAGGATTGGGGTTTCCAGCACATAACTTCCAGCCCAAGATACCCAAAGTCCAATGGGTTCATTGAACGTCAAGTTCAGACTGTCAAAAACACCCTCAACAAAGCTGAGAAATCTGGAAAAGACCTCACTATGGCAATGCTCTGTCTAAGATCTACTCCTATTGACTCACAGCTCCCATCTCCTGCTGAACTGCTCTATCAGTGAAAGCTCAAATCAAATCTTCCCATCAGAATAGAGAATCAAATGCCAAATAGAGACCAGATTTCCCAGAGGCTAATAGAACGGCAACAAGGCATGAAATATTACCATGATAGGAATGCGCAAGATCTTAGTCCCCTAGCAACTGGACAACATGTACGGATACAGGACCAATGTACCAAGAAATGGTTTCCAGGGACCGTAAGTTGCAAGAGACCAGAACCCTGCTCATATGAGGTACAGACACAGAATGGCTCAATCCTGCGACGTAACAGGTGCCACCTTCGCCCCGCCAGTGCACAACACATCGAAATGGGGCCCACAGATGAGAACACGGTTTCGGAAGCTCACCCAAGTGTTCTTGAATCTGCAGAAGCATTACATACCACTCCTACACCCAGTCCGCCAAGTGGTGCTACTGCTGCTTCTGTGAGACCGACACAGACCCCATGGAGACCACCCATTCCAATGCCAATCAGAGCCCTGAGCCTTACCAAACCAGGAGTGGACGCACAGTGACCAGACCTGCTCGTTTTGCTGAATAACATTTATTCAACTAGACTCATGTTCCTGTTTGTTTTCCAGAAAGTAGAGTTTAAGTTTCACAAGTGACTTTGCATTGCATATGGTCTGAACACTGTTCTAAACGGACAATATTCAAGGCATCTAGTTCACAGAACATTGCTGAACAGTTTTATTTTATTTGTTATTCAATCCTGTATTATAAGGGGGATGTTATGATATGGCTAGTCACCAGTTTCCTTGCTACTTATGGACCACACGGTCTCCACGCATGTCAGACTGAATGCCTCCATCTTGGATTACTGTACAAGTAAAGTTGTGTTTAGTAATCCTTGTTGAATCCTGGCTCATCCCTTAAATAGTTATTACATCTCTTTACAGAAACGGGCTCAAGAACGACAGTCGAAATTTCTTCTCAGTGTAAAAAGGATCTGTAACAGTGTAAGGTTTTAGATTAACATCTTGAATGGTAATAAATGAAATAATACTTATAATTCATGGTTCCAAGAAAGAATTGAGGAAAGTGACCGCTGTTTTGAGTAGCTCTTCCCTCGAAAGCACTCCAGAGAAAGAGTATGGAGTTGCGGATGGTAGTAAGCTGACAATAAAGGAGTGTAAAGAAAGGTTAGTATGAGAGAAACACACACCCTGCTAATTCACCTTACTGTTTTGAACCCCAACACAGACTCACATATATCAAATTTTTCAACTATAGAAGTAAAAAAGACCAATGTACTTGATTTATGTTTTCTAGGTCTAAAGCAAGGCATGTAAAGCACTTTCTGTATGAGGACTCTGAAGAAGATAGTGGCCTAGCCCCCAAGTATGTATGTTTTCTTTTTCACTGGTGTTATTTAATTATTTATTGGTTTCATTTCATTTGGATTTTGTTGTTTGGCTTACACTGAGGGCATACTAATGGCTTTGTCACCACTGTAAAACTCCTGAAACTTTAAAACATTCTTCTAGGACCTTCTAGGGCTCTGAAAAATTCCTTCGCAAAAATTTTTCCACCTAAACTTGGAATTTTCCAGTCATTGCTTAATTAAAAAGTTAATGAAAATACTATCATAGCCATTTTCACTTACACTCTTGTGCAAGTGCAAGTAACTGATTTAAGAAAATAATCTAGTTACTGGGAAAGCCTAATCATTTTGAGCATTTACAACACAAAATGTCTGAGTTCCAAGGCCTGGCAATTTTATATGTGTACCCTAGAAAACTGTCGTAACATTCCATCATCTCTGGCTGGGACAGACCGTGTAATAAAGAAGTACACATAATAAGTTACTTTAAAAATCTTTCACTTTATCAACCCAAAAATATAGCTACCCCGGTGTTTACCTATGTAAATCTAGTAAAAAGAGATGAAAAAGGTAGGGAAAAATTAAATCAATTTATATATAACAGTTTACACTAAATAACAAATAGTATATCAGCATTTGTCAAAAATGGATTTGCACGCACAAATGTTACAAATATAAAAATGGCATCTTTTGTCACATTTTAACATACAGCTTCTGTTGATCAATAAATTCGCCTCCTTTATCTTTATTAAATATTTTGTTGACCTTTTCCTTACTTAATTGCTGTACCTTTGCAATAAACTGTCTTGTTCCTCTCTTTCAGAGACCCTGATAAACTTGAACTCTTTGGTGATGTACACATCTGTGTAAGAGGAACTCCTAGCTCCTTTTCAGGCGAGAAGGTCATTAAAATTATGGCCATGAAACACGATGTCAATGTACTACATGTAAAAAGCAACCCCAGAGAGTGTGAATTAATGCTTCTCTTGTTGTTGACTTAAGTTATGTAACTTTCGAAGATCTAGAGGCAAATGACAATGGGTCTTACATAAACAATGGGTCACCTACCCACACTGTTGAGTGTGTCTTTAATGCTGAAAAATTGACGAAGTGTAAAAGAATGGCTACCAAAAAAATCGAAGGTAGCAATTACTATTTAGTGAGAAAGTATTGTAAATGTGCTTTAGCTACAGATCTAACAAGAACCATTTCATATTGCTTAACACCTTCAGGGGAGATACTGAATCAGGTTGTTTTTGTGCAGTATAATTTTAAAGGGGAAGAACACAAATTTAAGCTTTTGGGACATGGGAATGCTAAATCTAAGCACAGTGCCCCCTATCAAAGAACAAAGGAATCAACAAAGGCACATCTAAGGTTAAACCTTAAAGATAACACCCCAAAAGAAGCTTTCCAAAAGACCATCAGAGAGCTAGGAGGGACAATGATCGTAACAAGTGCAGGCCAAACTCTAAGAAACCGAAAGCAAGAGTATAACATGAAACAATACAAACATGTTGGTTCTATGTTGCTAGAACACCGCTCATGGGATGTTTTAGGCAGCCTATTATCAATGGCAAATGATGAGAAGCAGGGGGATCCAAATAATGTGCTCATTAGAAGCATCCAAACCCACCCCAGCCCTCTCCTCTTGGTGCTGGCGACAGCAACCCAGTTTAAAAACCTGGAGACGTATTGCCTCTCTCAATATGTACCTAATGTTATGACAATAGATCAAACATTTAACATCGCAAGTTCAGTGTTACCCCTGCAACGTACCAGGATCTGCTTCTATTTTCAAAAAGAAGAGGGGAGCACCCCATTTGTATTGGGTCACTGCTCATTAACCAAAACTTGACATGATGTATTTAGTGACTTCATCTATTGTATACAAAAGAATTGCCCCTCTCTGGAACAAGGTTTGCGATCTTTTCATGCAGACGGGGATGGGTTTCCTGACAGTGTCAATCTTAGGTGTATGAGCCATTTTTGAAAGATGTTGATGCAGAAAGCAAAAGTACAATAATTATTAACCAGGTGTTCAGACAAAACGATGGTGATGGAGTCTATAAAGAGGGTTTCTTGAATGCTGACTCGGTGGAACTTTTCCAAAGCCTTTATAAGTCAGTTAGGGACAGTTAGAGGGAAATATCTCATTCTTTTGTGTCTTGGTTTGATAGTAAAATCCCCACTATCAAAGAGTCGATTCTTGCAAATGTCAGAAAGGTGGCAGGCTTGGGTTCCCCACCAGCAAAGTTTACACCCATAGCTCTGGGAGTAACAATCATGTTATTAAGCACAAAGAACGTTATCGAGAAGTTTTCCTGCCTCAGTTTGTTCAGGACATGAAAGAAATTAGGTAAGATTATCACTGGGCGTGGTGAGCACAAAATGAAGTACTTGCATCTTGAGCTTAGCACTGATCAATGGTTTAGCATGACTCTTAACAGAGAATCATATGTTAGAAGAATTCGACGCTTGACCATGCTTGAGGTGTTGCAGGGGGACAGCAGCCCGCTTCAGAGTTTAGGAGTGAGAGCTGAAACCCAATTGCAAACATCTGGTTTATCCGTTTCTTGGAAAAAGGCACAAAGCCCCCTTGACGATTTAGTTCTTCAAGAGCATGTGGGCAAAGGCTGGCAAACTTTGTACTTCTCCTGGTGCGATTCAGTGTGCACCCTGTCATGAAGAAAATGCTCCTGCCACACCAGTCTATTTAGTTTTTAGTGGTAGTAATTCTCGCAAGTTTCATTCAGTAGAGTGCAGTGGCACACTCCCAGCAGTTGTCAAATGTTTGTCTGAAGGGATGAAATCATCTGGAATATGCTCGCATGCTCTAGCTGTATGCGAAAAAGTGGGGTTACATTCAGTTTTTGCAGTGTTGCAGTACTAAGAAACCAAAGTTAAATTTGAGAAAAATCAATCTAGGGGGTAAACAAGACAGCCACTGTGTAGGAAGGAAACCAAACCAACCCCGTAAGCATTTCAAAGGCCCAATGACCCAAAGCAAAGTAGTAATAGAGTGCCAAAAGGTGTTTGCAGACAAGTGACCTAGTGTGGGTAATCAAGGAGCAAGCCTTTCGCCTGAGGTAGAGAACCAAGCACTTAGCCAGGCTCAAGTTCAATCCTATGGATACGAGACAGTATCCTCAGATATCCCACGGCTTGCCAATAGCTGTCCTGCTGAAAGCAGCATATTGCCCCATCTTGATGAACAGGGAAATCATTTTTCCTTCCTGGAATTCCTTTTTGACACTGATGTACTGTAGTTACAAAATAGCTCTGCAACTGACACGACTTCTCCTGCCTACCCACAAAATGCAGCTACTATGCAGCTTGAAAACATGGGCTTATAGCAAGGCCAAGCTATGGCAGTTCAAACTCCCCAAGCTTGTTATAATCAAGCAAGGACCGGTACCTTGCATAATTATTTGTTGCGCATGATACCAAAAATACCATGTCATGAATTTCCCTGGGTTCTGAGTCTCTTCATCATTACCTCTGCTGGTGCTTAAACTCACAATATTTCAATCTTGTTCCCAATTGTTGGTGCTGACCTAAAGAAGCACGATTGCTGAAAACGAGATTTTCAATATCTTCTAGTTAATTGCTCAGGAACTGAAATAACGAGAAAGGAAGGTCACGTCTCCCGTTTGCTGCTTATCATCGGCAAATCCCCTTTATTTTGGTGCAAAACGTTTCCCAAAAATGTGATAATAGCCGCATTAACAACAATCTCATCAATGTTTGATTTCCCATTCCCCATTCCCTTTCCCCATTCCGCATTTTAGTAACATCCCCTTGACTCAAGTGCACTTGAAAATCTCAAGTTGCACTTTACATTTAAACTTGGCTTCACATCTTATGACAAAGTGTGTTACTTGAATCACAGGCTGTCAATCATCTTTCGCGGTAAAATCAGTCATGCATATCACAAATGCGATTGCTCGCAAGTGTAGTCATGGGGTTTCTGCAATGGAAAAGAGTGTTCTGTAGTTTCATATTTATTTTGTCGTTACTTTTAACTCAGAGTTTTACCATTACAAGAAACACATAAGTGTTTCCTTGTTGATGAGTACCTGGCAGCTACACAACGAAAGAAGGGGCATCTAATCTTGTTTTTCTCTAGATTGGTTCGTGATCAATGCGGTTTTTGACATAGAAATTGCTGTATGGCTTGGGCTTGGCCTCATCCGCAACATTGGTTTAGGGTGCTTTTAGCTAACCGAGACATGGATCCGCTTTGGAAAATGCATTTCCAGGTGCCTAGTCCGACCTTCAATGCTTTGTGTGATCTGGTACACGGAGACCTACAGAAGCAGCACACAAGAATGCGTTCACCTGTAAGCGCTGCAGCAAGAGTTGCCGTTGTGCTGTGGAGGCTTGCAACAAGGGACAACTTCAAAAGCTGTGGACTGCAATTTGGAATTGGGATGTCTATCGCTAAAACTATCTGCACCGAATTCGAACTTTCTCTTCTCTGACTCAAAGACCAGTTTATTAAGTTTCCATTAACGAGACAAGAGTTACAAGAACTGATGGATGAGTTTGAGGAGGAATACAGGATTCCCCAAATAGTTAGCCCTACAGATGGCTGTCACATCAAAATAAACGCACCCCAGATAACCACAAGGACTACTTCAACAGAAAGCAGCATTACATTGTTAATTTACAAGCCATAGTTAACTCCAATTTAAAATTTGCTAGCAAACAATGTGGTTTTATGAATATTGCAACCACAGCAACGTAAAAAAAGCAAGGAATGTCAGCCAGTTCAGACTCTCAGAAACTTGATGACCTGTTAACCAAGACGGACACCCTTCTCATGGCATAGAACGATATGTTGATGAAGTTGAATAAGCTGGAAGAATTTCAAGGTACAATTGTTGAAGAAGTCATCGGTCTAAAACAAAGTCTACAAGATTCACAGCTAAAAATTAAGGAGAGAGCGGACCATACGGATACTGCCATTTTAAAATGGTTGATTGAAGACCTGGAGAATTGTTTGAAACGTAACAACATTGTGATTTATAAATTTATAAAGTTTTTATTTATATTTGGTTGATAGGTGTGGTTAGATGAGAGTATCTAAACACGGTTGTGACGTTTTAGCTTCGCGTGCATTTTTTTAGAATTATTTTGTATTTATTACGTAGCCTGATCTAAACACTCAAGGGTTGGGAGAATTCTCAAAAGTTATGCAAACCCAAGACTTTGTCTCGGGTTTGTAAAACTGTCTCAAACTCTCCCAACACTCCTCATGTTTAGATGAGGCTGTGTAAACACGGAAAAAGTGTTCTATTGCTTAATTGGGGTGGGGATTAAGGCAGTGAGAGAGCTCATACCTCAATGGAAAATTTATCAGTGTTGCCATATTTCAAGGTCTAATGACTCTTGAAAGACAAGTTGAAGTCATGACAGTGCATAGAACACACAAAACAGAATGCCAGCGACCCTCCCAAACCGAGACCTATTCATGTATATCTTCTAAGATACACTGATAAAGTGTTTATTGTTAAGTCTGCAGCGAGAAAGCTTAAAGATAAGAAATACAAGAATTTGCAGCTGTTCATTTCAGATGACTTGTCAAAGACCGTATGTAAGGAGCAAGCAAAGCTGAGGAGGAACTACCTTCCTGCAGTTAAAGCCAGAAGAAACGTGAAGTTTGCTTTCATTCCATGGAGCGTCCCAGCTCAGATTTTTTACAAAGAAGACAGTACAGAGAAGTTGAAGTCCTTTATGCTACCAAAAGAACAATTCAAGGCATTGGTATTATATCGTTTTGAGAATCTGGTGCTCTTTGTTTACTTTGAAAGCGAGCCTAGGTCAGTCTGTATTTGAATGTTATAAAGGGAGGGGAGAGGGTGATCTTGGCGAAAGTGTACAGGCAACCTGGCTACAGAGGTTGTGGTAAGTACACTTTCGCCTAGGTGTATGTTTTGTTTTTGTTTTGTGCTTACAAAATTTCACTTTTCCTGTAGTTTCCAGATTTTGTTGAAGAAGTTCAAATATGTTTTTGAACCTCACAAGGTTATAATAAAAAGTGGAAAAGTGAAAAAAAACATTCTAAAGTAAACAATGATTCATTAATTTAAAACTAATGTTCTATAATAGCACAAAATATTTAAAGTTAAATTATCCAACTTCTACAAAAGAGAGACCTAAACAGATTTTCTACTCTTTAAAGACTGAAATAACTTTCATTATTTTCTGTAAAGTAAACATGGCTGCTTGTTGGAGTTGAGCTCTCAGCATAGGGGCTTCTGCTTCTTGTGAAAGCTCCTTGCTGAGATGAAAAACTGATATTTTGATCATAACCTGGAACTGGAGCCCCCTGAGCTGAATAACCACTGGAATAAAGTTGGGGTAGCACCATCATCATTTGCATTAGGCGCATCTCATGTTGTCAGGCTATTTCATCTTCCTCTTCAAAATATTCAAGTAACTCTTTTGTAGGGTCTTTCTCTATCACATGCTTCATAGTTGCGATTGCCTCCACTGGATCTGTTTTCAACCTTTTCTTTCCCCTTTTCACAGGAACAAATTGCGCTTTAGCTGCCGTATCACCATCTTTACCACTACTGTTGTCATCCTACACATTGATTTCTTCTGAACGGCTGTTTTTATACTAGAGACACATTATCCATCTGGATGAGCTTGGGCAAACACTTTTAATTTGTCTGGTTATGCGTCTCCACTAAAAAGACCAGCACAAGACGAATTTTGCATCTAGATGAACTATCCTTGGTTATGCATCTTGAACGATGCACTATGAAAGATAGTTCGTCTGGACATGTATAAAGATGAGCATCAGACGAAGAACGTAAGAAAAGACCGCGTTATGAGAGCCAGCGGTTATATGCAAAGAAAACAAGATGGCAGATGCAAGCAATAAGGCAGGTGCAAAACTGCGAAATCGACAATGGAGAGAAACAGAGCTCAAGTACTTTGCCTTAGTCCTGCCAGACAAGAAACAAGAGTTTGGTTACAAACTGGACACGCTTGTGACTAGGAGTATTTCTACTCCCCCCTGGATGGGATGTCAGTCCATTGCAGGGTTACCACCAGCATTAAGTTCGCTGTTACCCATTTAAATACACCTGGGTGGAGAGAGGCACTGTGAGAGTAAAGTGTCTTGCCCAAGAACACGACACAATCTCCCTGGCCAGGGCTTGAACCCGGATTGCTTGATCTGGAGATGAGCGCACTAACCATGAGGCCACTGCGCCTCCCACAATTCCTCTATAACCATATCCTTATTTCTTAACTGATCCTCAAGTTCACAGATTTTGCCAGGATAAACTTCATGAAGGGCGTACTCCTCAACCGTGTGCTGAAGCAAGGATTGGATTGTTGCCATGCCTATTGCCATGCTTGGGGTTGTGTTTGTCATATCCAAAAGGTTCTTGCAGAAACGCATGGATTTTTCTTCTAACTCAGACATACTCATCCTCAGATCACCTACCACATCAGATATCAAATTGGTTGTCGAGACGGAAGATGCAAACAATAGTTCTTTCACAGACTTCATCATTTGTATTTCTCATTCTCCAAACTTAAGGTTATTTTCAATTACTATCTTCTCTACGGGAATATTAGATGGTTGTGGTTCTTCTAATTTAGCTCACTTTGCAGACGAAACAGATGTGGTACTAGATGCCACAATAGATCTCCCCAGCCTGGAGCCAAATTCTCTTTCTGTTTGATCTTTTGTTTCAGATAAAATCTAATAAATACGAACAATCAGATAATTAACTTTCAATAGAAGTGACAGCCCTTCATTTTGTTACCATACTTCAAGCACTCATATGTTGTACACTAACCTTTTTTCTTCAAATACAATAACTTTTTGTCTTTATGTAAAGTGAATCTATGTTTTCAGTATTGTATTATATGCCTATCCCTAGTTTACTCACCTTGTCGATATTTTCTTCTGCCATTAGAGATGATAATAGCGAGGACTGTGAAGAGCTGGAAGAAACACTTGAAACACTGCTGGAAGCTGCACTGCTCTTAACACCACAAATTCCTTTTGATT
>Ga0099801_1242576_pt1:0-2500 | contig 14061 bp, 15 predicted proteins | sample Orb8nscriptome_4_FD_81145 | JGI IMG/M metagenome (GOLD analysis project Ga0099801, IMG submission 81145) | Coral microbial communities from Puerto Morelos, Mexico - Orbicella 8 T A metatranscriptome (Eukaryote Community Metatranscriptome) | ecosystem: Host-associated > Invertebrates >...
TTTGTGCATAGCACAATCTGTGCTGTTGTTAATGGGATCTGAAAACTCATCCGACAGACGAGTTGTGTACCTTTACCTGGCTGGCCAGAGAGGCCTAACTGACAAAGTATCATGTGCACATTGTAATTTCTAAGGTACCTCAAGAGGAGGAAAAGAGGTAGTATTTAGGTATATGCCTAAGACTTACCTAAAATGTGAGTAGATTATCGCAGCATTTTTTCTTGGCATGGAAAATAGTTTGATGATTGTTGAGCTGCACCCACCACTCATGACATAAAGAGTATATCCATACATTACCAGCTTCTCGTTCTGATCACAGTGCAACTTGTTGCCATAGTAAGGAGCATAATATGGAACCAGACTCTGTCTCCACACGGTGTCTTCCCTTCTTCCTTCATGACTGACTGGGTTAACACATCTTAGTGATTTTGTTGCCTGACTGCCGCTGAGACTTAAGCCTTTGCTTCAGATATAACGCGTCATCATTTTACGTCCATAAGTTGGTCTGAACTGAAATTTAACCGATGTCAACCTTAAAAAGCAAATCTTATACATGTTTCCAAAAAAAGGATTTAAAAGTATTAAGACAAAATTGGATAGAAAATCGAGCAATTTCAGTTCTTAGTGGATGAAAATCTGGTACCAGAATAATTTTAAATATTTTACAGTCCTTTTTACATTTTCTCAAAGGTAAAGATATAAATAGCTGCCTGAAATAACACTGAAAACAATTTCCCTTGGGAACGAGAGATACAATTTTCAAAGTTCAGAGAAATTGTGCAAACACGGGTAAAATTTCATCATCAGTTTCATTTTACCAGTACTTTCAAGTGATTCATGCAAAGTTCAACATTTGTTTTTGACATTTGGTTTTGCTAGAAATGAGTGTTTTTTGAGAAGATATTTAAGAGTCTGTCCACACGAGGACCAGGCAGGCGTGACACATACTATCTCACCGATTTCTCTCAAACTTTCACAGATGATTAAGGTCATTAAGTTATTCAAGAGTCCAAAGTAGTTTGGGCTCCTGGTCAATCCCTGGGGTAATAGGTCTTTCACATCAAATCCCAGGGATAAAACCCCGAAATTAGCTCTAAAATTGTACTTCCAACAAAGATTCCTCACACTAACAAAATGCAGGTGATTTTAATCTTTATTTCATCCACCAATTCTTTGAACCTTAAAAGCAATGAAAGGTCCAACGTTGGAGTCATTTGAAATTATTCTCGCCAATGTAGAATATTTGACAATTAACCATGTCACACAACAATTTTAAGAAACTGCAAATTAGGCTTTTTAAATTGCAAATATCTCCAATGGGCAACAATGCATGTCGACAAACATGTAGTCACAGTAAAACCCTATCATAGTGCTATGTTTCTGATGAAAAAAATTTTGGCTTCTGTGAAATATTTGTGATCACATTCCTCCGAAGTACGTGACAATCCAAGTTAATTGGAGCACTCTGTGCACTCTGTGACCATATGCTGCTGTTTAAGGAGCCAGTTCAAATTGTTTGATGGTATCAGTGATGCCAATTTGTTTGTTTTTCAACCCTAAAAACCTTAAGAGATGTTTATCTGCATAGCTAAGGAGTTAAATTAATTATATAAATTCTAAGATATTCACATTATTTACAGACAGCTTACTAAAACCGATACATTTTATGCAGGAAGTCGACAGTTGAGAGCAAAGTGTGTGAGGTATATTTTGCCACATTTTGTTTCTTTCCATGCTTATTAAATTCATTTTCAAACTTGGAATGCACTCAAAGTAATTTCCTTACAGGAGAAACAGCAACCTTCCTGTAAATGTAGGTGTGTGGCATGACATTTGTTTCTGTTACATGTGTCAGTATATCTACTTGAATTGGGAAATAAAATTCCCCGAGCTCAAAAAAAAGAAAGTCTATCTTTGAGAGGCAATCCACATTCTACAGCAAATTAAGTCCTTTTCGGTTACTTTTGTTAAATCTGATTGCATGAGTATTTTTCTGAGATCAGGCTAATGTAAACATTGTTGCCATGAAAAGCAAACAAAGATAAAGCAAAGCATGTACTAGTCTGTTAGCTTCTGTTGTGTTGCCACAATTCACTGTATTCTCTGTTTCTATGTATCTGTGATCTGGCGACTAAATGATTATCCTTACGCTTTAATCAATCGTTTGAATTATGCTTTGTGGTATCATTTACCAATCCGATAATAATTAAAAACACTGGCATTCAACGATGCCTTTTTTTGTGTGCAATATTGTGAAAGACCGGAAGTACAAACGAAATAATTGAAGTTTTCTGATTACAAAATTTTTCAGTTCTTACAACATCTTAATAGGTAGGAAAAGAGCTGCTGAAGACTATAAACTTGATTGAAAGATATCCTAGTTATTTGGATTTTTGCAGAACCGGAGCCGGCCTCTCATATGTAGTTTTATGTACATAAATGTTATTGCTTTAGTAAGTGTCACAATATTGTCTCTTAAGTTCTTTATTTAATGACGCAA
>Ga0099801_1242576_pt1:7500-14061 | contig 14061 bp, 15 predicted proteins | sample Orb8nscriptome_4_FD_81145 | JGI IMG/M metagenome (GOLD analysis project Ga0099801, IMG submission 81145) | Coral microbial communities from Puerto Morelos, Mexico - Orbicella 8 T A metatranscriptome (Eukaryote Community Metatranscriptome) | ecosystem: Host-associated > Invertebrates >...
TATTTTGCTGACATAATCAACGTCTTCTTCCTCCTCTTGGGAAGCACTTACATTTCGCTTCAAGACACCTCTTATTAAGGGCTGACAGCCTGCTGAAATATCTTGCAACTTGAAGTGTTGAAAGCCATTCCTCGTTTCTAAACAATTTATTTCCATTTGCTGATCTTGGACTCTTAATTTTACATGCAATATCAGCAGGATTTGCTTTAACACCAGTTTATTCTCCTTGGAAGAATGTATCCTGCAAAAAAGACCGAACGTGTTCAGAAAATCAGGTAGACTTCTTCGCTTTCTTCAGTGCCCAACCCTCCTCCAGTGAAGGACTGTCAGCTGATACTGGAGACAATTCTGTCACTGATGGCACAACACCAATTGCACCTTGCACATAGTCTCCAGTGACAGTTTTACAGGTTTCCACCCACTTCGCTATAATGCTGTCGCAGTCAGATTCTCTTTCTAACTCGATTAAGTGGCTACCAACATCAAGATGTTTTTGTAGACTTTTAAATTCCTGGTAGATTTTTACACAGCCTTGTTCTGGGCAGGAATAGGAAGCAACCAATCGAGTTGCTGACTCTGCTTCTTCTGACTGGCTTATCTGTACCTCCGTTGGTGCTGATGGTCCAACATCATGGGCCTGAGTTGCTACTGCATGAGACGTGCCGACATCTTGAGATGGTCGGCTAAATGGCCAAAGCTCTTTGATTCCTGTGGGTCCTTGTGGAGTACCATACTTCTTAAGCTGTGCCAGAGAAAAAAAACTTGCCGGTACCCACATTGTATGCCTTCCAAGCTCTCAGTCCAGCAGGCTCAAACAAAAAATTGTTCAGTGCTTGAATACCAGTCATACTATGTTTCGTCATACTTTGAAAAGAATCTTGAATTCTTGCAACAGTGGCATAACAGCCCTTTACCCCACCATAGAACTCAATTGCAACCTTCATTGTCTTTGGCGGTGTTTATGTCATTTCCCTTGTTTACAAATCGCCGCATGTGACTTTCAAGAGGGGCTATCCCGCAATCACAAACATCTTTGCCGGCTTGGGGTCATTGAAGTCGTACCGCAAGATTCTGATTCCAGCACGCTCACTAATACTTGGCAATGACAGGATAAGAAACACATTGTGATATTACCCAGCGTTATCAGATCGCAGGAAAGCCTCACTGAGGTTGGAATAACTAGACTTTAAAGCCACAAGCGTACTTTCCAGGATCGATGCCCCAGCAAACCAATTTTGAGTGTATTTGTCAAAAAGGTGGATGTAGCTTCTCATCTAGAGAAAGAACAGGATTGTATTATAATAGTACTGTCACCATTAGGCTTACAGGTAATGTAGAGGTAAAGCTCCATATTATCAAACACCCATGTAATAGGGGATTTATTTAAATGATGCATTTGTATTTCGTTTTTAGCAGCATTTTTATTCACATATGTATACATATTTAGCAATTAGATTATTTGCTGTTGATTTCTATGAGGTGATAGCTGATGAGGCCGAATCTTACTAAAAGCTACTTCAAATAGTGGTTTCCAATTATTTCTTGGTGTATTATTAAACTTTGCGCCTTAAAAGATTGCTTGGGTTGAATTGTCATTTAAAATTGAAGTTGTGTACGCACGCGCATCAATTTTTTTTTAATAATTTCAACTTTTTTTGAAATCAAGAAACCATAAATGTCCTTCATTTTCTCTTCTCAGGAATTTAAATAACCATTTGCATTAAAATTTTCCTCCAAAACTTTGGAAGAACGAATAAAACATTGCCATTTTATAGACGACCCCCAGCCACTGCACACTAATGGTGTGCTTATCTAGATCACCTGGGCTGGTTATAGAAACATCAGTATGGATTTAGATGTGGGTGTAGTACGGCACAAACGGTCAACTGAACAACTCTGTGCTTGATGCCATGGATGGAGGAAAAGTCGCTGGTATGCTATTTCTTGATATATCCAAGGCATTCGACTCTATAAATCACAAGATACTCCTGGGAAAGCTTGAACACATAGGGCTAGCAGCAAGGAGTCTGAGATGGATTAAATTGTATCTTGCAGACAGACAGCAATGCGTGTGTATAAACAGGGAGATATCAGAGACTTGCCCTATTGACCTGGGTGTGCCACAAGGAAGTATCCTAGGCCCGCTTCTATTTAATGTTTACATTTTGTCAGCTGCTGTAACAAAGAGTGAACTTATATTGTATGCGGATGATGCTGTTTTAATAGTTGCGGCATCAACACCCCAAGAGCTTAATGATGCCCTTCGACATGACTTCACCCTAATCTCCGACTGGTACACCAACAACAAATTAACGCTTAATACGAAGAAGACTAAATTGATGCTTTCGGGTAGCAAGGCAATGTTGTCTCCGTTTAATGACTTTCAGTTTTCTACTGACAAAGGGCAAATAAATCGTGTTTCATCTTTTAAGTATCTAGGCGTATTATTGGATGAGAAATGGAAATGGAAGATGCACATCAATAGCCTCTTACAAAAATTAGGACATCGCCTGTCAGTCTTCAATCGAATCTATCATATGCTGGATCAGAAGTCTCACATCATATTTTAATGGCCTTGTCCTACCACACCTAGATTATGCAGATATTGTCTGGGGTGACCAGCCTGGTCTTACAACACAGATGAAACAATTACAATCTTTTCAAAATTGCTTTGCGAAGAACATCGTTAAGTCGAAAATGTCATCAGCAGAGGCTCTGCCATCGTTGCAGTGGGTGTCTTCACATGCGAGGTGGTTAGGTCATCGCTGTTGTGTTGTGCAAGATGCAATGAAAGGTAGCATCCCCGAACATTTTGGTGTATTCAGATCCACCATGAACCAACAACACAGTTATAATACCCAAAATGACTACATGCCCAAAGTCAGTAGGCCAAGAACAGAATGGGGAAAAAGCAAAACATATTATGAAGCCATTAACGACTGGGTCACACTACCAAGTGCTTTAAAGAAACTGATGCCGAAAACTATTTTTAAATACAAACTGAAACAGTTTTTATTGAACCATTTTAACCTTAGTTAGTAGTAGTTTAATTATTGTTTTAGTTTTTAATCTTAGTTAGCTTACCGCATAGGTTTTTGTCCTTTTTATTGTATTTTAGATTTTAATGTATTTTAATGGTTTAACATTTATTTTCTCAGAGGACCCTCCTGAAAACCACCTTATGGTGACTGGAGGCCTCTTAAAATATTATGTATTATTATTATGGCTGAAAGTGTGCAATGGCTCAGCCAATCAGATATAAATTTTTGCATGATGGAGGATCTCTCACATGGCTCTGGGAGAGGCTCTTTGAGGTTGATGTCCCGCAAAACTTCATCAGGGAAATCTTCCCAAAACTCAGGTTGCTCTATCGGGTCTTCATCTTTTTTTGTCCCCCTATAAAATAAAAGAATCATTGTTTGTGTGTCAACCCTACCCAAGCTACAATGTCTATGCTTTGCTGGCATTTTTTTTTTACCATTTCCCCCTATCTTATTATTTCCTCAATTTTTATCCAAAGTTTCATTTTCTGAAAAATTTATTCATTCCTTATTTTTGTGAAAACTTCGTATTTGTAACAAAAGTTTAATCTGAGCCAGTCTAAAAAAAAATGGGTCACACAGGTAGATTTTGATACAAAAATATACCACAAATAAGTGGCCACATATTGGTGCTTGAAAGCCATGTTGGGCTTCAAAATTAGTATTGTTGAAGACCACTGATTTGACTTAAAGTTTGGTAGCACATGGTTCAAACACTGGTCTCACAAGACCCAAAAGCGCGGGAAAAATCATCACGCAATGTCTCGCATGACTGAGGAAAAGCACAGGAGTTAAAAAAATTATATGCTCCAGTTGTTATTGTTACTGTTACTGTTACTGTCTTGTTTGATTTGCTTTAATTTTAATTAATGTAATAAGAGCAATTGCAAATTAAAATAAGTAACTAGTGTATCTTATAGATAGTGATTGCTGCGCAGAGTGGCGTGGGCGATGTAGAAGAGTTTGTAATGACTCTTTTGTGAACACAACAATAACAGTTTTTTTTAACATAAACAGGATTTTTTAACTCAACAATAAACAACAACTGATATGAGCATGCTGCACTTGTGACAGTTGGGAAGCTATAGAGACAAACACTTGTTTATTATAAAGAAGTGTTTGTGTCTATAGGTTTTCAACTGTCACAACAGTCTTTTTTTCATTAAAAATTGCTGTGGCTTCAACAGTTAAAGGAACTTCAATAATATCATCATCAGTCAGATCAGAAAATGATTTGTGGTCGGTATCCAGATTCTGTTCTTGGTAGAGAGTGAACAAATGTTGGATGACATAGTCAAACATCTGAAGGGAAATAGTTTCTTTGTTTTTGTTTATAAAAAGAGCACTGATAAGGATTTTGCTTTTGCATTTGGATTTCAACTGTGACAATTTGCACTCAGTGCACTGGAGGATTTCCTTTCCACTGTCTGCAGCAATTATTTTGGTGTGACACTTGTTGCAGGAAAGGAGTCTTTGTACATAATTTATACCCTCTGGTGGAAAGTTGATTTTTTGCTGTTCTGGTGCACTGGATAAGTCATCGAGTCTTTCAATTGTTTTGTTGACCTTGTGGACTGTTGTGTGCTTGTTGAATGTTAAATAGTTGCTGTCTTGGTATTCTCATACTGAAATGTTTTTGATGTCGTAACAGTGCTGTGATGTTACTTTATGTATATCATTTTCCCATAATACAGTGCGAACCGACCCAGTGTTGTCAGTGAACACAGCTTCTTGCATTTGGAGGGATTTACTGTTGATATTAAGGGTTTTTATTTCACCGGTAAATGTTATTCTTCCACAAATATTGACGTAAGTGTTTGGTTCACCATGCAATATGTCCTCTGCTGTGGTATCTGTAACGTCTGCAGCGACTGGCAATTCCAAAACGAGATGAAACAAAATGAGCTCTAGGCGTGTCGTGACAAACTAGTGGGTGAGACTACTTTACAGGTCGTCTTCAAGGGTAGACAAGTAAACCACGGAAAACCAAAGTTGACAGTTATGGGTGATTTATTACATCAACATAAACGATCGTAAACTGAAATAACAATATGTAACGAATTTCTATTCAATTTAGCGGAAAAGTTGCGTAACAAATAGTCAAAACTTACACAAAACAAACTAACGACTTGGAATGGATAACAACGAAATTGAACAACAATGCATCAAAAAGTAGCCAGCGTAAATACTACACTAAGATACTAAATAAGATTCGATCACAGAAGTACACAACAAAAGGAACTAATTAACAGCTCAATGCTTTCGAGCCTAAAAGGTGGGCGTTCACTCTAGTAACGTTCAGAACACTTTCTAATTTAGACGATTATAAATCAATCAACATTGTACAAATGTTCCTTTGTATTCCTTCGCCCATAGCTATAAAAAACGTAACCTAAGCAAAATGACAATGTACTCACGTATCGGTCCTGCTTGAGCCAAGGGTTAGGAAATCTAAAAGCATCAAGAGTTCAAGGTTGACAAGACCACACGAGATGGAAAGAAAAACTACTTTAAACGGATGCTAACTCAGCTTTTATATGCGCGTGGTGACGCTTAAAGGTCCAATTACAAAACCAATAAAAAAGAAGTAAACATTGTAACTACGTTCGTAACTAAGATAAAGAGACAATTATTAACTAATCAAAATTGACCTTTGTCTAGTGTCCTTAACAGTATCTTTTGTTTGTTTTTCTTCTGTGTTTATAGGTCGATAGTCAAACTCTGATTCTTTGTCACTTGGATCTTGAAGTTTGGTCTCTTGTTGATCAGAAGTTACTATTCTGAAGTCTTCTCATTTTTTTTAGCTGAAATTTTGTCAGCTTTATTGGAGATGATGATTCATACTTGCGCTTGAATGTAGGGTGCTTCTCTGGTGAGAAGCACACTGTCCGGTAAATGTTGGTACTGGTTTGTATCTTGAGATCAAAATACTGATTATTGTATTTGCTTGTTTTTATGTTTGAGAGGTCATGTAGATATCCAACTATAGCACTTTCTGGGAAGAAAAAACAAACTGATGTTTAAAGAATGTTAAGACTTCACTGATCCGTGTTATCATTTTGGAAGAGAACCTCTGTGTACTAAATGATTATAGACACAAAATATGAAACTGAGCTAGCTGGGAACCAAAAGGATGCTTAATATATGTTGTTATTATTAAGAGGGTATGTGTAACATGGGATTGAATTTAAAATCAACTCTAATAGCATGGTTAACATACCATTGGAATTATCCATGGTTGCGTCAACTGCAAATGAAAATGAAAGAATTAAACACTATTTTATAACAGTTAAATACATATGTTAAGAATATTTAGACTTTACTGATAAGTGTTATCGTTTCGGAATGGAACCTCTGTCTAATAAATCATTATGGACACAAAATACCAAACTGTGGTAGCTGGGAACCAAAAGGATGCTTAATATATGTTATTATTAAGAGGGTATGTGTCACATGGGGTTTGACTTTAGTGTCAACTGTAATATCATGGTTAACATACCATTGGAATTATCCATGGTTG
>Ga0099801_1078526_pt1 | contig 13997 bp, 15 predicted proteins | sample Orb8nscriptome_4_FD_81145 | JGI IMG/M metagenome (GOLD analysis project Ga0099801, IMG submission 81145) | Coral microbial communities from Puerto Morelos, Mexico - Orbicella 8 T A metatranscriptome (Eukaryote Community Metatranscriptome) | ecosystem: Host-associated > Invertebrates > Cnidaria >...
CCTTTTATCTCCATGCAGATATTGAATTTTGAATGCTGACTGAAAAGGTTTTTTCGTTATCCTTTTTTAAAAATATTATTCCAAAAACAATTTGTGCAAGTCATTTGTATACTCTATTTTATTTTACATTTTAATTCATGTAATATTATACTCTTTGGCCACCCGAGTGGCAGTCTGCAACCTTTGTTAGGGAAATACATCATACCCTTTATACGGATCATTGTGTTCTTTCGTCTGCACTACATTGCTACCTTGTTTGGGCGCGTTTCCAGGTCTTTCAAATCTCATGTAACTCCGTAGTGACTCGGACTGATGACGAGGTAGAATTTGAAAATTAAACGAGACTTACCAAGTCGATGTTTGATTGGAATTCTTCCTCATCATCAGTCAGGAACGAAGGAGTTACATGCCCGACCCGTAAGTTGGTTTCTTCCCTCCCTTTCCTTCGTTCCTGCTTTTCTCCTGGAAACACTCCCTCTTTAAAGACTGACCAGATAAGCATGCGCATGCTTCTCATGTAACTTTACTTTAATTTTACCTTTCTTTTACCGTTCTTTCATCAGTTAGCCTATGACATTTCACTATCACTCTTAGAGTATAAATGTTTAGTAAACAATACTTTTCTCAGGATATGAGCTGGTCAATAACATAAGTCCTTCGTCATTTGCATTCTTATCCATGGTCGTGTGCCCTACTGCCACAGAGTCAGACTCCTGGTATGTCAATTATATTATCCAAAGTACTGATACAAGTGTGATAACACAATAAAAAGCACTTTTCCAGCCTACACATGAATTTATTTGTTGTGGGGTACCGGAAAGGATTTCGTTGTTATTTTACACCTAGATATAACGATGAGTCCTCCTCTCTCATGCGGTGTACTCACACCTTTAAGAAACCTTTATTTGCCTTAGCACTGTACACTAAGGCATTATTGTATACTAAGGTATTATACAATGCTTGTCTCACATTGTAATAAAACCACATCTGACAATGACTTGTTAGCTTGGTGGCTAAACTTGCCTGTGATGGTTATTGCAGGCATTCCAAAGAAGTACACATAACTTTAATTACCAATCATGATTAGGGCTGGGTTGCTCAAAGTCCGCTTAAGCTAACCCAGGATTAGCAGGAACTTTAATTTTAGTTTTGTAACTTTTCGGTGAGGCTTTCTGTTTGCAATGTTTGTCCTTCAGTTTTAAGCTTGACTAAGCTTAAACTATAAAAAAGGTGAGCGTCAAAGAACATAATTATACAAAAAAAAAATTAATACTTCAGTTAACTTTTAATGTTGGGTCAGCGTTAACCGGCTTTCAAACAACCCGGCCCAGTAGTTTAAGTGTGAAGTGAAGCTTTGGAGCCGAATGGCTCATAGCTGCCGGAGCTTATTCCGGTTTCTGTAGCATGAAGCGGCTAGGAGTATTTCTACTCCCCCTGGACGGGATGCTAGTCCATCGCAGGTCGCTCCCCTGCAATTTGTTAGGTTTCCCCAACAATTTGCCAGTACCCATTTATACTCCTGGGTGGAGAGAAGCACTGTGAGAGCTAAGTGTCTTGCCCAAGAACACAACACAGTGTCCCCGGCCAGGGTTCGAACCTGGACCGCTCGCTCCGGGAATGAGTGCACTAACCATGAGGCCACTGCGCCTCTCACAGTTGAAGTGATGAAGTATCTTTATTGATTTCATAGCTGGCTGTTGTCCTTTGTCCTGGGATTAACTTCAAACGATGCTCCCTGTCTGCAGGTGAAGGATGCTTACAGAATTCTTGTCGGAGAATGCTTTGGAGAGTTTAGGTTTTTGAAAAGCATCATTGACAATCCCTCCAATTTCAATAACTCCTTTGGTGAAGAACATGAATGTCCTGCCTGTCCTAAGGTTTGCTTCAATTTGTTTAAATAAAGTAATGATATTTTATTTATCCCAGCCTTATTTACAATTTGTAAAATTTTGGTTTTAAGAGTGCAGCGCACATCAGTGAAAGTGGAAGAAGTAAGGAAGGAGAAGGTGACACGGTGATGACAGAGGCACATAAGTCGGAGAGTGCAGCATACACCTGTGAGAGTAGGAGTAAAGAAGGAGAAGAAAGACACCGAAGAAGAAAGACATCGCAGAAGAAAAGATCGTGAAGATGAATGTCAAGAGCAACGAAGAGAAGAGAGGTGCCGAGAGAAAAGGAGGAGGGAAAGAGAAGATGAAAAGCTTGAATACATGATGAAAACAATACCTCATGACAACATCAGTTAATATGTTCAGTGTTTTAAATTGTAATGTTCGTTATTGCAATGTTTCAAACTTGTATTATGTGAAATGGTAAATCCAGTGTTGTATTCTGAAGTATTCTAATGTCTGATGTTCATATAATAAAATCTCAACTTGTTATTCTTCTAGGAAAATGGCAACATGTATATTTCCATTGATGCTCTGTTTGGATGTGCAAGAAAGTGCAGTGCTGGGACTAGTGACAAAGCAGCTAATCATGGAGAGACAATGTTTATTGAGCAAGGGAAGGCTGACTCATTTTTGTCTTCTTACAACAAAAAGTCAATGTCCAGAGCAACCGTGAGTTTTTCTAATATTATTTTTTGAATTATGTTGTAGTAGTTTTTCTATAGGTTTGTTGATGTAGCTGTGATTTCTACATAAATTGATTTGTAATGTAGCTAGCAGAGCTATGCAAGAGAATTCAGTATGCCTAACCATGCCCAAATGCCAATACAATTGTAATGCACACTAATGGTGTAAGCAAATTCCCTTGCAGGAAATTTTTTCCTCACATACGTTTAATAGACCTTTTTCGCTTAGTCGGTTTGTTGTTCCATTACAGACAAATGTATACATGACGCAAAACAGTCAACAGACGTGAACATCTAAATTTAGCTTAAATCAAGTGGTGCCAAAACGAACAAAGGAGGTATAAACCTAAACATAGAGCTCAGGAGACGAAAAGCTCGCACAAATTCAGGATGCAAAAAACATAACTTTGACGACACAGAACGGATCTCTAAGAATCTTGAAGTAACACAACAGCAGACAACAGCCAGACAAAAAGCTACCGCAAATATGATCCGTGGTAACAAGCCACATAACTTGACACAGTTTCAATCTAACAATTGGGCCCGGCTGCACAATACAGAGTGCAAGTAATCAACATGATCACCGACTTTGTTTCTCCAGAGCAAATAATTAAAGAGATACAACATACATTTCTGCAATACAAATGAGGCAAGACAAACCACAATTTACTCGGCACATGGCAAATTACAGAGATGTCAAACTCTACAAAGCGATAGATAACAGCTGAAACTATGCAGAGCTCTGACCTCTAACAGTCCAACGTCTCTACTCTACTTTCAAAAACAGTCATCCTGATAACACAACATTAAGTGCCCTTCAGAAACATGTGAAGAGCAAAATAAAAGGTTGAGAGGCTGGAATTTATAAGAGAACGGCAAATGTAGAAATGTCACGAGCCGTAGGAGTCCGTAGGCCTGTAACCCGAATCAAACACATTTTTTTTTTTACTTGTGTCTGACGTCACGTGGCTTAAAGCAACCAATCAGCAAAAACAGTTCGCCAGGCGAACGGTTGGAAGAGCATAAACAATAGTGTGACTACAGGCGGATTTTTCTCGCCTCGCGCCTTGCGCTCGTTTTCGCGCTTCGCATGCGTGCTGGTGTATCGCACTGGAGCCCACTAATCCGCCTGTTCTGCTGGCTAGTTTTTTTAAGGTTCTTGTGTGATATATAATTGCAATTAATAGGTGAATTTGTTAAGGCATGGTTACAATTAACTTAGATAGCGTTTGCATGTCTTGATGTTAGGTTTTCCTCTCAGTTTGGTTAACTTGGTTGGTAGTAATTGACGAAATCTCACTTAATCTCAATTAATGTTTGGGCAGGTTGCATATAACGGGAAGCGGCTAGAGTGCTTTGGTTTTGGTGATGGCGAAGTGATGGAAAGGTTGTGGTCCTACTTAAGGCCAACATCAAAGATCACGAAAGAGATGACTCCTTCCCATGGAGTGGATACATTGACTGACTTTTTAGTGCATCATGCCAAAAAGTCTATTTCAAACATTGGCGTGTCTTCACATAATATGTATTTGAAGTGAACCAGGAAGAATTGCTATACTAGCAATAAGTATTCTTATAAAAATAACATATATTTACAAAGATAAAGTTAAAAACACTGAACGTTTGAATACAAATTTGATAGGGGCCCTTTTCTAATTGGGTGTACATTGTTATAGGTGAACGTCTCTGTGACCACTTAAAAAAAGGTGAGCAAACAAGGAAAGAAACTGAAGATCAGCTGGCATTGCTTCTTCGCAAGCGTAATGAAACAGACTTGGTCCAAGTGCAATTATCCTGGCAATTGAAAGTGGATATGGCTTCAAGTACAGTACTACATCAAGTATTTCACACAACAATGTAATTCAGTAACACTAAAGAAAGGGCTAATCACGACTCAATTTCAAAGTATGAGCTTGAAAAATCTGCAATTTTAACTAACAATTTGATTTATTGGTTACTGGAACACTAAATTTAGTATTTTTTTTGTTCAAAATTATTTTGCCAGTTTAATGTAAATTGTCAGTTGTTTAGTTAGTGATGCAAAATGGTCATTGGCTTTCCACAACCACAACTGCATTTACAGGTGCAAAAGTGGAACTAGCAACTGTGGAGGAGTGGACAAAAGCAGAAAAAGAATCTATCCTTCAGGAATCTGCAAAGACCAATACAAAAGCTGGCAAGTTGCCATTAGTGAAGATCCTCCCTTCCCAACTGAGCCATTGTCATCGTCATTGTTGTTATCATTATGATGGTTGCCATTATCATCCTATTGATTATTAAATTGACACCACTTATCATTATGGTACTGTACCATGGCATTGACCATCATCCACGTTTTTGCACCATTAGCACTACCATTTAATACCATCGCTATTGCCATTACCATCACCAACATTGTTATCTTAATCATTGCAATTATTTTATTTTACAGATCACTCTGCTCCAGCAGTTAAAACAATACTAGACTGTGAGGTAGTGTCATATGACCTTGGCCATTTGTATTTTGTAGACTAAATGCTTTTTGCTCTTTGATGGTAGAGACAGGCAACATAAATAGCCCACTTTGGATATAAGATTCAGCCCGAAACAACAGACCTCAGCACAAGGCTCTTTGGAATAAACTGTAAAGTTTTGGGGGTTTATTCGCCAGAGCCGCACAGTGATTTCTATTTCTATTATCATTTGCTGGATTCTCTTTAATCTTGACCTACGAGTTTGATAATAATCTCTTTTTGTTTTACTGATTTCAGAACACGTCTTTCCGAGTGTGTATCTGGTTGATACGTGGCAGATCTCAACAACTCAATTAAAACAGTAACTCTTCTTAACAGACCTAAAAACTTGAGCGATCAACATCCTACCAAGCGGTGCTTCACTTTTTTGGCTTGGATGAAGAACTAAGTAAATGGAGAACAATGGGCATCGTTGGCCTCCCAATAGTGAAACCTACCTGAGTTACCTTAGGAAGAAGATAAGCGCCGAAGGGATTTGCTCCTTTATGTGCAGAGCAAAATGTTCCGAGAGGTGGTACCGTTTACAGCTGATGAAAAAGTATGCAAGTAATGTAATTATGGCTGCCATATACACGAAAAGATCCATTTCTATATAAGCTCCTCTGTAAGTGTGTGCACACACGGCAGGCTTACATTTTCCAGCTCCAGCTATTTTATGGTGGATGCAAAGCTAGTGTATGCTCAGAAATTGTTATCAGTACTATGATGTCATCGATCTGCAAAGAAATGGTACCTCCACCTAAGATTGTCAGTACACTAATGTACTCACAGCAAAAAATACATGTCCTTGCTGTGTTTTTTCTCTTTACAAATGGACAAGCCATTGCCAAAAAGCCCTGTGGCCAGATTCCAAAGAGAACAAATTCAATGCAGCAGCTGATTAAGCAGGGAGAAGGCGGGGAGAAGCTTTAACGGGATGCAAATATCCCTCAGCAGGGAGAAGGCAGGGAGAAGCTTTAATAGGATGGAAATATCCTCAAAAGATCATCCTCCAGGAAGCATTAGATATCACTTCTTCCTTACGGAATACACTTGATGATTCCAGTTTATCATCGCGTGGTGTACCTTACTGCATCAAATGGCAAATCGTTGATTTAACTCACTGAAAAGATGTGCAGAAGAGTCTGATCTCATTAACAACGAAATAAAGAGAGCTGACACTTTTTACCAGCATCAGCTTGGCTTTCTAGATTCCTGATCAAAGCAGTTGGCAGGTTGCACGGATTCTCACTCCTGCGGTTAGTTATCCATTCTCCTGTCCAAGCACGACGAGCTGGAAGCATTCTCGATCCATCTCCAGAACTTCTTTGCTTGACATAGCAATAAAAGAGAACAAGCAGAAGCAGGCATTTTAACGGGAGGATCCAAAAGAAGTGATGGTAGTAGCCCTGATGAGGAGCATGATGATGGTGTTGATGGTGATGATATAGATGACGACGAAGATGGTGATCAAGATGATAATGAACTAGAAAAAGAGGATGTCCTTGAGGGTCATCGGCAGAAGTTTGCGAAGAATATAAAGGAGAGAAGAACATGGAACAATGCAAGTTAGTAGAGTTACGCTGCGTTTGACCAGCTGACTATTACTTTTAGGCTGATGAGCTAGGTTGGTCTTGCTCTATTCTTTGACAGCATTTTTTAAAGTTTCTAAAACACGGCACATTTTACACAGGGGAAGAAAAGTTGAAAAGTCTCTGATGAACTCAGCCATTCTGATTCTGGTTCGACCTATGATGAACTTTTATCGACGATAAAAACCAGCTTAGATCACACTGAGGCCAAGAAGTATGCTGATTACATACTTCAAAGAAATGAATCCTTCAAAAGAAAGGCCGAAAATAAAGCATTAGAGCAACTAAAAGCAGCAATTGGAAGAAAGGCTGTTCGCTGACGAGAAAAAAAGACATTCACTGGAGGTCGAGTATAAAAGAGGCCAGGAAACATTGGAAAAAGAAAGAAAAGAAAGAGCGAAGCAAGTGGAAGCTGAGGAAAAAGAAAAGCTTGAAGTGGAAAAGAGAGAGAGAAACACCTTGAAGCTGCAAAAAGAGATGTAGCCGACAAGAAAGAGAGAGCTGGTTGAAGCAAAAAGAGAGAAAGAATGAATGGAAGCTGACAAAAAAAGAGAGTGAGCAGACGTGGAGATGAGGGTCCAACACCGTAAGACAGAAGCAGAAAAGGCAGAGCAAGAGCAATTTGAGAACAGGGATCCTCATATACCTGTCGATTTGCACTCGTTTTTGTATTCCCAAATCTTAGTTGATTGACATCCTGTAAGCAATCTTATTCGAGTAACTAGGAAATGTTCCTATGATTTATTTAACATGATTTTGTAGTTTGCTAAGCTGAAAAACGTGATCTGTGTTGTTTTCTTTAATGCCAGATTGTTACCAAGCAACGTACGCATGCCAGAACCAACGTGCTCGTGCCAGAACGTACAGTTGATTTAAGTACACGTACTTTTGGTAAATTAACATATGTTGTTTTCTGCAGGCCACAATGCCACCTCCGAAGACCTCGCAGTCTTGTCGAGTCAAACATCAGGCTTCATCGTCAATGATTCAATTGCTCGCTCTTTTCTGCTTCTTCTTTAACGTTCCATTATCATGCTCTGCTGAATTCGACGCTTCCAGTAAATCCATAACGTTTTATCCCTGTCCACTCGTGTGACACTGAACATGTTAGTAATCTCAGAGACCAGGGTCCGAAATTAACTTTTTTCGGCAGGCGCCAACTGGCGACTGAAATTTTTTTTTCAGGCGCCATATGGAAAAATGTGGTCGCCAAAAAGTGTCAAGAAAATTTTTTCTTCGCAACGAAACACAAACCAAAATTCTTGGTCACCAAGGGCTTGCCGGCAAAATACTTGCAATCGATGTAATTAGGAATCAAACCGGTACTGAAATCATCTTTTGACCACTTTGACAGATCTACATTTCCACCATTTGACGCCCAAAGAATATCTAAATCTTCACCTAATTTCTTTGCAGATGTTCCGTCTCCACTTTGTAATAAATTACGGAGAGATTTCAGAACATCTTTGGACACCACATCACCTGAATAAATATTCATGGCGAAAAAACACATGGGACCTCTTGCGCCCGCATATGTTATGGGAAACCGCTGAAAAAACATGGCAGCGAAGCTTTGCACTGATCGTAGCTGTAAAATGTTGTGGTAGATTTATAATAACAGGAAAATCGGTTTTATACTTCAAAAGCAACGTAAAGTTAAAAGGAAGTGACCAACTGGCACGCGGCTTTCAATTTTAATTGATTTGGCTGAAAATCAAAGTTAATGTTTGTGTAATTATTGTGGCATGAAATAGTTAATTGCCCGCTGGCGAACAGTTGTGAATTCTGGTCGCCAGTGCAAAATTTTTAGTCGTGTTGGTGACCAGGAAAATGCAATTTCGGACCCTGGAGACACTCTCCGATAATTGGTGTCGACAGTCCGTCTCTCACAGGCTATGATTCATATTTTAAATGGGAAAAAGTCTCCATTTTACGAGCAACGGATGCACTCACAACCAAACTAAACCGACTTTTCCAGGATATCAGAGTTATCGACGAAACATTTTCCTCTTGGCAGACCAAATTAAACCAGTTTGCGGCCGAAAACCAATGTCACAAATCTCTCTTACTAGAATGTCTTTCTAAGCATTCCAATTTCGTGAACCGAGCATTTGTGTCACTTTTACGGCTTACAGAAATGCAGGACGTTTTGCATCAATTGTCCATGGTAGAAACAAAAACTCTTTTTGGTTTTCCCACCTCCCAGCTTTCCCCATCCTCAAATTTCATCACGTCTGGCTACTGAACCGTCCATGGCATTTACTTCTGTAGAATTTTAGACAAACTAAATATTTATAAGATTTGTAATGTGAATCATAGAAATGCTTTAGGTGCAGGACATTAGACTTAAATAAAGCCTATAGGCTGTCTCAACATAGCCCAGAAATTGAGGATGGAAATGAGCGAGTTAGGGGTCGACACCTCAAGAATGCCTCAGAGGGTGAAAGAAAAGTTTTTCAACTTCACACGCCGCTACAAGCAAGTGAAAGATAAAATTAAAACTTCAGGAGAGGGAAGAGACAACATTGAAACGTGCCCACATTGTGACGTTCTAGACGAGTTCATGGGCTCAAGAGATATCGTGAATCTGCCATTTCTCTTGGAAACAGCAACTGAGAGTAATTCTACTGAAAGCTCCCGGTCAACTCCATCACCAGCTCCTTCGACCTCCTCTTCAGCTGCCAAGGAAGTAGAGGCCAATGCCGCATCTGGGGAAATCCCAGAAAAGCTAAGAAGCGCCTAAGCAAAGATTTTAACAAGGAAGGCAGCAAGGATGGAAGCGAAGGTGGCAACGCGACTAAGAAGAAAAAACGCTCATCTAAAGGTTCTGGGCAAAATGATGACGACCCATGGTTGGCCATATTTAAGGAAAGCCAGGAGCGAGAGGAATGGATGATGGCAGCCCTAGAGAAAAGTGAAAGTAATCTTAAAGACCTTTTTCCTACTGCCATAAAAGAATTTGGAAAAATGGTTAAGAAAGACTGAAATATAAGATCAATGTGTTGTTCTGTTTCGTAACAATAGAATGCGTGACTGATTTTATGATAATCAACATATATTTCTCTGTTGTAGCTACTTGTTAGACATATATATTTGTTAATTGAACTTGGTCACATTCACTATAATCGTAAGATTAAATAAAATTCTAGGAATATGTTTATTTTACAGAGTGTTCATCAGTTTATAAAGTGAAGTTGGAGAATCTAAAGTTCTTGAGGTTTAAAGGTGGTCTGCAATAGCTTGTCTTATCCTACGGGCCGCTTTATCCGCCCTTAAATATCCATTACCATCATCATCATCATTGTCATCATCGTCGTCGTGGCCTTTCGCTAAAGCACAAAAATCGTATCCTAAAGATACAACAGATTTAATTAACTTCTTAGAAAAAAGGAGGTTGAAGAAAATACAGTCTTAGTCTCAACAGACATAACTAGTCTATATACGAACATTCCACAGGAGGAAGGGTTAACGACTGTATGCAATACATACAAAACACAACAGAAGAAGAAGAGTACACAATTTCCTTGAAACTTTGGCACAACAAAGTGCAATCGAGAATGATGATAGCAAAGAAATACTCTCAGAGAGAAACTCATAAAGCAAATTGGGAATCTTCGCCAACACATAAGAGATTTAACTAATGCATTGGAGACAAAAGAAACAGAAATTGAACTAGATGAAGAAATTTGTCACCTTGAGGTAGCTTTCAAAGCAAGCAATGATGATTAGGAACAATAGCTATGTGTTATTTGTTTTCCTTTTGATTTGAATACTCAGTTTACAACAAAATACCTTTTAGTTTACAGTTTACAGTTTTTATTACTGCACACTGTTCAGACTCCAATTAGTGCCGAAATTCAGTGACAGAACCACTATCATATATGTGTCAGACTTCTGTTATTTTTTAGAAAGAGCCAGAATGTTAGTATGCTTTGTTGCCATTATTTTTAATAAAACACTTAAAATTCCTTCCTCTTGTTTTTCTTCTTGCAAAATCAATTCCAGCACGCCAGATGAACACCTTGAAGCAGCCATTAATCCAGACAAATATCACAAGTGTTCTGTTACGCCTTATTTTACCTAGGTCTTGGACAACTTTTGGTGAGTTTAATTTACTTCTTAGGAGAAGAATATTTGCAAGCTGGGGGGATTCATCTGTTTCATGAGATCAACATCATCTGGTAAAAAGAAAGATGTCGTTTTCTCAGGATGCGGCGGACCAAAACTCCACCACATTACTGATTCTCTTGTTGCATCAATGAACATAAGTAAAAGCTGTACGAAAAGAGTTTGTCAGGAGACCCTTACAAGAGATTTGACAGAAAGGAAGATGAAGACGAAGGAGGAGAAGGTATCTCACTGCAAGTTAACTGACTTTTTTCAGATGATTTTTCATTAATGCTACATTGAAGAAATGTAGCTTTGAAAAGCAAAGACGTTTTTAGAAGACAAATACCATCAAAAAATATTGGCAGCCAGTGACCAGCAGCACTTTTATTTTAAAGCTAAATGTTATCAAAGCTTTTGGAACAATGATAGGGACGTTTCACATTCTAGTTGTACTTGTGTTGCTGCCAAAGTGGGATTTTGTAACCACTTTTCAGCCTTGATGCTCAACGTTTCCAAGTTTAATTTATCTAAATAAAAAACAGCAAAGGATTTACAGGAAGAGGATGATGAAAACACTGTTTTGGAGTGCACTTTGGAACTTCCGAAATGGAATGAAAAGGGTGAGGGATTGTACATCAGGCTGTGATGGAAGTGAATGCTAAAAAGACGAAGCTGGATGAGCCAAGCACTTCACATTGTGGTATCAAATGCCTTCTTTATGACGCACGAAACCAGCCAGAATATGGTGAAAAGAGCCAACATTGCTTTAAAATTACCTCGCTCGAATTGACCCCAACGTGGGACTTGCTCAAATGATCGAGGGGGGACAATCAGTGACTGAGATTTCTGGCACTAATTTGGCAAGAGTTCTGTTTGTTCCTATTTGAGCTATCAGACTTCATTCACATAATCAGACTTATCTGCAGAGGCAGATTTAACTGCTGTTTCCAGAAATAATAATCCTCTTACAAACATCGCCCAGTATCCTAGATTTTCTCCTTCTAATGTTGATGATGTGGTTGTACCTCAATCCCTTAGTGATGCGGAGAAATCACTTCTTGCAAATTGGACTGTTGACAAGAACAAAATTCATGCTATTGAAAGATGCACTCGCGATCAAGCAGGCTGCATTGAATAGAAGGAAGAGTGTAACTATAGATTTACTGCCTCAAGTTTTCAACTTATTGCAAAAAGGCAAAGAAATGATGAACGTTTTCTTGTTAAATTCATTTTCTCACCCGCTCGATTCTAAGCTTGCCAAGAAGTTTTCCAAGTTTAAACGAGGTCTTAAGCAGCAGATGTTTTTGTGTTGAAAGAGGGTACCTCCAATAACAAGATCGTAAGTTGTACAAAATGCCAATAGTCTCTCACCATTATCATTCTTGATGCCGCAGCCCTCATTTCCCATTGTCCTATCGCAGTTTGCTTTGTCACTCCCAATCTTCAAATCATGCCCTGGTGTGATTTCCATCTAAGCCTGTAACTGCTAATAGAACTCGTCTTTGGTGTCTATATCACTATCATTTGTTTGGGCATAACACTGGATGATAGTAGTGTTGAGCTGTTTCCCCTTTATCCTGATCTTGATGATTCTGCTGTTGACAGGTTTCCACTCTAACAAACTTTTCTCCACTCCTTTCTTTAACATGGTAGTGTTGGTTGTAATTCCTTCCCGAGTACAGCACCGTCTCCCCTGTACTAGTTTTCATTCTCCCCGACCCTGTCCTTCTGCTTTCGCTTACGCCAAGGATATGTAAGCTGTAACGTCTCATCTCTGCTGTAACTTGCGCCAGTTTTCCAGTGTCATACATTGTTCTCGCATTCCAGAATCCTATCTTGGTCTTCTATTTGGCGTTCAGAACTTCTGTTATCCTGTCAGTGGCTTTCCTTTTGGCTCCCACCACTGACATTCATACAAGTATCTTCCAAGTACAAGTATCTTCTGGAGGTCTGTCACACCCAGTAGTAATAGTTTCCTTTGCTGCTGTTTTTGTAACAAGAACTCTTTATAGGACTGGGTTGTTAGCCCTGTGTGCAACCCCCAAACCTTGAGGGCCAGTGGATCACTTTTGGCAGCTAAATGCCAGCAGGCATAAGGGCAGTAATTAAGTTCAGCAGAAGAAGCTTGCAACTGACATTATGCTAAAGAAATTGAAACCTGAAGCAGGGGAGGAAAAGATTCAGAACCTGGCTGATCAAAATAGCGCCGACAAAAGGCACACACCTTTGGAGACAAACCTGTGACTACCCACAACCTGCACTGGGTGTCCACAAGGTCACCTTTGACTTTCAAAGCTTGATTGAACATTGCCTATATCAGTTGCAAGAAGACTGATCATTCACCTTTCTGGTTTTTCTGGGGTGTGTGTTACTTTTATTATTTTAAATACTGCTGTTTCAGGAAATATAGATCGGCGGCAAGCAATCACAAGAAAATTAACTTGTATTTATTGCCAGGTAGTAAAGAGTTTGTTGCGGCAAGATTGGATTTGTCTTCCTGGCAAAGACCTGATATGTTTACAATGTTTCTGTTCACAGAAACCATTTCTGCAAGCCTGCTACAGTGCTCTTCTTCTCGCCACAAACTGCCACCATTCTTTACAGCATTTATGTGGCTTACAACTTGCAATCAAGTGACTCATGATGATGAGCAAAGAAACAACCTTGACGAGCTTGACTAACCATAGAAATATGAGAGTTTTTGCTTCTACTTTATGTGATCTTGTATCCATTGTAGCAAATTACCTCATAACTGAATAGTTTTGGTAATTGTGATGTGTTTTGAATTGAATTCCTTTAGTTTCGTTTGTGCTGCACATACCTTTTAATATTTTGATATTTTTCATATTGCTTGATAATTTTCACCTTGTTTTGAAAGATTTTTTTTTACAGATTTTTAACCTTCATTCAGCGCCTACATCAATTTGTAGATGTAGACAACTTGTAGATGTAGATTATGCAGGATGGGTTTAACCACACTAATTCACCACCTGGAACTTTGACAGCCAACCTTGCACAACTTGCTTACAATTACAGGCCTATATCAATTTTACCGATCTTGTCGAAAATCCTGGAGAAAGCTGTCTTCCATCAGCTACATAGCTACCTTTCAGAAAACTCTCTTCTCTCGCCTTATCAATCGGGGTTTCGCGCAAATCATTCAACTCAGTTGGCCGTTACCTTCCTTACAGATAAAATTCGTGGTCATATGGACAAAGGGCTATTGAC
>Ga0099801_1220996_pt1 | contig 13325 bp, 15 predicted proteins | sample Orb8nscriptome_4_FD_81145 | JGI IMG/M metagenome (GOLD analysis project Ga0099801, IMG submission 81145) | Coral microbial communities from Puerto Morelos, Mexico - Orbicella 8 T A metatranscriptome (Eukaryote Community Metatranscriptome) | ecosystem: Host-associated > Invertebrates > Cnidaria >...
TTCTAATGTCTATCCTCTATTTACGCAGATTATTCATTGCTGTCTTATTTATGACATCATACGGTGGCTTGTAGATTCCTTTACAGGACAGGATGTTGAACTGCTTTTACTGCTGCTAAAAAGTAAGAAATGGTTTGTATCATAAGTAAGTGAAGCAAGTGCACGACACCTGGCCATCTTAAGGTGATTCCTTAGTATTGCATTGCGCATCCCTACTGCACACGATTTTCACATCAATAGCACGTGCACATGAGCGCATGTGCATACAAAACATAAGAGATTTCCCTCAAACTAAGCTCGATAGCGAAATAAATGCTCCTTTTCTCTTAAATGAGCACGGTGACCCCCACTTTTTTTTTCATAATTTCAATGGGAACAATATCCTCAATAGCTGAGAAAAAAATTAGAAGAAATCTATGGCTACTATTTTGGCAAATGAAATAAATACTACAGAGGGAGACAAAATGGGCCCAACAGAGCACATGTCCAAATTATGTTTCCTATAAGGGATAAAAAAATGCAGGGTATTTGAACACATTTTTTCTGGGACATGAATAAACAATCAAAGAAAGTCAAACTCTGTGTGATATAACATGCTGCATTGAAAAATAATCGAGCTTATTTGTTGCACACGGCGATTACCAAAAGTCACCTAAATAACTGTATTTGTCAGCATTGTGGCATGAAAACAAGCACGGTGACCCCCTCTTTTTATTACGTTTTTAATATCTCCTTGTCCTGTAACAACAGCATTCCAAGTTTCATCAGAAATCTATGGCGGGTTCTTTTACTAGGGAATCACCTTGAGCATACTTTTTGGACTTGGTAAAGCATACATGTCCACTATTACTCCAACTTAATATAATTCATTGCTAAAGGGAAAGTTACATGTAATAGTAAAATATTTTGAAGTTTTGTAATTTCTGAGACCATTACAACTGAGTGCTAAAGAGTTGTACTACTTGTCTAATGTCCCTTGTGGCTATACACAATAATTATTTACCATAAGAGATGCAGTAATAGAAGAGTATCGTAGGAATTCCAAACTGTGAAAGTACATGGTTCACCTACTGGGGAACTAATTATATTACCAATTTATAAAGCCTGAGGCCTAAAAAATTGTTTTAAAATAGATAATTAATCTAAACCAAATTTCAAGGAAACTAATAGGAGGGGAGAAATGTAAAAAATTGATTTTTCAACATCTGTGGTAAAATGCAGGTGTAGTACATGCACTTTTCCTTCAGTCAGTAATATAGTTTCAGTTAACTTGAATTGTTGTCTTCTTTTACTATTAGTAACTGGAGCCGAAATAAGAAGAGATGATCCAGCATCATTAAAGGTGTTGCATACTATAATTATGTGGGAGGCGCAGTGGCCTCGTGGTTAGTGCACTCGTCTCCAGATCCAGTGGTCCGGGTTCGAGACCTGGCCGGGACATTGTGTTGTGTTCTTGGGCAAGACACTTATCTCTCACAGTGTCTCTCTCCACCCAGGTGTATAAATGGGTACCAGCGAACTTAATGCTGGGGGTAACCCTGCAATGGACTTGCATTCCATCCAGGGGAGAGTAGAAATACTCCTAGTCGCTTCATGCTCTGGTCTGGTGGGCCACTTGGCTCATATGCAGACTTAACTTACCTTTTTATAATTATATTGCATGTATCCTTATATTCCAACAAATCTTGACTCTCAAAGCTCTAAGTGCCATCAATCCAAAAGTTAAATACATAGCATGCATGAGTAAAATAGTACACCCCCAAAATTATCTTAATTGTTACTTGTTCAAAAATAAGATTTCTTCATATTTACAATTAAAGTGCATAGAAGCACGTCAACAGTCACATCATCAAGTATGGCTGGAATATTTGCCTCATTGGGGTGAATTAGTGTAAAGAAAATGTTGCTGGAACTGGACAGAAAATCAAGAGAATACAATTATTTTTAATGTCATTCTTTGAAGAAAACCAACTCAGTGGTTGCAGCAGTGTCTTTCCAGATAATAATCTCACCATGGAAGAATATAGAATGTACTGCTTCATAGAGCAGCCACAAGAAAAGTTTCAGCTGCATACCAATACCATGTGTTATTTCTTCTCAGCTGAATGAATTTGGATCACATTTACTTTTAGAAATATGTCATGCAAGTTCTTTTTTCCTTATATTGGTACTTTAAAATTGATGATAATAATAGCTTAATGTATATTTTGATATTACATTGATTGTAGGAGATCATTCTTCAAATCCAAGCTAAAGCTGCCTCTACACCTAGTCTCACTAATGAGTAAGTATGCCAACTGATTCCAGTGCACAGTGTACACATTTTTGTTGTCCTTTAAATCTCTCAGGAGCTAATGTTTAGACTTGCACAACAGAGGATGGCTCACAAAATGGTTGTACATTTTTTTAGTGCTTCATCCTGTGCAGTAAATCATAATTTATGTTTACTTGGTCGATTTTCTGGTTATCGCTTACGCTTGAGCTTTGCGTCTTACTGTGGTTTGAGCTTCGTTGCAGATTTGAAGGAGGAGGTCAGTAGCCTCACTCCACTTGGTCTGTTGATGTTTGAGGTACCCCCATTCATCAGCTTAACCCCCAGTCTCTTCATATCAAGGTTGATGGAGTTGACTCAAGTTGGCTCGAGTTGACTCCGAGTTTCATGTCTTTTGTTGCCTTCTTCAATACGTTATTGTAACTGACTGTACTCTGAGTATTTCTCTCAAGATTCAAAGGCATCAACCATGTATCTGGAGATATTGCGAGATCGAGTCTGACTTTTGCCTCATCAATCGCGAGTTGAAATCGTTGAATGTTTTTGCTGATATCAACTTGCTTAATGTCATCTTCAAATAAGATTAAATTTTTATTTCTTTGTTGAATAAATGACAAAATGGTTATGGTTTCTGAAAATTCAACTACTGGGATGGGTAATTTTTGAATTAAGTTTAAAGTTAATTCTGTTGGAAAAGCTCCTATCCCCAAAGCCTTTTTCATTTTATCACTCCAATACCTTTCACTTACTCAAAGACACTCTGCAATGAACCAGGACCTTCAATGAAAAATACTTCAGCAGTCACTTCATTTATTACCTTTATTTCAATCTTAACTTTGAATTTACTTAAATCAGCATTTTGAAAACTCAATTTGAAGTCATTCCAAGCTTTATCTCTCTCTTGATCAGCAAGTTTCTTGGCTTTATCACTTTGAGACATGATTTCATTAAGTCCATTTTATATTTGAATATACAAAATGGTCATGTTGACAATTATTGGGGATACAATGATCACACAGGTTACTTTAAAGAACATCTTCAAAAGTCTCAATACATAAGACTATTGAGTTGCTATCTTTCTAATTCATGGTACAATTTGGAGAAATGGAGAAATCGGGATTTTTGATGAAAAAGACAACGTAACTGTAAAAGAATTCCTGCTGGAAATTATACTCTCAAGAGTCTCAGAAAAGCACTTTATGATTATATTTGATGAAGATAGAATCAGAGTAAAATTGGATAATTCAGAAGGTGCAATCATTATAGAAAATCCACTGGAAAGGAAGATTCAAATAGATTGTGATCTGACTGCTTTACTTGGACTCATTGAATCTGGACTCATTGATAAAGATAAAAAATTAAAAATAAGGATTGTCATCAATCTGTTGACTTCATTCAGCAATTACCTCATACACTGCATTCTCATTGACTGAGATGAAAATCTCTTCAATGGAAAAGTATCAGCGGGCGAAGCGCTTCTACCATCTTGGGTTGTTTTGATATAGTTGGAAAACCTTTTGAAAGATTGACTTATTCGTCGAAAGAAACCGTAATGAGAAAAATATCAATCAGTAATCAAATTCCTTTGATCAGAATTTATGTGACTGACAAGAATGGTGAAATGATCAATTTCAATGGGCTTCCTTTGAGGTTTGAAACAGAAATTGTATAAAAAATGTCAGATCAAAATATTTTTCCTATTGAGCAAATCAAACCAAGCGCTCCCCCACTTTCTCCAACTCTACCGGATGATGTGAATATTACATCTTTCTTCTTAAAAAAGATTTGTGACTGTCAAAGAGAACTTGAAAATCAAATTTCACAATATCAAAATGTTTCAAAGAAATAATGATTAAAACTTATATAGCGCAATATTATTTTCCATGACGTACATGATCAAATGCGCTTTACAATTAGATAAAATGATTAAAAGTAAATAAAATATACATGTAATTAAGATTGATAAAATCACAAGGTGAACACTAGCAAATTAAAACAAATTAAAAGCCTGTTTAAAAGGATATGTTTTAAGATAGCACTGAAAACTTGAAAGAGAGTCAAGATGGGATATGCTACTTACCATGACCGATGTAACATCGCATGTACATCATAAATTCTGAGCTTCTTTCTTGCTGTACAATGCAACCCAAAAAACTTGTCAAATTAACCAAATCATTACTGTAAACAGCTCCATGAATGCTCCTATCTCTGACACTTCACAAAAAAATAACTCTTGGACGCCTTGTGTGCCTATGTTTTCATCATTGAGAAGGAGTTTGAGCGAATGTCCCTAATGCAATTTTGTATGGCAGTTACAGCACCTTGTTGACTTGACAACTCATCTGGCCTAGAGGAGAGATATAATTGTTAATCATCCGCATAACAGTGAGAATCTGGAAGGTGTTGTTCAGTGACGTTAAATAGCTTTGAAGAATAGATTTTTATATAATAGGGGACCGAGACAAGGTCCTTGTGGAATGTCCTATTCAAGAAAGAGACTCAGAAAGGGCGCCAGAAATGGAAACGCGTCTTCTGGCCATTAAGTACAAAGTAAACCAATCTAATGGTGCTCCAGAAATTCCAAATGAAAATTTGTAGTCTACACAGAAGTACACTGTGATCAACTGTATCAAAGGCAGTGCTTAAGTCTAATAAAACAAGTAAAACAGTATGCTGAGAATTCATTTTCATCAGGATGTCATTAGTGACTTTCAAAAGTGCCATTTCTGTTCTATGGTTCTTTCTGTAAGCAGATTGTAATGGCGGATAAAGATCATGTTTCTTCATGTGATTGTCAATTTGAAGAAACACAGCTTTTTTAGTTACTTTTGAAATGAAGGAAAGATTACTTACAGGGTGGTAGTTCTTAAAAACAGCATCAAGCCCAGCCTTCTTAAGAATTGGCAAAACCAAGGACTCTTTCCATGCTAAGGGAAAGTGACCACTATCAGGTGAGATGTTAATCATTTTAGTTATGACTGGTAAGAGGACATCAATGCACTTGACTACCAGAGATGTGGGTATGGGATCAAGAGTGCACAATTTCTTAGCCAAATTCATAATAATGACTTGTTGTAAGCTTCATGTTCTGTAATTGCTTGGGAACTACTAAATTATGGAGTGCATGGATCCATGATCCTCTTTGAATTTGGATCTTATGTTACTTATCTTTTCAACAAAGAGGTTAGCCATCTCGTTTGCCAACAACGGTTAATTAACGTGAGAAGGGAGTGGAACATCAAGCTTTCATTTAACAGCTGTTTTGAGACCCTGAAGAACTTTTCTTGATCCAAACTGTTTTCTTGAATGAGGTTCTGATAAAAATCGAAGTGTACTTTTTTAATCATATTAGAAGCGGAGTTTCTTGCAGATACATTTAGGTCATGTATGGAGGTTGGTGAACACCATTTCCTTTCTGCTTTTCTTTTCATCCTTTTGCAGCTAAAATCTGATCGTTATACCACCGTACGCGTTGAAAACTACAAAAGAGTTCACGCAATCTTTCAAATGACTTCTATTATGACCAGAGTCAACATGGCAATGGTTTTATCATCAACAGGATTAGGAATATCACTAAGTGGAATTGGAGTCATCATCAGCGCCCCTCACACAGGAATTGCCAGATTACTCGGTTTCATTTCAACCGCAATTACTGTTGGTAGTAAAAGGCTAAATAAAAAGATCACAAAACATGAGAAAACTGTTTCTCTTGCTGAATCATCAAATTTTTCAATAAGCAAGTTAATTTCAAAGGCATTGAATGACAGACCAATCTCTGATGTCGAGTTTGACTTGATTCCCCACAAGGTTCAGCAGTATTATTAATTTTATTGAAGAAAGGTTTGAGAGGTAAACCATCTGCTGAAGGAGTTGACATTGAAGCTGTGGAAAAAGAGATGAAAAAATGAATACCGAAAAAAGCTTGGATCACTCGTAAACATAAAGAATTAAAATTCAATTCAATTCAGCCGAAGAGCATATGGTTTTTCTTTGTTTATATTGAGAGATAAGGCATGATGTGTGAATTAAATATGTAAATTTATCTGATGCATCAGAGAAATTCTTTACAATTCTGAAGAATTCTATGAAACTTTCACAATTGTGAAGAATTCTGTGAAACTTTCACAATTGTGAAGAATTCTGTGAAAGATTTTGTGAATTTATAGAATTGAGAGCGAGAAAATTTATTTGAGCAGGTGATTTTTACGTATGCATAAAATTCCTCATAAATAGATACCGTAAGTTACCATGGCTTTTCCTCGTTAATTTTTTTTTTATAATAATTTTTTTTTTATTTTCATATATAAAAATGGAGATGACGGAACATGAATTAAACAAAAAGAAGATGTTTGAATTACAAATCATGGCAATGGAAGAGGGTCACTGGAATATTACCAAAAAGAAAGATTTAATAGAAACCTTACTCAATAACCGAGATAAAGAAAATAAAACAAATCCAGCGACTTCTTATTTCTCACTAATTGATATGGCAAGGAGGAAGAGGATAAAGAACTTCATGATAATGACAAAATATGAGTTGGAAAAAGCTCTCGGCCTCAATACAACTCATGATAATCCTCATTCAAAACCTCTAATCCTATTAACTACTGAATATGTTCACCTCAAATTCGTTACTCAAAAAGAAGCAATGGATTATCTCAGTGTCAGTGTGAGCAGAAGTTGTGAAGCAATTAAAAATGGAAAAATAAAAGTCAATGATGTTGAATATAAATTAAATTCTAATTTTGAAAACTTTAAAAATTATGAATTTAATTTATATTCAACATCGTTGAATTTTGTTATCGTTGAGGACTATTATTTTTTATATAAAATGGATAAAAAAAGTTCCAGAATTGAGGGCCATTGCGAGAGGCTCAGACTTAGACGTTACAGCCGATTAAGAAGTGCTGAATTGATAGATTCAATAATCAATAATCAATTCAATTTTCAACAAATATTCTTGATGAAGTTCCAAACATTGATGCCCCAGTTCTCAGACTGACGAGATACACGAAGCCAAAGATTGAGATAAATGATGAGAAATGGAGAAAAGAAATCAGAGAACTTGAGGAGATGCTCAGTTTCATTTAACCCAAAATCAAAATAGCGAATCCAGTTGAAGTCGAGTGAGAAATAAAAATCAACAAAATCAGAGATAAATAGACAACATCTCCAACTCACTCAAATCACTCAAACAGCAAGCGCATTGCATAGTTTCGTTAGCAATTCCAAATTGAAGGTGTTGAAAGATATGGACCCAGAGAGTTCATGCAAAGAGCCAGACCAGATATACTTAGATTGATGAGAGAGAATGGTCAGACGAGGGTAATGTTAATCGTGAACTGCAAGATGGTTAGACAAGAATTATTCAGTGAAGAAAGTGAAATTCTGAATGCACATTTCCAAACCAACGCAATCGAAAATCTTGCGGCAACTGATGAATCTGCAAAATTTAAAGTTTTTGTAGATACCATTGAAGAAAGAATTCAGAGTAGTCCAGTTGCAAGTAGTCCCATCACTCAACGTTCATTTGGTTGATTACAACTCGTTGGGTGGTTCATCTTATTTGAAGCTTCCAAAGTATGTTGCTGATAAGAAAGCGGTGATTAACATCAAGAATGAAGATAATGTTTCAAATGGTGTGTATTGAGATATTTAAATCCATGTGAAAAACATCCTGAGAGAGTTTCCTCCCTGAAACAAATATCAAACAATTTAAAGTTTAATGGTATCAAATTTCCAATGAAAATAGACGATACATGTATGTCCAGATTTGAAAAACAGATTGGGGGAATCTTCATTAATTTCTACAGTTATGAGGACACTCGCAGCTGCTTCAGTAAAAGAATATATCCTCTGAGATTTAGCAAGAAAAAGAATGGGATAGATTTATTACTCATAAGTAAAGAAGGTGAGCGATTCATTAATCATTATATTGCTTGATAGAAGACTTGAGCAGATTGCTATCAATGCAAGTAACAAAGCATAAAGAAAAATTACATTTCTGTAAAAACTGTCTGAATCACTTTCATGATGAAGATAAATCAGAAATTCATGAAGAGAAATGTGAGAAAAATGAAGAAGTAAATATTGAGATGCCTGAGGTTGAAATAGGTAAAGAAACTGGGGAAGAAATAAAACCAAAAATTAAATTCAAGAATCATAACCGATCTACAAGAGTTCCATTCGAACTATATGCTGACTTTGAAGCAGTAATCAAACCAATCAACAGTTGTGAACTGAGTAGCGAGAGGAGTTTCACAAAACAATATCAAAAGCATGTGCCATGTGGGTTTTGTTACCATATCATTTGTTTTGATGAGAAGTACACCAAAGAGACTGTGATATGCAGAGCGGAGAGTAAAGATGAAGACGTGAGTAAAATCTTCATTGACTGGCTTGAAAGAGATATCAAGAATATTCATGAAGAATTTGACTTTGCCACGGAGATGATATTTACGAAGAAAAATAAGTTTGAAAAAACGAAAAAATGTTAGATTTGCAAGGGTGATCTTGTGAATGATATGAGCAGCGTGAACGCTGAAGTGAGAGACCACTGCGATTTCAAGGGAAGTATTGTGGAGCTGCACATATATAGTAAATGCAACTTGCATTTCAAGAAGCCTAAGTTCATTCCAGTCATTTTTTATAATCTGGCCAACTATGACTCACATCTATTCATCAAGATTTAGGAAAGAGTGAGGGAGATATAAGATGCATTCCAAATAATGAGGAGAAGTACATCAGCTTCAGCAAAGACATTGAAGTGGGATCTTATATACAAACAAAGAAGGAAAAGAAGTCAAAATCAAGCATGAGATTTGTTTTATTGATAGTATTAATAAATTAATAGTATTAATAGTATTAATAAACCCAAAGAAACCGAGAGAGTCTTTGAAGACAGAATAGATTTACTCTCCAGGAAAGGTGTTTATCCTTACAATTATATGAGTGATATTTCAAAATTCAATGAAACTGAACTTACAAAGAAAGAAGAGTTTTATTCAAAGCTTAATGACTGTGATATCTCTGATGAGGATTATGAGCACGCGAAGAGGATATGGAGGGAATTTGATATGAAGACGATGAGTGATTATCACGATTTGCATCTCAAATCTGATGATCTCTCACTCGCTGATGTATTTGAAGAATTTAGAAACGTCTGTCTTGAGAATTATAAATTAGATCCTGCTTGGTATTTCATTGCTCCTGGATTGGCCTGGAATGCCACTTTGAAAGAGTCAGGAGCAGGACTTGAATGGCTGACTGACATTGATATGCTGCTGATGATTGAAAAAGGAACACATGGAAGAATGATATCAAACTGTTATTCAAAAGCAAATAATAAGTACATTGGTGATGCTTATGGCAAGTGAGCCCTCAAATTACATGTACATTGAATATCTCGATACTAATAATCCTTGTGAATGGGCAATGTGTGAAAAAGAAAGTTTTATAGTTAATAAAGTTGAAAAGCTGATTCCTAATCTTAATAATAAAGAGAAAGATGTCATTCATCACCGCAACTTGAAGCTTTATGTGGATCTTGGATTTAAGTTGACAAAATTCATTGAGGCATCAAATTTGATGAAGATCCATGGTTGAAAAGTTACACTGAAAAGAACACAGAGCTTCACAAAAAAGCAAAGAATAACTTTGAAAACGATTTCTTCAAGTTGATGAACAACTCCGTGTTCGGAAAGACTGTGGAGAATATTAGGAAATGAGTTGATGTAAAATTAGTTAATAATAGGAAGACAGCAGAAAAGTTAGTCGCGAAACCAACTTCAAACATATAACCACTTTCAATGAAAATCTCATTGCTATCCACCTGAAATGAACAAAGCTTGTCTTTGATAAGCCTGTATATTGTGGAATGAGCATCCTCGATATCAGCAAAATGTTGATGTACGACTTCCATTTCAATTACATAAAGAAGAAGTATCAAGACAAAGCTCGTGGCGTTCCCAAGGCAAAGCTTCTATTCACAGATACGGACAGTCTGATGTATGAGATTGAGACTGAAGACTTTTATGAGGATATTAAAGATAATATCTAGTCTACATTTGATATGAGTGATTATCCTAAACATCATCCAAGTGGAATGCAAGGATTTAATAAGAAAGTGATAGGAATGATGAAAGATGAAGCCACAGGAAAGATATTTGAAGAGCTCGTAAAATTGAGAGTAAAGCTTTACAGTTTCAAGATGTATCAGGGGGGAAAAGAAGAGAAGAAGTGTAAAGGAGTAAAGAAATCAGTAGTGAAAAAGAATATCAGTCATGATGATTTCAAAGAGTGTCTATTCAGCACAAAACCTCAAATGAGGAAGATGAATGTAATCAGGTCACACCTGCATTAGATCTCTACCGAGACAATCAGCAAAGTCGCTTGAGTGCTGATGATGATAAGAGATTTATAATAGAAGATGGAATTTCAACCTATGCACATGGTCACTATAAAATAACATAGGCACGCAAGGCGTGCAAGAGTTATTTTTTGTGAATTGAAAGCCCCCGGAGGTAGCAGCACTCACTCTTAACAGTTATGATAAGATTAATCCAACAGATTTGTTAGGTAACAATGTACAGCGCAGAAAGAAAAAAGTAGAATTTGTTTCACTGTAGGTTCAGCTTACAAAACGTTCTTTAGTTCCTATTATGTAATCGTCGATCGTCTGGGTGAGGGTAGTTCTGAAAAGAATTGTTGTTGGTGACTGGCGTTTCAACAACTTGAGCAGAAGACATCTTCTGAGTCAAATAAATAGTTTGTCAGTAGATGGTGTTATAAATCTGCTCCGTTGAAAGTGGTTGGTCAGTTTAGCTATGATGGTATTAGCTGTAAGACTCGTCTAAAGTTGTCATCAGTCATTGGTCGGTTTCGATCCATCGATTGTTAGTCAAATCAGTCCTACTGTTAGTCAAATTAAGTTGGTCTGTTAGAGGTCCGTTTGTACATTTCGTCTACATCGCGGATAAAGTCATTTGTAAGGTGCCAGTAGTTGTTGACATCTGTTAAGAGGCGTTTGTTCCAAGTTAGCATACCAGCTTTCCAGAGTCAGTCATTAAAAAAAGTTTGTACTGTAGGTTCTCTTTGAAATGCTTCTCAGCTGTATTAATTGATAGCATTGTGTATTAATTTGAAGTGGTTTTATTGTTGGCGGTAAAGGTGGCAACAGAATAAGAACGCGCTATTCCGTGACTCGACATGTCAGACATGACTATCTAATAATTAGATTGTTTATTCGTGAAATGATAATTAGCGATGTGAAAAAAAATCGTTCTTATTCCATTTTTCACCATATATTTAATTTTATACCAGCTTTCTCCAGCAATGAAGAAAAAGCACATCGCCCCTATGTTTTCGAGAAAACAAGAGTTTCGTGGTGTATACCTTTATGAGGAAAACAAAATTATCAAGTTACAAAGATTGGCGGGAAGAGTAAAATTGTCATGTTTACTGGTCAACGTATTATTGAATTTAACTCATTTTATAACAAGACATGTTCATAGAAACCACTCCAAATTAATATTGATGTCAAAACCCATTTAAACGAGAAGACATTAGCCTTACCTAACTTGAGACTTGAAACAACCAGACACATGAAAAGCTGTATTAATTTTATAAGACACTATGAAATCTGCAGAGTTTGGGACGTTTCCTTGTCACATAGATTTTTGTCATTGAGATTTTTTGGTTGCAAAAAGTCAGTTACAGCCAAAAAAATTTTGTTACTTTATGCGAGACGTAAGGTAACCTTTTTTAACCGCGTAAGGAATCTGTTCCAAAACGAAAGAATGTGGCGCCTCAAAGTCTAATCTAATTAATTTGCAGTTTAAGTTGCCGCCTTGGAGTCTTCAGGAATATTTGAAGATGTTCCATATCACAAACCTTAAAGAAAATCTCTATTAAGAATTTTTAGGAATTTCCATAAATGCAAGAAATTAAAATGCCACTGAAGACACTGAGAAAAGAGATGTCAAAACATTTATATCAAGTCAAAGTTTCTGGATGAGCCACTAGATTGGCTTCTTGTTTGTTTATTCTGACCATGTAAACAAGAGTCACTGATTCATCAGTTTTAATTGCAACTACTCGTGCGTGAAAAACAAAAGTGTCAAGTTACCACTTGAAACTAGCAAATAAAAATACCATGTTACATTTATCTCCAACAAAAGCAAATTTCAAAACTCAACAGTGTTCTCATCCATAACTAGCCGTCCGTAATTTCTTTGGTTTTTACAGAGAAAACCACTTCAAATGAGCATCTCAGTATCGATTCCATTTCAACGAGAAGACCGTATTACTCCGTGAACAGCCAGCTAAATAGTGCGACTTAATTGAAACTTGCATTCGTAAACATAAACAGTTTGGACTGAATTCTTTTTTCGTGAACTGTACGTAATGCAAATGATATCGATGGGGACCCTGGCTAATACCATCACAGACAAAAGCCCCCCACCATCCTAATGGTGCATTTTGCACTAAAAACAATCGTTCCTGTCCTAGAATTCAGCAAGTTACCGAGCGGCTAAGACTCATTTCATTCAAAATTTCCCGGGGCAAAGCCTTGATGACATGCTAGTGTATTCCAAAGACTATGATTCTTCGGCTGATTATCGAATTCTGAACTCTTTTGAAACCCATCCGCAAAGTCCTGGGCTCAACCATAGTAAACGGAAGCATCGGAAATGTCAGGTGAATACGTGTTTCTGTTTGTAGAAAAACAAAGATGGCCATTCTAAAATCAGGATGAAATCTCCACACACATGATTCACCTTAACAAGCGGCAATTTGATTGGTCGTTTATAGTAGCTCCAATCTGATTGGTGCGACATACATACATCTCTCACTCACTCACTCATCCATTGACCCTTCCATAACATATCCCAGCGTGCCAACTAAGAGGTATTGTTTTTACAAAAAAATAACTCAAAAATATGAATCCTGATAATATTCCTTTCACCACATTACACCTTTTGCTGTTCATTTACAGAAAATATCCATTCATTTGAGTCCAAATTTGTTTCATTATGGTCAATATACTCTCATT
>Ga0099801_1201391_pt1 | contig 13306 bp, 8 predicted proteins | sample Orb8nscriptome_4_FD_81145 | JGI IMG/M metagenome (GOLD analysis project Ga0099801, IMG submission 81145) | Coral microbial communities from Puerto Morelos, Mexico - Orbicella 8 T A metatranscriptome (Eukaryote Community Metatranscriptome) | ecosystem: Host-associated > Invertebrates > Cnidaria >...
CTCGATAAATAAAGTTTTGATTTGATTTGATTTGATTTGACTAGACACAGATAATTACATAGCGCCACCGAAAATGCCAGACTACCGTCCAAATGAAGATGACAAAGAAATGCTTAACACCGATGAAGAAAATGATTTGTAGAACAGCCGTCTACCATCACAACCAAGACCAACCCAGAACCCGCCAAGGGGACACAGGGAAAACCACCTGCCAACGAGCAACAAGCCTAACAGCCCACCAAAATCCAACTTGCCGAAGCAAGGTCAAAAAAGAAAATTCACAGACCACATAACTGTGGAGAACAAAATGGCAAAGACTGAAAACTCTATAAAAGTATTAGAGGAACACCTAACAAATCGGACTTGTCCGAAATGTTTGCGATACATGGCAAAACCAAATGTTGCACAGGATAACATCTTTAAAAAAGAAATAAAGGACATCAAGCTAGATGCTGGACAAAGCCTAGCACATGCCTTAACTCACTTCCACAAACATAAGCTCGACAGCCAGAGAAAGAAACTAAGGGCGTTTTCACAACCTAATGCTCGCAGAAACAAACATGTAAATAGGCAACCTTTCAACAACATGCAATCGGCGAACCACATTGTAAACCAGGACAATGTAAACTTAGCTGATTTGCAGAAACAGATTTCAGATTGAAAAGAAATCGTTTGTTCACATGAACTTAAAAACTCTGCAAATAAACAGGATAAACACTACCACAGTGTGTTCTCTGACTCTACAAAAGCTGGCCACAAAACCAGCAAGGGTATTTCTAAAAACAAACGGCACAAAAACCATAGAAACACCTCTGGAAAAAGGCGGGCAGTCAAAGAAAGGGAATCAAATGAAATTAGGTGACAACTCTTGCCGGATTTTGAACAATTTGCGAGAAGAATGTGCCCCCAATATATATTTCATGGACAAGTTAAAGAACCACATCCTTTTCATGTCAAATCAAATTGGATGCCTCCGGCTCAACAATCCATCACCCTTGAAAACTATTAAAAAAGTGTCAAAACACAACTTGCTGACATCAGAATCAGTAAGCCCAAAAATAATGTCTGCAATGAGATGGCAGCTTTAAAAGAGCTTAAGAATAACTCTGCCATAAACCTCAAAAAAGAAGACAAAGGAACAACAACAGTCATCATGAATAAATCAAACAAAATACAAGAGGTTGAAGCGCAACTCAAGAACAGAGAGCACTATAAACCTCTAGGAGCACCGATGGTGAAAACCACACAAACAAAGGTAAACCAGATCATTGACAAACTGCATCAGGGCAAACACATCAATAGCATGACAAAAAAATTGCTTTCTCAAACCACCAACCTGCCTAGAATTCCTTTCTTACAAAAATCCACAAACCTATTCTGGTTGGATGACCAATCACCTCAGGTTGTCACAGCCCAAATGAAAAAATATCCTCTCTTGTGGATACATTGCTACAGCCTATTGCACAAAAACAACAATCCTACATAAAGGATACAACTGATTTCATCAATTTTATAGAAAAAACAAAACTAGGCCAAGACACAATTTTGGTAGCAATGGACGTTTCCAGCTTATACACAAATATACCACAAGAGTAGGGAACAGAAATAGTATGCAAGGCATATGAGACGTTCCACAACAAGGATCTTCCAATCCCCACACACTATCTAAAGGAAATGCTTGGTGTAATCCTAACAGAGAACTCATTTGAGTTCAATGGAAAAAATTATCTCCAAACCCATGGTGTCGCTATGGGCACAAAGACAGCAGTGTCTCTTACAAATATATTCATGGCAGAGAATGGAAACATTACATTGATGACAATTTCTCCCTTTGGGACTGTAAAAGAAATGAAATGGATCATTTCATTGAACAAGCTAACACATTTCACCCAACAATAAAATTCGCAGCCGAAATATTAGAGAATGAAATAACTTTCCCTGATACAGTGGTGTTCAAAGGAGTGAGATTCATAGAAAAATCCATCCTGGACATCAAAACTCACTACATCACCCTGGATAGATCAAAACAAATTTAATTCAACAACACAATACCAAGCCAAAAGAATGGAAACATTACATTGATGATGATTTCTCCCTTTGGGACTGTAAAAGAAACAAAATGGGTCATTTCATTGAACAAGCTAACACATTCCACCCAACAATAAAATTCACGGCCAAAATATTAGAGAACGAAATAACTTTCCCTGATACAGTGGTGTTCAAAGGAGTGAGATTCATAGAAAAATCCATCCTGGACATCAAAACTCATTACAAGCCAACTGAAACCTTTCAATATACTCATTTTACCTTGTGCCACCTTCCAGGGGTAAAAAGAGGCTTTATCAAAGGCGAAGCAATAAGACTGCTTAGAACATACTCTTCAAAAACAACATTTAAAGAGTGCCTTGCAAACTTCAAATGATGCCTCGAAGTATGCAGGTATCCAAAGAAATATATAGAAAGGTCCCTGTCAAAGGTCATCTTTGACTCAGGACAATCGGCTCTTAAACAGCAAAAACAAAAAAACGGCAGTGACTCTATTACCTTTTGTCACAACATACCACAAGAGGTAAATCTCTAAAAGGCATGCTTGTAAGAGCAAAACTATAATTTGAAGGCTTTGATAATGTGACGCAACCACAAAAACCACATTAGGAGTCTCTGCAGGCCTGTCTTTGTTTTTCCTTTTTAATATCAGTTGACATTTAATTCGGTGACATTCAATATATTAAATGTTACAGTCCTCACATGCCTTAACTGGTTAGCACCTCTGTTAGATGTCCCAATTATTGCTTTGGTTGTTCAGATTCTGCTAATGTGGATTGTATTCAGTTGACATTTAATTTCATGACAAGTGCATCAACTGCCGAACATTTCTATTAGAGAGAAAACTTTGTCTGCTCAAGAAATAACTGCTTTGCTTGTTCAGTTTCTGCCAATATTGATTATATAGTAGACAATGTTACTCAATTGACATTTCAGAGCTGTTAAATACTGTTACAATTGAAGTTAATAAAAATTGCTGAGTGTCAGACATACAAAACTATTTTCAACTTTGTGCATTTTAAAACAGTTATATCCTATTATCATCTCACTAAAATTAGTTAGGCAATTATATTTCTGTTGGAGGCGTAGTGGCGTCATGGTTAGTGCCCTCACCTCCAGATCACGCAGTTCGAGCCATTGAGTTGTGTTCTTGGCCAACACAATTTATTCTCTCCATGCCTCTCTCTCCCCCCAGGTTTATAAATGGATACCAGCATATTTAATGCAGAGGGGGTAACCCTGCAATGGACTAGCATCTCATCCAGGAGGAGCAAAAATACTCCTAGTCACTTCGTGATACAGAAACCTTAGATGGGCGCTCGCCTTATGGGCCTCTAGGCTCATATCCAGACTTACATTTTTGAACATTTTTTTTAAAAGTAAAACATAAAGTGAGTTTTGTTGAGACTGAGACTGCAGATGACCAAGGCAAATTTGTAAGACATGATTTTAAGGCCAGGCTATCAAAACGGACAGTTCATTCAGCCAATTATTTTTATCCAAGGTAGCCACATGCAGTTCTCGACTGCCTATTTTTGAAGCTGTTTAAAACAAAAGTCATGGCAGTAATGGGCTTTCAACAAGCTAGTTTTCAAAAATCTGCACAAGCCGCTGGATGCCACCTTAAGTTTTGAGTAGACACGTTGTGTATAGGGCATTCCAGTGTCCACTCAGTAGTACTGTATCACCCTGCCATGTCACAACAATGTCATTGTGTTGAGCTCATTTAAATTTAAAATGAGCTTAGAAAGTGATCGCAAAAATTTAGTTAAACTTTTGGATAACAACTCAAAGAAAGATGTGACAGAATTTGCTGGGAAGCTGGATGATAAATATGCTCATCAGAAGCAGTTTATTCGGAGTCTACCGGTCACTTGAAAAAGATGACATGGCAACAACATCATTGATTCCAGAAGATCTACCACTCCAACCATACCTAACAGCTACAAAAACAACTGGCAATGTAGACTGCTTGTGTAATGCTATGTCGTTGGCTTTGGTGGGTGAAGAAACAGAAAAGTCTTCTTTGTTTGCTCGTAGCTCTGGAACGTCTACTGGACATCGACTACTACATTCACCACCCAGTACTTACCTCATTTTCTTCTGCTAATGATCATCACTATCCTGACAGGTTGTTTCCTGTGTGCTTAACTACCAACAGCACCAGTCAGTACAACCAGTACAACCCAAAGTAGAGAAGAGGCAGTCTCATCTGAAGCGTGAATTGCAAACAAGTAGTAGGAATGGAGAGGTTTTTTTTGAATATAGCTGCTCTATAAAGTGTTTTAGCCAAGTATATCCAAACTGAAACACTTGAATTCATGATTTTATGCACTGTGAAGGAAGTCCAGGAAATGCTTCTTCAGTCTATTCTAAACCACTCTCTTTGTTGTGGTCTAGGGAAGGAAACCTTGACCCAAGATCTGGTGGGTGGAATGTAGCACTCTGATACTCAACAGGAGAAACGGCAAACACGTTTCCAAAGGCAAAGAGAACACTGCAAGAAAGAGTTTCACTCCAGTTGAACACATCAAGAGAAGAGGATGTTTAGAAACATTTGGTTTCCAAAGAGAACCAACTAATTCAAAGAAGCACAAAGGCTACGCTCCATGGGTCAATGTCCAACAGAATCGCATAATGTAAAGAAACAAGCCAAGGAAGGGAGCAATTACTAGCATAAAGCGAAAAATTAATCTAAGAATAGATAGAAGAGTTTCCCTGGCTGTCGTTTAATGCTGATACAAATCTGATGTTCTGTGACTTGTGCAGTTCACACCAAAGTTAAGCTGGTAAAACAGACTTTACAAAAGTGTGCTCCAATTTCAAGAAAGAAATTAGTATTTAGGAGCCATATGGCTCCTGGAAAAAGTTAATTTTGTGCCCTGAAATTCCACACCTATACCAAGAGAGACAGGGAGCATTTCACACAATTTGCACAGTTATTGGGAAAACACTTTCAAGATGCTGGCCTAAGGGACATTTGTATTAAGTCTGGAGTGATTGCAGAAGGATGTTTCTGTGGTTCTTGATGGACGCAGGTACAACTGTGCCATCCAATTTCATACACTAATGTATGAAGCCCTTCAGAATTCGCTTGGGAAGGATTTTGGGCATAGTTTGAAAAGTTCCCTGAGAAGATGATGTTCACCCAAGATTTATTCAATAATCTAATGCCATGGTACAATGATTTACGTCAGAGGGGATTTGATAGTGTCATGTCAAGTCAGCTGTTCTCAAAGTTCATTGTGCTTTATGACAAGAAATATAGTGAAAGTCAGTCTTGAACCTGTTGACCCCAATACTGAACGAAACTTGCTTTCTTTTGCTTAAGAAAATTCTTGTTAAGTATGTAAACTGAAACACAAGAACCATTCAAATTTTAGATAAACATCTGAACGTGTACATGTCATTGTAATCATTACATTTGCTCACAAACTTGACTGAGAGAGCGTATATGAAGTTGCCAAACATCGTGCTTATTGCAGCAATCCTTCCCTAAGAGGAGTAATATTGTATTCACATCGTCATTTTCTTTACTCTCACTATTTTTGTTTTCCCTTTCTATTCATATTGACGCTACCATAACATTATATTACCTTACCATTTAATTTTTTCCTATAGAAATTGTAATGTGTATGCATATGTGTAGTTATGTTTACACAACATTTGTATATCCTGTTAATTTACTCTATGTAGACATTCAATGTATTTACTTGTAGTTTTTCTCTCTGTTTTCGTTTTTCCTTTCCTGTTTTGTTGTTACTGAAAACATGTCATAACTCAATAAAAAACAATAAAAAACTACTGGACATGCCATTTCTGTGAGAGCATTTAGTGGAATCTATGTTGCTTGTGAGCACTTCGCTTTGATCTTTGACTCTTCTTACCCAAGATGATGGTGTTCCTGGATCCAAATTTGAACGCAAATCAGAGGTTTAAAATTAAGTAGAAAACATGATGAACTTATAAAACTTGTTACCGATTGCATAAATTCTGGAAATTAACAGACTAAAGATCCTGGTGTCAATGAAGGAAAATGGTTTGCTGCAAAGGCCATCAAGGAAGATTGTGAGCTTTGACAAAATTGCAATGCCGTTTCAGTTGCAGAGATTCCATCACCAGGCTGACAAGAGTTTCCTTCACACAACATACTGAATCTCTTCAACTACAGAGACATCCATTAGTGTGCCCTAAAATCAATCCAGAATGTCAATGTCACCAAGGAAAACTATGAAGGACTTGGATATGTGACAGATAAACCGTTCAAACACGAAACAAGGTACATCAATTTGGTATTTGTTCACGACATAATGGACGCGTTGACTGCCAAACATCATTTAGTGAGAGCTCACAATTGACCATCAATGAAAACTGAGCTTCTTCATGTTGTTGCATTATCTGCTAGCAGCAGTGCTGTGATTCATGCTTCCTATGAACCATGTAGGACTTCCTCTTTGGGTCATTGCAGTCATGTGGCCGTTTTGTCTACCATCCCAACCATGTGTAAAATCATGGTTATGTGGTATCTTTACCATGCACAAGTCAAGATTGTTCTTGGAACGGGGAATAAAAGAGACAAAAATCCTTGGATGTTATCTGATGCTAACTATGCTTCAAAAACTAAAAATGCTGGTTTGCCAGGGATTGACTATGACCCAAGACCAGTGCAATACCGTCTAGTAACACCTGATCATATCAACCACTTTGCTACAAACTTGCAGATAATATTGCAACACAAATGGAGCTATACCAATGTGGGAAACTCAACTGCAGACTATCTACAAACACTACAACCTGACATGTGACCAGAGCAGATTGTTTTTGCAGCAAGTAACTATCTTGCTCACAAACCTTAAACTGGAGACTCTCAGGGAAATGCAAGGTACCAGCAGCAGAGTTTGTCACAGGAGTGGTTTTGTGAAAGGTAATTGAAAATAACTGCTTCCAAGTGCCTTCCTGCTTTCAAAGTTGGAAAGCTTGTCATGGACTCTGCCAAATGCAGCTGTGGAAGCATTTAAATTTATTTCAGAGCATTTGAGCTACCCTCTGAAAAATATCAGTTGTGCGACACTCCAATAAGATCCTTACACCACAAGCTGTGCAACCACCCAGAGTTATTAGCAGAATACAACATCATCATTCAGGACCAGTTAAAAAAGAAGAAAGGAACAAAAAGGGGGAAAAAAAAAAAGTTGGCTCATCATGCAGCTTTTAAAAAGGATTGGGGAAACTAAGTAAGTAAAATTACATATGAAGGATTAGTGAAATCTGGTAAACATGAGCATTCACTGAAAGATTGTCTAAAAACTGGCTGGCCAAAATTATGTCCTACACCTTTTCAACATCAGGGCAAACTTTAGAAACAACAGTTGGTCTTACAGCTGATATTTAAAAGGCCTTCTTCACGGTGGGAATTCAAGCCGATCATCTGCTACCTTCAATTCTTTTTTTTTGAAAACCCAAATTGCGAGAGGCCACAGAGTGCCCAGGTTCACATAAGTTGTATTTTGGGTTACGCTCCTCACCTCCAATTTTGGGAGGTACAATTTTACATCACTTGATTGGGTAGTTAGATGAAGAAAGGGCCCTTGCAGTTTACAAGAGATGCAAGGAAATGAATGACAGAAGAGTCTCAGACTCATTAATAATTCATAAAGTTTGGACAACGACATCATGACCATGACAGTATTTGGCTATCTGATCTTCATTAGCATAGATTTTTATGCTATTAATTCTCCATTTTCTCCTTAATTTAGTTCTGATTAAAAAGATATATCATACACTCAGACAGTGTTTGACCACATTTCCAAACACCTCAAAGTTCATCAAAAATTCTCTACTACATATTTTCAACTCTATTCTCTGTGATTGGAAATGTGGTCAAACAAACTCTTTCTTGTTTGATATAATTATTACTTCGATCATTAGTCATAAAAGTCATTAGGTTCTGCATTGTCTCCATAACAAACACCTTGTATTGGTTTGGGAATTTGCCACTGGAAACTTCAGAAATTTTCAATTTTCATTCTTCAAGATCCTCAAACTGAAGTCAGGTTATACCCATAACTATATTCCTTGACAATAGTCAAGGTGGGGAAGCTGATCAAATCCCTACCAAACCTAACAGCTGTAGCTTTCCACCTAGGCAGCCTCTTCCAAGTTCAGCTTTCAATCACTGCATTAAGGAGGTGCAACTATGGCAGCAAACATTCAGCCAGCGACAGGGTGTTTCAACGGCATGGTCACTGGAAGTCAGTGCAAGCCAAAGACAGTTCTGACGATGACGACCTGGCTCAAAGGCTTGTAGCCTCTCAATTTCTTGACCTATGAGGGGCCATCAATCACACCTTTTCTAATTTGGTGCTAATTTTGTGTCATTTTAAGTTGTGGAAACAAAATATTTTTTTACAAGTGAATATATGAAAGATCATATTTTTGAACTGCAGGGAAAGATATCAAGACATGTTTCATCATCGCAGTTATAAACACAACTAAAGCAGTTGTGAAATTGAAGCCTGAAAACATTTCAGGCTTAAAGAGGATTTGAGCCCAGGATCTCTGTCATGTCAGTGCTGAGCTCTACCAACTGAAATATCAAGCCAACTGGGAGCTGACCATGTTGTAAGCTTGTAATATACCCGTAGATGGTAAAGAATGCAAGTGAATATATGAAAGATCATATATTTGAACTTCCGAGAAAGATATGAAGACATGATTGATCATCACAGTTATATACACAACTTAGGCAGTTGTGAAATTAAAACCTTCACTTGTATTCTTTACTGGGTTTATCCAGTTGCATTAGTCAGACAATTTGATACGATACTGTCCAAACCTCAACCATTTGCTAACTTAGTAAGCATTTGAGTCTCCGACAATCTTCCTTTCATGTACATTGAAGTTGATTTTGCTGGACCATTTTATGTGAAGGAAAACATCAACAACACGCCAGGCTGACAGGCTCAGGAATATGGCCATTTCAAGCAGCGGCTTTTATATCCAAGATGGCGTCGGGCGCCATTTTTAATTTTTACAAATTTATTTAGATTTTAGGGTTCTCTTTGAATTGTGGGATATCTGTGGGGTCCGTGAACGAAAGCAGAGGCCATTTTGGAAGAGTGAAAATGGATCTTTCTGTAGCGATGTTTTTGAGAAGAATATGGTAAGTACAAGGCGCAGAATTTTGCTTTTTCATCGTGCAATGTGGCATAACCCTTGGGATGATGTACTGAGGCAAAGAAAGAGATTACAACATTTCTAGAGGCTATTTTAAAATTTTAAAATGATGGGTTCCTGTGATAGACATTGTATTTGCATATTGTGTTTGCTGAATGTAGATTCATTGTTTTCAGCTTCTGTAAATTGGTACCGCGCGAGCTGAAAGCTGGAATCTGGCCCTGTTGACCAGTGTTGAAGCAGAACCAGGTTCATCCCTAGCTGGATTAGTACAACTGGGAGAGAGCGTTGCTCGTTGCTTTTGAAAATGCCAAGGAAGGGTAGGAAGAGAGCAAGAAGCTCCAAGACAATAGCAAAGGAAAAGTTTCCAATCAGGGAACTTGCCCATAGGCAGAAAGTACTCAAAGAGGAATTTATTTCAAACTGCAAAGTCTACTTGACAGAAAGTTCAAAGCTGAAAAAGCTGAAAAGAAAGGTAAGGAAAAGTAAATTTGCTCATATGTATTATGGTGATAAATAACGACTGATTTTTGCGCATTTGTTTGATAAATGGTGACGGTGTTGATTTAATTTATATAGGTGTTTATTATTTTTTACTGAAGATATTAAATTGGGAACTGTAAAAATAAACAACAAAAGTTGTGATCCAAAATGTGCCTCAGCTTTACTGAATTCAGTATCTTTTGTGTTTTTTTCTCAAGATGCAAATTGTTTAAATTTCAGCACAGTCTCATACATTGATGCATGAATTTTCTGACTCAAGTTCTTTTCAGGATTTTGCTATTCTATTTATCTTACGGTAGAAAATCTAGGACTGTGGATTAATTTTAACTATCCGGCAAATCTTTCATAGGTTGAAAGAATCCAGAATGATGTGGAGTTAGTAAAAAAAAGAGTAATCGAGACTGACATCGTAAGAAAAAGAAAACTTCTGAAAAGTTGAAGGTTTCCAACCTCCATATCAGAAGCCAGCTCCGAAGAATATGCAGTTCCTTTTGCAAAAAGGACTTGTCAAAGGCGTACAAGGGAGACCATCGATGCCTGTAATAAAATCCATGATGGTACCAGGAAGAATAAAAGTCCAAGACTGGATGCTTTGTGGTTGACTTTAGTTAAGGAAGCCACACCGTTTCAGTTGGGAAAATACTTTTCCTTATCTAAGAAAGTAATGAAGAAAGTTTTACCTAAGGTAGTAAAAGAAAGTATTCCAACTTTTGAGAATAGCTTTGACAATAAAATTAGAAGCTAAAGAGTATTGTACAGCAAGGGGTTGGTGATAAGTTAATAAAGATGGTGAATTGTTGAGGAAGGAGAAATATAAAAGTATTAGGCTCAATCTTTCCATGAATACTCGCAAAAGTGGCAAGAAACTGGAAAGCTTAAAGTTCATGTCAAGTGTTCGCTTGCCAAAGATCTTGCCCTATGAGAAATTGATAACTTTTGTCAAAAGCATTGATGTTGGAAATGTTAATGATTTCAAAGATTTTTGCTATGATTTAGATGCAGATGAAGTTGTGGAAGGGTCATATAGAGAGCTACAACCATTTCTGTTGCAGCTTGCTGATATGTATGTTTGCTTAGATAAGACCAGTCCATCCCAGTGTCATTTTGGATCTGAACTGTATCTCTTAAGAGTAGCTCTAGGTGCTGATGGGGCCCCCTTCGGCAAAGACGATGAAGCCACTTCTTCGCTTGTATCATTCCTCAATGAAGGTCAGCAAATTGCAAGTGAAACTGACAACTTTATTCTTGCAGGAGCAAATTGTAGTGAATCTCACCTCTCGATGCAGCGCTATGCACGAAAGCTTGTTTCAGATGTGGGTGACATAGAGGGTAAGACTTTTTACCTGCCAGTTAGCGAAGCTTCAGCTAAGTTTACTTTCGAGTTAATCCCCTCTGACATGAAGTGGGCCTCCACATTTAGTGGAGAACTAGCAAACTCAGCATTTTACTTTTCTCCATTTGGCAATGTTAACAATGACAACAAGTCCATACTTAATGCCAGTTTGGGTCAATCTGAACAATGCCTATGGAAGCCATGGGTGTATGAAGAAAGGCTTCAGGTAGCAACAAAGGTTGAAGCAAAAAGGAAAGAGTTGGGTCAAACAAGACTTGCCGAGTCTACAAAAAGAACTAAGTTGTTGGATTATATAAGAAGTCTAAAGTCCCAGCAAGAAACTACTCCCCTTTTGGGTCCCCTGGTTGACAAGATTTTTGCTGAGCCTCTGCATAATTCAAATAATGCATGTCAGCAATTACATGAGCTTATGCTTGTCCATGCCAATGACAAAAGTAAGCTCGCACCCAATTGTACTAATCCAGTTAGGGATGTACCCGGAAGTGCTTTGGCCTCCCATCTTACCACTTTGAAAGAAATTGGGGCTAGTAGATTGTATAAGAAGGTAAAAAAGTGGTGCTCCCAGGACAGAAGGGATCTCTTTCCTATCGATTCACAGGGAAAGAGACAAAAAAGTTCTGCCCCAATTTTATGTCTATTCTAAAGGCAATTTTGCGTGAGGACGACAGTCCTCAGCAACAGCTCCAAATTTGCATGCTCGCATTCATTGGCCTTCAGCTAAGAGATGCTATCAGCCGGTTTAGTTGTGTCACAATAACTGAGGGTGTCTTGCAGGAAATCAAAGACTCTTGCAAGCAGTATTTCAATGCCTGCTCTCTCCTGTTAGACTCCGTAACACCAACAATTTGGACAATTGGTCATGCAATCCCTTATCACACAGGCCTCCTGTATAGGAAACTTGGCTTAGGGTTAGGCATTAATACTATGCAAGGGAGGGAGGCTAAACACGTGCGCATCAGCCAGTATGCAAAGCATGCAACCTTGTCAACAAGGTGGAACCTTGTTTTTAGACATGATTTCATTACAACTGCTTGGTTAAGGCAATATGACCCTGCAAGTTTTCACTACCACAAGAGCACAGATGTGTATGTTCCTAAAAAGATTGAGCAACCAAATGTTTGCTACTGTGGCTTAGACAAGGAATGCAGTGCTGAAAAATGTTCACTGTGTTCATCTGAGATTTACAAGAGTGTAGAAAGGAGTGCTGAAACAGGGGCTTTAGACCCATATATTTGCAATCTTCTTAGTGTCACAAGCTGGACAGAAAGGTACAATGACAAACCCAACAACAGTTTGGGACATTTACAGTCAAACACCTAACCAAGGCCACCAACCAAAAGTCTTTACAAACTTCCTGACCATAAAATAAAAAAAAAAATGGTCAAATTGAGTGCAATTATCTCGAATAAATAGTTCAGATAAATTCTTTATAGAGTTTGAAAAGTGCACTTTTTTTGTTTTTTTGTTTCATTTGCTATAATTTTTCACAAAATTGTGTCAGGATGGCCTTGGTTGGAGTAGCTGCTCTGTTAACAGTTTTGTTGTCGCTAAGTGGAGCTATATTGTTGTTAACCTGCTCAAATATTTTGGGGTTGTATTGAAAGTGCTTTGGGTGCATATTTGCCACCAGCAACCCATTTTAAAAGCTCTTGAGTTCAAAAATAATACCTGGATGTTGTTGTAGCACTTGAAATTGATAAGCTTTAGGAAAAGTCTCAAATACGAATACATGTTCTAGATAAGGGGAAAGGGTCACAAACCACTGGTGGCACATATCCCTGTTGGATATTTGGAGAAAGTGCCCCCCCCCCCCAACTCTTAATAACAATATTCTATCTGATTCATTCATCTTGAAATTTTACATAATGAAACTTATCAAAGAGCTGATTATGCTTATGTGCTGTACTTTACATTGTTTCAAAAAGAGTTATTTGAATAAAATAATTTCAAATGTGCATTTATGTGCTGTATTTTACATGGTTTTTAAGAGTTATTTGAATAAAACAATTTCAACTATGTGTTTATGAACTGTACTTTACATGGTTTGAGTTAATTAATTAAACTCAACAAATGATTGATGACAAGGATTGAATACCTAAATAAACAGCCAACAGTTTCTCACATTTAGCTGACATAATTATGGAATGCTCATTATTTCTGCCACTGTTTTTTGCTTATCTCAACAAGGGGTATTGTTATTCTTTATGCTAGGGAGTGCTAAGGAAC
>Ga0099801_1209911_pt1 | contig 13081 bp, 2 predicted proteins | sample Orb8nscriptome_4_FD_81145 | JGI IMG/M metagenome (GOLD analysis project Ga0099801, IMG submission 81145) | Coral microbial communities from Puerto Morelos, Mexico - Orbicella 8 T A metatranscriptome (Eukaryote Community Metatranscriptome) | ecosystem: Host-associated > Invertebrates > Cnidaria >...
ATTTAGTCACGAGAAACCTCATCGTTTTTATATTGCTTTGAGGGTCTTTTGTATAATTTTTCTATGAAAAGCGTTGTTTAAGCAGTTGTAGAATTTCTCGGCGAACACAAAAGATCTTTCAGGTTTTACTGTAGCTGACATCCGGAAATGTAAAGCGGGGGACTGAAGATCGGCTAAACCTACACCAATTGTCTTTCAACGCGTAAGAAACGTAACGTCATGAGGACAAAATGCAGAAGACAGATCTGGTTGCATAAAATCTACTAGCTGCCACATCTCTGATGAACGCTGCGACAGTTATAGGCGAGGGTGACAAGTTGATCAACGTGGTTTTGCTAAATGGAGAGAGGCTTAATGTCAGAGTTCAGGGTTCCGCCACTGGACAAGACTTGTACAGCATCATCACGGATCATCTTGGACTTACAGAAACTACTTTCTTTGGCCTTATGATCATAAAAGATGGTGAGCACGAGTTCTTGGACTTGAATGAGAAACTTTCAAAACTGGCAAAGTTTGCGCCCCATCTCTGGAAAGATGACGTTTCCTGTAATTCCTCTCTGGTTTTTACGATCTTCTTCAGGGTCAAGTATTATGTGGAGAATATTTGCCTCTTACAACAACAGTCAACTCGGCACTTGTACTACCTGCAGTTGAGAAAAGATGTATTGGAAGGAGGGATTTACGTTCACGAGGAGACCTCCATGCTCCTAGCTTCCTACGCTTTGCAGGCTGAAGTAGGAGACTACAACCAGACTCTCCATGGCTCGGACTACTTTGTTCCCGAGCACTATCTTCCACAGAGAGCGATCGCCAAACTCACTGCTTCTTACATAAAGAAGCATCTCCCATCAATGCACAAGACTCACACTGGTCTAAGTGATGCTCAGGCGGAGATCGAGTACTTAAAGGAGGCACAGAAACTACAGGAATATGGAATTATATTTAACAAGGTTTCCAAGTATAAAAAGGACAAGAGAGGCAGTTTCAGTTTAGGGATCAGTGTGAGAGGACTCATTGTTTATGAGGAGAGAGGAATCGTCAAAAGTCCAACGTTTCGTCATCCTTGGCAAAACATTAAAAGAATGGCATTTCATCGGAGACGGTTTTTTATCGAAGCACACGGTGACCCGGAGACATCCAAGATGGTGCTGTACACCTGCAGCTATAAGAAGTCGAGGTATCTACTGAAAATGTGTACGTCGTTCTACAAGTTCCAAATGATGATGGGAATGAAATTGTCCAGCCTCAAGGAATATCCAAAAGATGGAGTGGTGAGGATGAATGGAGTGGTAAAAACAGACGAATCTGATTCCCTAGCCGGAGACATACCAGAATCGGCAGTGAGTAAGCCTGGGCAGGAGTCAGCGGTCATACAGCCACCTGGAATAGGTCCCGCGATTCATCTGAATGGGTCAGCGTGCCCAGTACAAGAAGATCAACCAGTACAGGTCAGCGTCCATCCTGTCCAGCTGACGAAAGTCAATGGAAGTCTTGGACTCAATATCATTGGTGGCATAGAGTTGGGTGGTATTTACGTCAAGACATTGGCTCCCGAAGGACCAGCATCCCTCAGTGGCAAAATCAACATTGGTGACAGAATCCTCGAAATTAACGGTCACAGTCTCGAAGGTTTATCAAGACAAGAGGCTGTTAATATTTTAAGGACAGCGCCTCATGTTTGCACAATGCTGATCGAGAGCTGTGTGGCCGCTCCTGCAACTCCAAATGGGAAGCCAGCAATGCCTGGGACCGAGTCCGCATCAGCCTTTTACCATCCAAACAGACAGCAGCAGATGCAGCCCATGATGCAACGCCAGGCGTCACTGGAATCGCAGTACTCGTCAATGCAGCAACAGTTTGTACCAAGCCAGAGTCACCAGATTGAAGACATAGTTGCAGTGAGTACTCCTAACCTAACGAAAACAAAACCAGTCACTACGCTTCCTTTTGGAAAGCAGAAAAGTATTGAGGCAATAGCCTGGGCACAGCCATTTGAAAAGGGAGCTGTGTCTGCTATGATAAGAGAGAGGGCTAAGACCAAAGTAACGGTAGTAAATGAAAATGGCTCTCTTGAAGGGTTGTCTGAGAAAAGTAAAGAGGCTGTTTCATTACCTAGGGATGGAGAATTATTGAAAGATGCAAAAGCTTCAGAGAATTCTAAACAGCACTCTGATGCTTCGCGGGAAGAAAGCCAGCCTATACTTCAGGGGGAATGTTCCTTAGCAGACGAAAGCTCAAAGCTGCTTATCTCCACAGAGCAGCAGGCTCCCCAAAATGAGGAATCCAATGTAGTCGGATTTTTCAAAAGGATTCAGTCGTTTCTATTTTCGCCCACTCCCTCAAAGTCAAAACGCACTGAGGAGTCGGAATCATCTTGCTGTGAAAGTGATTTTGATTCCGAGTTCAGTGAAATGACCCAGGGATCTTTCAATCCGGGAGATATTGAAGCCATACGGGATGAATTGGAGACCTTGTTAAGTACTTCTTCCACCCAGGACCATGGAACTGGTGACGAGATATTCTACGGGGAGGCCTCAAGCTCCCAACAGGGAGTTTCTCTTACCTCAGAAAAAGACGTCAGGGCTACTGATTCTGATGATAAGTGCATGCTAGAAATGAAAGAAAGTAAAGTAGACCAGAAAGACGAGAAACACGCCAAAGAATTGAAAGACGATAGTTACTTAAAGGGGAAGGAAGCTCACGGTGTTGGTGCAGGCACATGTGAAATCATGTCAGATAATAAACACTTAGTGAACGCTGAAATCAAACAAATTGAAAATGAAGATCTAAATCCAAAAGTTGAAGATGCTTCGGGAGGAATGGAAGAAATACAAAGCGCTAAGGTTACTAAAATACATTACAAGACAGGGGAAGAAGATACTTCTTCTAAGGACGCGGAGAATGGGAAAAGGGAAAACAACCAAGACCCCGATAACAGGGAGTCACTCGTTTATAGCACAGAAGGGGTTTTCAAGTTTCAGAGGGAAACCACAGTATAAAGGGGTTTAGGAGAAGCTTGTGGAGAAAATTTGAAGCGGAAATCTCCTTGATTTCTCACTTAATTAATTAAGAAAGGAAAGCAACAAATTGAACTGCGTTTCAATGTCATCCTGAAACTCATTTTGAAATAAAGAAGACTGCCATGAACAATGGCTTTTAACTTGACAGTGGTTCCAAAGTGGCTTTGAAACGTCGATCAGTTCTTTCGCTTATTTATATGTAAAAATTCTCAGCAAAATGAAGAATTAAGATTTGTAACGTCAGCTGCCATTAGTCAATATTTGATCATATATCACATAAATTAACGTCGCAGTATCCAAAATGCTATTATTAATAAATTTTTAATTAAAAAATAAAAATAAGAAGTGCTTCAGACGAACACCTATAAGCTACAATTTAAATTACAAATTAACATAGTTTAACATAACAGTGGCAAAGAGAAACAGAAATACGCCTAAAAGCTTTCGTGTGTAAACGACGAGGCATCAGCACTGTGGGTTGGATGTACTGCGGAAGTGTAACGTTCTTACATATTTAATAATAAATATATTTAGGGTTATTTGCCGCCCTAGCATAAGTGTTGTAATACTAACGATAATGAAGCAATGGTAGGGGCGTCATGTATGAAAATGACGTCTTTTGTAAAGATAATATAGGATTTGTGTCAAGTCGACAAGAACACACTTACTTTGTCGGCTTTGTCTCGTTGATAACCCTAATTCTTTAACTTACATCTAGACATTACCTGAGTTACGAAATGTGTAATCATTGATGAGTGCCATGCTTAACTGCTGTGCAAAGGCTTTTATTGCTGTACCACCAGCTGGCTATGTACAGTTGTGGATCCAGATCGCACGAATATTATCAAGATAGTCAATGGTAGCTCAGTTTCTCAATTTGCCAATTTGGGTATTGCGCTGGAAAGTAAAATTGAAGTTTTCGGCACTTTAATACGGCTAAAAGAAACATAAATAAAGTATAAGCTGAATGATGCTAAAGAATATCTACAAACCTCAAGAAAGTTCGCGGTAAGAGCTGTGTTATTTTGCATAACCTAATTAAAACGTAGAACAAATAAGGCTACAGACTTAATGTGAGGAACTGATAATCAGTAAGAGATGGATGTTTTCAGCTGTATAAAAAGCCTTAGCATTTCTTGTTTTTCCAGACTTCCGCTTTTGTTCCTAATGATTTCTCAGTTGTAGAAATTGGGCTATCACGTGATTGACAAATGTTGCTTCTGTATCAACAAAAATAAACTGGGTGTATCATTAATTTTCGTCTCTCATATAGTGGTGTTTAAATTTACCCTGTTTATTTAGGGCCAGATGGCACGAAGAACTTTGTTAGAGTTGGAATCAAATCCACTTTGAATCCAAGTTTGAGAGGCGAATTTGTTTTAATCTCAGTCAGAGGTGTCGTCGACTTCCCCACGCCTACACTGATTTACCACAAAGCTGATTATCTTTTGATCGCGGTATTATTAGTCGCAGTCCAAATTTTCGTTTGGATCTGAGTTTCAGTCAGGGGTAACTTTCTTGAATATTTCCTTGAGAAAATAATGAGGATGGGCTTGAATTAGAGCACCTATTGTCGTCTGCTGAAGGATAGAAACTCACCAAACACTCTTGTGTTGAATGTCAACTTTTATTCGTTTAAAATTCCAGATATATGGTGAATTTGAATTCAAAAGCAATTGCAAAATGAATAAACAAATGTATAGTAAAGCCTCTGTTGAGCAACTACACTTCCATGTCCTAATTTAGAGGACGGCCGTTCACCAAAGATCAAAACAGAACGGAATTAACCGTATATATTTTTTGGACATAAAAAAGTTGGCCTCTGAAGATACCATGGAAAAAACTGTTTAATAGAGGCTTCCTTCCGTGGACGGCTCCAAAATTGCTGTCAGATTTCGTTTCAAAGGTTGCATTACATGGATACATCTCGAAGTCCACGACCAGTTTACTTCGGTCAGTGGCACATGGCACTAGGAATGATGTCTGAAAGACAGTCTAAAACGTTATTGTTAGTAATCACTCAATAACATGTGAAAGATCCGTGTGCAAGATATGTCGACTAATCTTTATATTTCTTTCAGGATTACATTCCCATTGAAATTCCTAAACTTAATGGAAGTTTCGGTCTAAATGTGACGGTAAGAAATGATTCTAATTTTTAATCTTGTGGTTTAAGCCAGGTTCTTCGGCGTTTGCACGACTCCCATAATGTACGTATTTTATAACAAAACCTGTCTCAAACATTCCGGCTCAAACTGACTTTAAGGTGATATAGCGACACCTACCAGGGCGTTCTTCCGCGATTTCACTGAAAAACAATTCTAAAAACTACCAAACATTCCAAAAGATGTTACTTCGTTCTGTCAAAAAAATTTGAAACTCTGATTTCGATATTGAGTCTAAATTTGACAAATTTGAATCGACGTTGATATAATATGGAATTATTACCGTTTCATTAATCCGGAGCAATTTTCGTATTCTCACCTGAAAAATATGCTCAGTATATTAATTTGCCGTGAGTTTTTCTTTCCACGAACACTCGAAATAATTCTTATCTCTACTCGCCTACAAATAGATATAAAAAGTGCCCGTTGTGAGCAAAATTTTCATAGCACATTTCATGCATACTTCTTACCATTCTTAAAATGTTCGATGATTTCATTCATGAAACGGTCCGGCATGATTGGAAATGTTAACCATATAGCAGTAAAAATGTTTCCAATACTTACCACAAGTTTACAATGTAGGAGAGAATGTTCCTCTTCAGGACTACAGCATATTCCTTAGAACCATTACTCCTCATTTGAACCATCTTGAAAGGAAAACAAAACAAACAGGGCAATAATTGAACATGTGGTCTATAAGCATGGTTATCGCACACGAATCTATTAGTCAATTTCGAGATAACAAGCAATTTTTGCATGTGACGTTCAGAAGCAGCCGTTTTCGGGTGATAATTTCTTGAAAGAGCTTTTGGCTCTCCGGTTCACGTTTGTTTTATCGAAAATTCAGCCCTCCTCGCTCTGAGGAATTAATATGTGAAGGAATACACAGGTGTGTGGAAGTACCGCATCTAAGCTTTGAATAATTCAGATAAACCTGTTTTGAACTTAATAAAAACGAAGAAAACTTTAAATTAGATTTCCTAAATCCACGACATCATCTAAAACCTTTTAATCGTTCACCTGTATCCCCAGCGAGGGAATATTGCGTCGAACCATGACTAGGTTAAAATGAAGAGTTTAACAACACCAGAATACGTTCTCAGCCCAAAAAATACCTGCTGGAAACGCGATTGTAATATTTTAATGGATTTGTGTTTTTATAAGAAAAAGTAATTTGGCCATGCCGGAGTTTCTCAGTTATCAGCGGGGTTCCACTGAGGTCTCTTTATTTCAATTCGTTTAAACATAATATAAATAAATTATAATCCAAGGCATAATAACAAAAATGTCTGTCGGCTTCGTTCATAACAATGTTTTCAAATTGTGAAAGAGTTGGTTTACTAACAGTTGCGTTTTCCTTTCATAAAACTTGCCAATCTTCTCTTCTCGTTCTTCAAATTTCGCTTTTTCTCATAGCTATTTTTGAAATTTGATTTTTATGGACTGTTTTGACTTGGTATTATCGAAGTATGTCTAAAATTTGAAATTCTCTCTCGATTTTTTTCCCCGTTGTTGACTTGAACATGCACATGATTAGTTTTTAGGTTATTGTTGCTTATTCTGTTTTATTTCTCAGGGTGGACCAGAACTCGATGGGATTTACGTGAAGTCCTTACTACCCGGCGGAGCGGCAGAAGCATCAGGAAAAATACGAAACGGTGACAGAATAGTGGAGATAAATGGAGTGGCAATGGAAGGCCTTAATCGCAAGCAGGCAGTGGAGTTGCTACGGCGCTCTGCAGCTACTGCAACACTTGTTATAGAGCGCTACAGACAACCAGAGCCTGAAGGCCCCCAGCTGGAAGATTTGGAGGACCTTCTTAGAACGTCGCCGAATTGTATCCTTGTGGAGTTACAGAAAATGAACCATTCGTTTGGATTTAGTGTTGTGGGTGGGCCAGATTTCGGTGGAATTTTTGTTAAAACCATTAATCCAAATGGAGCAGCGGCAATGGATGGCAGAATAGGTATAAACGACAGAATAGTTGCTGTAAACTGTGTGAACTTAACAAGGGCCACAAGGCAAGAGGCGGTTGACGCCCTTCGGAACTCTCCAATCATCGCTCAGCTTGTTGTGGAAAAAGGCACAGCTGAAGATCTCCTGACGAACAGCAGTGGACCTCCCACACCCCAGGAGTCAAGATACGGAGCTGTACAGTACAGTCATTACCATGCCAGCTCGGACAGTTACAACGACTATAACATGGACGATCTACCGTTTGAAGTTTACCTTACAAAAGGCCAAAGTGGACTGGGTATGAGCCTTACAGGAGGGGACAATGGAGCTCCAATCTACATTAAGAAGCTGGTTCCAGGAGGTTCAGCTCTCTTGTCAGGGCAGCTCCAAGTCAATGACATCATTCTTCAAGTAAATGACAAGAATCTGGATCGGATGACCTACAGAGAAGCTCTTTCTATTCTTCGAAACTGCCCTTCAGAAGTTCGATTACTTGTACAAAGACCCCGGATATCCTCGCATCCTCCTTACCCAGGATACCGTGGGGGCAGCGACAGAGCCAGTGTCGATAGTTACGGAAGTTATAGCAGCATGTCCAGTATTTTTTAAACCATGTAGACAAGCCTGTACGTAGATTTGTTGGAATGGTGTACTGCTACGGTTACATCACATAAGTTGTAGCTTGCTCTAGCTCGATAAAACAGGAATCTGGCTTTAATTATCCTTTATAACGTTGGGTGATCAAAACGGTCATCAAAGAGATGGCAACAGGAAGGCAGAGAATAAGAACTTTGACAAGCTCGAGCTAATCATGTCAAAGGATTGTCGCATTAAGATATTCTTTGAGGGTAGAACATAGCGACACTCGTCAGTTTTAAAGGCTGGACGTTTTCTATAATAACATAAATAATTAAATATTATCAATACCGTGCAGCGCTTAGGTCCACAAACCCTGAGTGTCAGAGCAACTCCAGGCAGTGTCCAGGGAAAAGGTTCAGGTAGTGTACGTGAGCCTGGGCGTGTGTCGAATATGACAACTACATGAATCTACGGGCATATTCAGTCTAAGGTAAGGTATTTTTGTTCGGAAGAAGCTGGTCTTTGATTAGGAGATTTTATGCTCGGACATGTACAATTTTTGTTTTTGTTTTTGTTTTGTTTTGTTTTGTTTTTGTCATGTTCAGTTGCCCGTTCCTCATTGATTTGATCATTTTGGTCGTTACGAGTTCAGCTGCAAGTGCTCATCGATGCTTTAATCACTTTGGCTGTCCTGTTCAGTTAAAACCACCAAGCCTAAGGCATGGTTATAAATTAAGAATCACGTTTACTTAAAAGGTTTACTTTGAAGCAACATCCGACCCATTACAGGCCCCACGGGGTCATGACAAAAGGTGAAGTGAAGAGAGTGTTAATTTGAAAACAATTGTTATTAGGAAGCAGGTCGATCGCGCATTTGGAAGATCTTTACAAAGTAAAGTAGATCACTGAGGAAATACAAAGAAGTTTCTAATGTCAGATCATAGGCAACACTACGCGGTGACGTGGAGGCATGAACGACCTTTTCTCTGAGATTTCATTAGGCCAAGATTGGTGGTGCAGAAATTTTCCACCTCAGTCAGGTACTAACCCAATCAGGTTAATTAGGATTGGAAGTTATTGCAACAAAATGGCCTTCAAGTCTTTTGTCGTGACAAAAAGTAGAACACTCCGGGATTTGCTTAAATCCGGTACTAATTTCCAAAAAATGAAAGATAAGCAACACATGGAATTAAGCCGATAGGTATGATGTTTTTCCCCTCTAAAGGTTTTCGCCAAGTCTGGGGTAATTAAGACCCTTCTTGAGTTCCATTTGACTTTATACAGCTTTAAAAATCAGTCCTTATTGCCGTGAACTGTCGGCAGAGTACGTGTAAAGATAATTTGAACAGGATTTATTTCACCAGCGTTTAACATTCCATGAGTCATGATTGCTAGTCGATGCTGAAGACCAGTGAGTGTACATTTGAATTTTTTTCACTCACGGCACTTGAATCTAAAGCCCTGTTCACTCTAATGCGGTAGTATGAAAACGCATTCTTCCTGACGCGATTTCGCCTACCGTCCACACTAAAACGACCGAAAACGCTGCATCGTTTTCACCGAAAACGTATACATTTGATGAAGCTGCCCAGTGTGGAAACATTTTATGTGTGGACAGCGAAAACGGAGTGAGTTCGAAAACGCTGACGTCTGTCATATCACGTGCGCATGCCCAAATGACAGTTGTGATGTTTTCTTATAGCATATCACTCAAGCGCTTCATTGAGATCGGGAAGAACGCTGCGAAAACGGTAGTTTGGACGGAAAGCGTTTTCGGCGAAAACGCATCGTTTTAAAAACGTGTAATCCGTTTAAATCCTTACCTATGCTCAACTGTTTCATAAGTCCACCTAAGCACATATATATTGAGATCGTCAGACAATATGAGGTAAGTGGTGCCCCGGTCTTCTGACTTGTTTTCACGATTTCCAATCATTAATAAACGTGTAGAAAAATAAAGCAAACACAGAATAACCTTTTTTTAAATATAAATTTCGGTATTATGAAGAAACTCTTTAAAACAAAACTCATTCCTTTTTTTTTTCCAATTTTCTCTTGTCATCTTATTCCTTGTCAAACCCTCCAGATTCTTTTATTTTATTTGATTTCGTAATTTAGTTTTATGAAAGATAATAGACATAATTTAAGTTTTGGAAATGTAGTATACAATTCGTTGTGAGTCAGATTAACCCCTTCAGCCCCAAGCAAGCTCTCGCTGGTCACAAAAAAAGTTGTAAGTATTCTCCCAAATGATATGTGTAAGAAATGCACTGAGACCACCGAAGGGAATTTACACATTGATATTGAGGCTAAAAGGGTTAATGTCTTCACTTAATGAGGATACGAAGAGTGAATAACCGAATGCTGTCCGATATAGAGAACATTTGATAAGTCTTGTAACATTAGATGATTTATGTTAAGTTTTTTAATTTTGTATGCTATTGCATAATAAGGCTTAATAAAATATTTTGAAATAAATGATAGCATTGTTTATTAAATTTGGGTTGATATTCAATCAGTTTTATGAGTAACTTGACGAAGAGACAAAGTTTACAGCATTCTCATTATTGTCAAGGATTACTGGATCGGCGACAAAATAGAAAACTGTGAAGCGTGCAATGTTGAGTTTGCACGCGGAGAGCTACTCTAGCAAACCTTTCAACTACATTTACCCATTTATAGCTTACATATAATATATTCTGAACAATTCTCAGCAAGCCGTTAAGCCCCGGCCAAACGATCGCAACATGTCAACGCAACATATCGCAACATTGTTGGGCGCAACATGTTGCGTGCTTTTGACCACCGCGTTGCGACATGTTGCGACATGCTGGGTGTTTTGCTAGCTCAAATTTGACCATTTTCAAGCCCCGGCCAAACGATCGCAACATTTCATCACAACATGTCGCAACATTGTTGGCCCAGCATTTGAAAGCTCCGGCCAAATGATCGCAACATTTAAACGCAACATATCCCAACATTGTTGGCCGCAACATCTTGCGTGCGTTTGGCCACCCTGTTGCGACGTGTTGCGACATGTTAGGTGTTGAAAATCGAACTAGTGCGCATGCCCGGGCGCAACATTGTTGGACGAACCTGAAAAATTTACGATTCAAATCCTATTAATGAATTCAATTAAATTGAAGTAGCTGTTTTAGCCAAATATATTTGATTCTTTCGCGTTACTGGTTTTTTTAACAAATTTATTGGTTTTAAAATTGCCATTGTTTACTTTTAAAGTCTTCTCGACATGATATACACGTACATTTATAATTAGCTCCTCCAACTTGTTTAATTAATAGCCCAATTTTTTCTATATGTTAACATTCTACTTTATAGCAATGTTCAGGGCGACTCAAACCACTGAAATAGCCCATGAGTGGAGACTGGAGCCAAAGTGCAACAAGCCGAGGGCGCTGGACGCTTAGATGGCTTTAATCACTGATTGTTTTCCTCTTCACAGGCTAGGGTACTGTGACTAGCGACTCACTTCCTTCTCACGCCACATTTTTACACCAGTTCCTGTTGAAGAGCTTCATAATAGCTCTGATTTCCCAGGGCCAGGTCGTTCGAAAGCCGGTTAAAGCTAACCAAGGGTTTAAATTAATCCGAGGTATTTCCTTATCTACTATGAAAATGTCTTTCGTTGCTCATGTTTTGTATAGATTATCACAACTGAAGAATATCTAAGCAATATAAACAGAAAACGTCACTGAAACGTCTGCAAAACAGAAATCAAAATTCACGCTAATACTTCGTTAGCTTAATCAGGCTTTGAACAACCCGGCCCAGAAACCCAGGGTGATTTAAATTGCCGTTTGATATGTTCAATGGACTTGCCTATCTGGCATGTCACATCTACCTATTCGCCTATATTTATATCGGAAATATTACAGAACATATAACTGCCTCCTGACTATCCGTTCATAAAAAAACTCACGTTGACAACCTTGAAACACCACATCGTCAGGAATCGAAACAATAACGTAAGATAAAATGACGTTAATCATAACATAATAGCGCTCGCCGAGTAACTGTACTTTCGTAACATTTCAGAGCTACCACAAATAATATTGAAGAAATATTCCCGATAATCAGTTACCTCAGCGTCTTCTTTATAAAAAAAGGAAACTGAAAATAATTTTTAGTTATAAAATCGCAATTACTTGCTGAAATATAATTATTCTTAGAAAGAGTTAAAAAGATTAAAACACCTCGTAAATTATTTTAACAGTATCGCATTACATCTGTAAAACATATGAAGCCTTCCGTCCTTCCAAGCAAGCCTAAGTAAATATCGCTAAGGTGCGTGCTATAATACCGTAAAATTACGGCCCATCATAGGCCCATCTATATTACAAAAAAAATCCTATTCCGGTTAGAAGACCCCCTACCGGATATAGTCCCTCTTTTACTTTGTTGAGAAAGCTATAAGCAACGGCCTTTGTGCTTCGCGTGTTTGTTTCCTTACTTGTGTTCTCAAGACGATAAAAATCGTTATATACTACTTTATGTTGGTTCTATCAGCTTACTTCAAAACGTTGTTGTTGTTGTTTTCTACCGCTTATAAGCCCAACCAAAACCCTTATAGAAGCTCAGTCACGTTAATTTGAGTTATTTTGGCCTCGTAAAAACTACCTTTAAACTGAAGGAAACCTGACAATAAAAGTTTACTAACATTGAAACACACCAAAACGACAAAAAGAAACCTTAAAGAAACAAGGATGGTCAAGAATGGGGAAGATTGACACGGATTACAAACGACAAACTTGAATATTTTAGGCTAAACTTTTCAAGATGCGAAAACCGTCACGTAGCTCCTTTAAATGAAGTTGTATAAACTCAGGGCTTATCACTGGAATTTTAAGGTATTTAATTTCACAAAAGGCTAAGGCTGAAACCGTCACCTTCCCAACTCGCTACGGTGATAATTTACCTTTATCAACTGATAAACCGCTAAGTGCTTAATATTTTTACGCGCGCGGATCATTTCTTACTTTTCTCCGTAATTGGAATTTATTCGTCAAATTTAAACTCTTGTTCTGCAAGAACGTAAAGGACAATTCTATCTTCATTATTTGTTTGACAACTGTAGCTTCTGTGTCACTTGGTGATAAATACCACGAAAGCTTTTGGAAACATGCCTTTCTTTCCGTTGAGTTCTCCACAACACCAAGTTTCATCCTCATCATAAAGACGTTTAATAAGATCGCCGGCCTTAAACGATATCTCGTGGTCGCCTTGTGCTTCGTAATCAAACTCCGCGCGACAATACTGTTCTTGAGTTTTCTTCACATTTGTATCTTTTGGCTTGTTGGTCTGGTCCACAGCAGAGTACATTGAATCATCAACAGGTTCTG
>Ga0099801_1099482_pt1 | contig 12913 bp, 8 predicted proteins | sample Orb8nscriptome_4_FD_81145 | JGI IMG/M metagenome (GOLD analysis project Ga0099801, IMG submission 81145) | Coral microbial communities from Puerto Morelos, Mexico - Orbicella 8 T A metatranscriptome (Eukaryote Community Metatranscriptome) | ecosystem: Host-associated > Invertebrates > Cnidaria >...
AAAAAACAGTGTCGATCATGACAACTGGTCATGAAAAAGATCGCTTCACAGTGATGCTACCCTGCCTAGGAAATGGAACAAAACTTCCCCCCTATGTGGTGTTTAAGTGGAAAACTCTACCAAAAGATTTAGTGCTTACACGAGGCATACATATTCGCGCTCAAGCTAAAGGGTGGATGGACGAATCACTAGTGAAAGAGTGGTTAAACACAGTCTGGTCCAAAGTTGGCAGACTTCTACAAAAAAGAAATCTCCTTGTGTGGGACTCCTTTAGAGCTCACTTGTGTGACAATGTTAAACGGGTTTTGAAAAATTCACACACAGATGTGGCCATAATACCAGGCGGGATGACAAGTCTTTTACAACCATTAGACATAGGTGTGAACAAGCCCTTCAAAGACAATTTAAGACAATATTGGAACAAGTGGATGCTTGATGGAAACCACACATTCACACCAGCAAGCCACATTTTTAAACCTGACCTGAGCCAGATTTGTCAGTGGATTTTAGACAGCTGGAATTCCATTTCCCCTGACACCATCAGACGTTCATATCTCAAATGCTGCATCACAAATGCACTTGATGGTACAGAAGATGATATTCTTTGGCAAGAAATGGACGAGTCTGATCCCTTTGCTGATGATGACAGAGTGGAGTCAATTGTAGACGATGAAGGCGAACTGTTCTATGCTGGTGAAGATGAAGTTTCAGTCTTAGATGTTAACGAACAAGAATACCATGACATTTTTGGTGAAAATGACGTTGATGAAAGTGATTTTATTGGATTTTAATTTTGATATACTGCACCATTACAATTCATTTCACTCGTGTTTGTACATAAGACACACAAACTTGCCTTTGATTTACTCTGTATATAAAATGTCACAAAAAAGTTTCGGTTTACTGTTTGAACATTTTCACATTTGTGTATATGGTTAAAAATAAACTTGACTTGATACACATCAGCTGCTGTTGATTTAAGACTGCTTTGCTTAACTGGTTCCTCGACCTCATTTTTTCCATGAAGACCAATTGAAAGTTTGGCGTGCAGCCTATACACGGATGCGGCCTATCCACAGGTAAATACAGCACTCTTACTACTACCTCTAGGATTATAATTATTATTACTATTTTGTTAATATTTATTGGAGTTGAATATCAATTGGGACATCGTCCTGTTTTCTGCTCCAGTTGCTGATGCTATTTTTCTCTTCATTTTCTTTTTTATCGTACATGCAACAAATTCAATAAAGAAAAAAAAGAAAGAAAAGATAAGGTTCTTCTGTTCTGGTTAAAATTGTAATGAACTGTTATGACATTCCGTTGTGGTTGTTTGGTTGTTGTTAGCGAGTTTTCGGTGATTTCATCTGCGAAGTAAAATTATCATGAAAATTATATTTAGATCCAATATTATGTACAATTCGTTTCTGAGTGCTGTTAAATATTCACGAACAATTGTTATAGGTTGAGTCGAATTTTACACTCATTTTTCCGTTACATCTCATATTGTTAGGCATTTTGAGTAAATTATTTAACATAGAAATCACGTCCAAATAAAATTGACACAAGTTGTTTATGTCTTAGTTATGGTAGCATTAAGCTGTTATTGTTGTAGATCGAGCTTGTTGAGAAATGGTATTTCTGTTTATGAGCTTTGATTTTTTCCTGTAATTTTTCAGATGAATTGTCAAGAGAAAATGAGATGGATTTGCCATGAGAGTGATATTTAAATTAAGTTTACGTTGTCGGTATATCTTTTCTTTAATTTGATCTAATTTATCATTTAGTTGATAAAAATAAATAAATGAAGGAAAAAAATGTCAACAATCCAGGAAACAGGACTCTGTGCCATTCGTCATTTTCCAGCAGGATCATTTGCGGTCCAATTTGGGGATCATTTCTGGTCTGGGGATCATTTGCGGCGCTGTACAGATCACTTTATGGACCTGAAATAATATCAGCACATTTATGAATCAACCTTGCAGAGATACTATCAAGTCCTGAAGCTTTTGACATAGATAAGCTATTCAGATGGGTTAAAACAACACCACTGCTAATTTGACAGAAGCCAATTTTGTTGTAATTGTCAGTGATATTAGTTATGTAACTCAACTCATTATAGTTGATAGTGGGCATTTCACTGGCTAGTCTTGATCCAGTTGTTGAAAAATGTTCATTGAAGGTGTTGGAAAGCTCATTTATAGAATCAGAAATGGAGATACCATTTTAAGTTCAGTTCTTTACTATTTTGTTGTTTTTGCGACGTGACAATGGTTATTGATCATTTGCCAAGTTCTTGGAGGCTTATCCTCCGGTAGAATAAAAGCATTGTAATAGTAAGATGCCATAGTAGTTTTGACCGTATTATTTATTGTATTTCATAACTTTTGACAGTTAGCCCAGTCTTGTGGATTCTTAGTTTTTATTACCTTCCTTTTGGCAGCATCGCAACAGCACATACCTTTGTTCAGTGCTGACTTGATGCAAGGCACTTTGTTTAATGTGGTACATGCTGTTTGAATGGGAGCATGCTTGTTAACTATACTCAGAAATTTAGTTTTCCAATTGGACCACAGAGCATTAGGATCTTCAGAACTATTGCAAGACTAGTTTCACATCTCAGAGAAATATCTCTGCAAAACTTCTCTTGATTAAAATTTCGAAAATTTCTGTAGGAGGTGGTAGAGATCGACCCTAAAAAGGTGAATAGAATGAAAGTTTATGACAAACATAGGTGAGGCTATGATCGCTGATGCCAATATGAAAGACTTCAGAACAGACTGCCCTGTCAGTGTAATTTGTAAAGATCAAATCAATTAGTGATGAGGAGGATTCTGTGATATGAGTTGATTCATTTATTAATTGTAGGCAATTAGTAAACATCAAATACTCTTACAACGTTTAAACTGGTCTCTCCACTGAAATTCTGTAATATTTTCCGACTTTCTATCTACCCATAAATTTTTAAAGTCAGCGATACAGCTAATTTATAGTATGCTCAACCTCCACAAATTCATCAACTAGACAAAGAAGACAAAGAAGCAAAGGATACTCTTGAGGTTTAAGTAGTGCTTTCTGTTGAAAATCTGTTAACATTATTCTCAATAACTGCTATTATAGTCACTGCGTAATATAAACAATTCACAATACAGTTGTGAAAAAAATATGCGATACGACTGCAAAGAGCTCAAAATAATTATAACAATTAAATAACAATAGTTTATACAAAATTTTGGGGCAAATGGAGTGAATTATGGCATACTGGAAAATAGAGAATGATACTTGGTGTTTGTTTTTGTACTTTGAATGTATTATATGCCAAACCTTTTTCAAATTGTGCCTGCTTTCAGAATTTGAATTTTTGTGGCACATCACTGATTTATAGAATGTCCACTGTTTGATGCTCATTAACTCATGAATTGGGTTATCAAGTTAAGAGTTGTAGTGGTGGATTAGGTTATTCAAATTCAGGGTTGGTCAATTGTATTTTAACTTCCCATCACAATTCTGCTGTTTTGCAAACGCATATATTGTTTGACATGTCTAGGACAACATGTTACATAACTGTGAGTGTTGCTCTAAAAATGGAACTGTTAGTTCAAATAACTCAAATTGAATGGTTGTTAAAATTTCTGGTTAATTTGTTGATCAGCAGAAGTGTAGTTCCTACAGCCCCTCCAATTTTTTTTTAGTCCAAAACAATATTGACACATTCTTGATCGTGATGAAAAAAAATTTGTTTGAAACCACGATTTTCATGAATTTTCAAAGTCCTGAGAAATCGCTATGATGAAAACCACTACCGGGACACACATTTTGTGAAATCATTCAAGGAGATCAGTTGCACATCTATAAATTATTTGCTTGCCTTGAGTTGTTGTAACATCAATATTGGCGAGAAAATGTATATTAAACTGTGAGCAGATGAAGTTCTCAGCAGATTACACTAAGCACTTCAGCAACCAAGATTTTGAAACATTTCATGGCCAGGTTTGATCAATCCACGAGTCTGCAATGAAGAATTAGTAAAGATGAAATTAGAGTTACAAGGACTTTGGCTTGTTCAGGTTACAGAATTTTGGTAGAAAATCAAAGCAAGTTATCTTGTTGATTCAAAATATTGTTGTTTAAATGCATTAAGTGATTTTAATGAGTGCTGCTGATTTGATTTAGAGTTTCAAATTTTCTCAGTCTGTGTACAGGTACACTGCCAATGATCGCCTCAATTCAGCAGTTCACATTTGTGTTTAGTATAATTATACACACTCAGTGATCTTGGTGTTTCAAGCAATCTGATCACTTTGCTATCTCTGGCTAATTAACAGGAGGTGAATAGTAGTGGATATTTACTGAGCCGCAAAGTGGTGAGGTAAATATCCATCACTTTCATCGACACTGAGGTGAATAATTGTTTTAGTACATACCACACAAGCTGAATAATTAGCGAACCAAAACGTTATTTTATGTATGACAAGCGGTCGGAAATTTGCAAATCTCTCGCACCGGCTGCTTGGAGGTGAACAGTACTTGCTAATTACCTCCGAGTTAACCAATCAAAGCATGCGAAAAGCACTATTCACTTGTGTGGTATATACTAATGAACATTATTCACCTCCTACCGAGTGAATAATGCATGATCCAAGCAAAAACAAAATGGCCAGTGTAAACTCACGTTTCAGAAATCGGAAATCCTGAGAATACAAGAAATACAGCACAAAGATCGCTGTGAAATTTGGCCTGAAAGTTTTCAAAGGAGAGGAAAGACTTACCAACATTCAACTTTCAAGTAGTATCAGGACATGTCCTTGGCATTCACAGATTTCATCAATCAAAGCAAAGCCAACCACCAAGTCGCTCTTCACCCAGCATTGGCAGAAATGAATACTGCAGGGTTCACTAGCAGAAACGTCAAGTGCTATTAAACAAAGCATCTTCATGTCGTTGTACAAGAAAACATTCAGTTTTCCCCCAAAGTCCTGCACACACTGTTTATTTTCTGGTTGATCCTTCCCCAAATTTTCATTTCAAGTGAAAAAGAAAACTTTGATTGAACGGTGAATTGGTTTTGCAGCAGACTTTTGATTAAGATTGCTAATTTGAATGCTGTTAAAAGACCATTTTGCTATATTGTGACGAGGATTTTCTCAAAGGTTAACTAAATTTGCCATGTTTGAAAATTCTGTCAATAGTGTTGTACATGCTTCATGCCGTTTGCACATTTTTCACACACAAACAGAGAGGTCAATTAGATCGGCATTAACGGTTTCCTTTTCGTCCATTGTTGAAATCACTTTGTGTGTATATACTAAAACAATAATATTGGTCTTTCTCTCTGAATAGCGGCAGAATATTTACCCTGCCGCTTTGCTGCTCGGTAAAGATTCTGCTACTCATCACCTCGATTTCAAAGAATAATTGTTAAATAGTTTAGTGATCTGCACAACTAGTCACCAGTAATAATTCATATTTGAGTCCAGAAATTGCCATGCAAACATTTATCCCAAGTCAGGGTATTCTGTTATTTTTTTTTTAATTCTTTGACATTATTCTGTACATTTAATTCAGCTTTCCATGCCATGTGAAGGTCATTCCAACACTGAGCTACATCAACTGGTATATCACATATTCAGTTTTTTGTTAGAACTAATCTCTGGCTTTATCGACAGCTGCTACAGTCAAAACCAAGCATGATTGCTCACTGCTTGTAATACATTTGAAAAGCATTCTGAGTTCTGATTGGTTTAGAAGAGTGCAGTTTTTAGGAAACAGTGCAGACAAAGTTGATTCAGTGCAGATAAATGAACATTTTACTGCAAAAAGTTAGATGTTAAAATGAAAAACATTAGAAGACTGCCAATGATTATCTGACGTATTTCAAAGGTCACCTGCAATCTTTTCAAAATCAACCAAAGTGTCTGAACTGTTCCGGAGACTAGCCAAGGACTTTCAATGATTTCCAAAAATAATCCAAAGACTGTTGAAGGTCACTCAAGTAATTCCGAAGGTTTTCCAACATTGCCAGAAGGTTTGCATACACTTTGGGACACTTTCCAAAGATGTTTGAAGGAATAAGATCACTGCTAGTGTAAAGTGTGTTTTCTGTGATTACTTATAATCCAAAGTGGCAAATTACCACTTTTTTGAAATGTATTATTAGCAAGTAATCACTTGATTTATCTGGTGCAATTTGGAATAAATAAACTCTTGTAAATTTTTCAAAGCCTACAAATTGAACTCGCAAAATTTGGGATCAAATGGGCTTGTGAAATTTTGGTAGCCTAGTGTCCACGTTTTGTCCCTTTCATTTTGTAGCAGAAGGGGTTGATAAGCAGTCTCATTGTGAGGGCACAAAGGTCACTTGGCACTTGACCAAAAATTTCTTTTTGTATTTCAGGAAATTTTCAGTGGCAAATGGAACAGCAATTTGCACACTGTAGAAAAGAGCACAACCTCACGAGCTATGGCCAAATTTCTGAAAATTTCCTATGGGAAATTTCCATTCCATTTAATTTTCATCCCGAAATTTGCAGAATTTTCGGTTGAATGGTTCACATTTTGGAAATTCTAGAACTTTCAGATTTTCTGGAAACTTTCCAAGAAAATTTCCCCTGTTTCAAAAGTTCCCCAGGAAATTTGGTCACTTTTTGATTGCTTTGTTTCAATCCTATTTTTTGAGTAGCATGAAACAGTCTCGATGTGGCCATCACAAAAAAGAGTAATTCGCCATTTATATGCATAGAAAAGGCAGGAGCATAGAGTCAGAATGAAACAAAACCTTTATTTGTTTTCATTTTTACAACTCACTGTCTGTCGCATTGTGAAACGGAACTAAACAGTGATGATAAACAAAGTATAAGTATTGTTATAAGTATTGCTATTACTCACAAGAAATTCCGAACTAAACACAATGGAAATCGCCTTCTAAAAGTAACATTTCAGTGAACAGGACATTTTTCTTTTATGACTGAACTTCATACAAAGGGATAAACTTATCCAAAAGTAAATGCAAACAAGCTCAGTCAAGAAATTTGTGTTTGAAACACTCAATTACGTGAGGAAGCTCCCAGTCCCTCGATTCATTCAGTGGAACTTTGTTTACCAGTGCTTTCTTTAGAACTAACAGATCCTTATCAAGGGCTGATCTTTCAATATATTTTATTTGATTTTGTTTACAAAGTCACAGCCTCATGACTGCAAAAAAACTAGATCTGGCTCTCTGCCCTGCACTACTGAAAAGTTCTAAATCGATTTTGGCCTTCACTTCTTTTTTCCAATTCCTTGATTATAGCTTTTAGTTCTTGTAGTTGTTTACTGACTTGTGGATGCTTAGCTGGTAACTTGCAGGAATGGACACTGAGACACAATCCTTTCTCTCATGTCTGCTTTGTATGACCTGGTAAATGACAAACGAAGCAGGTTTTGGCATGCTTTCCCACGATCGTGTTGCTTTCTTCAAACTCCCTTTTTTCAATAGGTCAGCTGATGTTTTAACTGTACCTGGATCATGTGAAGATCCTAGGTAAGCTGAAGCTAACTTGAGCTTGTCGATTGACTTGGTTCAGGTTTTGAGTCGCCATTTAGGGGTGTTTGAAAGTGTTGTGTTGCTGGAAGTAAATTTGCACTGAAGTTGAAACCAGCTCTGGTAGCAAGCTTGTAGATATATTGTTAAAGGACTGTGTTGTTGCTGCAGGAAATGCTTGTCTTAAATTTTGAACTGGTGGGAAAATTTCACGTGGTGGTAAATTTGGGTCTTTCAATTTGTTTATCTCTGCCTGAAGAATGGGTCTCATAGCCATCATAAGTTTTTGTTGTGAAGGAAAAAAGCGTATATATTTTTTTTTCTGAATGTACTTCAAGGACTGGTGGGTCAAGAAGCCCCTAACGTCAAATTCTTTGGCTAACCTTTCCAAGTTCAAACCAATGGAAATACTCCTTAGCCACTGAAAGACTTCAGAACACATTTTGGATAACTAGTCAAGTGATGGACTAAGAACATTCTGAAACCTATAAAATCCTGAAATATGTTAACATGAGTAAACAAGCCAATCGGAATTTACTGTAGGCTGTCTTGTTTGGATGCACTGCACAGGCTTCTAAAGGAGATTACTAGTCCTCCCCTCCCTACCTCAAAAAAAAAAGTAAAATGGTCTGCCCTTAAATGGGAAACAAGTGGATCACGGACAGTCGCTAGCGTTGCACTGGTGAAATCAGAGAAACTACCATCTTACAAAATATAGGATTTCTCTTGTCCAAGAATGTGTGATAAAATGTTTTCAACTGTGAGTTTGATAATATTATCAACCCTACAGCAGTCGCCATGATTTATTGTAGTAATTGACCTCTTGTTGGACACATTCCAGCTGGGTTTTGGAAATAGCGCATTATTCCAGTAAATAATCTGATTTACAGACAAACTTCAAGTCTTCTGGTGAGTTGGTTTTGCGTAACAAGTTCTATTGGTTTCAAAGAGCAATACAGTTTAGGTAATTGACCGCAAGAATTTACTGATATACTTTCTATCAACTTGAATTATTTCCTAGTGCAATAACATCATCAGTGGCCACCTGGTCTGAAGGAGGTGGAATCATTATTCTTTGCAAGTACCATATTTACTGAGCTTCAGAAGATGAACACGAAGTTCAACAGATTTTGCAAGAAGTAATAACATTTTATCCTGTCCTAACAGATACATGTCAAGCTGGAGGCTGGAAACATGATTCAATTAACGTCATTTTACAGGGTTCTTATATTTGGCTGATAGATAAAGCTGTATAAATACACATGGACAACAAAACGTCTGTAATTCAAAGTACAAAATTTATCCAGAATGTCTAAAAATATTGTTGGAATTTCTCTCTGATTAATTTTGTTTGCACGCTAAAAAATCGCATGTTCTGTTTGATTTTCAGCTAGTTCTTGATGGCAATTCAAGAAAGCTTTGATTTGCCAAAAGCAAAACTTGCAGGTCTTGAAATGTTGCAAATAGGGAGGCTTGAGCAAAATATGTACTCCGCCTTTTGTCCAACATATCTCTTAAGACTGGCTCTGTCAAGTGTCCATGATGGAATCCACAGTTGTCCATGATAACTGTCTCCTCATGCTAGAATAACTGAGTGGTCTGCCTTGGTCACATTTATTGTTTCCTTGAAGAAAAACAGCTGTTCAACTTTGTTTGAAGCACCCTCTTTAACATTTACATAGTCTATTCCCTGCATCCAGTGTGAAAGGTTGATGGTAAAATTAGCATGCCAGTTCTCTGAGCAGTGCATTTCCAAAATGAGGATTCAATGTAGTTTTCACTACACTACTTTCAGCAAAGAAATGGATTGTTGTTGGCAGCAAGTCACTTACTTGATCTAGGAAAAAGTCAGTGTGTTCAACATTTATTGGCATTTTTGCTTTTAATGGTACCTGTTAAATCTTTTTCTTTGTTATGACAAGGTCTTCCCTTATACTTTTGGAATTGCTGACTTTGATGATAGGTCAACTGGACGAACAATCCCGTCCAAGAAAAGTCTTTGTTACAGCGCTGAACTTGTAATGCTGGGTTTGCAGAGTTTTTCATTTTCTACAATTCCACTACATCTCCCCCAAGTTTTGATCGTGGTTGCATTTCTCTCATTTTGGGCATAGACCAGTTGTTGAGATCATAGTCCCTCAAAACGTTTCACACAAAGCGTTGACTACTTTTTACTTCATTTGCTGTGGGCTTGTGTCGTCGTGGTGAAGGTCTAAAACAAGCTCTTGTAACAGTTGGGAAAGTCGGCGGCCATTATCATATATGCCCCCCTCTCAATTCAGTCTCAACTGAATGCTTTGGGCAAAAGCCATTGTGGAGAAGTCTTGAAGATTACCAAAACCATTTGAAATGTTGAAAAGTCGAAAGAAGTTTCTAAAAATAGGATCGAAACAAACCAATCAAAAAGTGACCAAGTTTCCTGAGAGGTCTGCAACCCTACAGAACTTTGTTAGGTTTCAAATTATTTTTGGTAAACCATTGTATGCATTCCTGGGCTTAATTGGTATGAAAAAAGTAGCCATCTGTTGTTCTCAATTAACGCTCTGATTGGTTAACTTTGTTCCAACTGGTCCAGTTCAAGTGGTCGCTCTGTAATATCGTATTAACTGATTGAAGTTTCTATTTTTTATCAGCGTGGCCTAGGGTAAGGGCGTTTCTTAAAATGAGTAGTACATTTTTTGTTGTCTATTTCGGGCGGAAGTGGAAAGAAAACCTAAGAGGTGGTTTTTGAGCTTCTTGAGTTGTAATGTTATGGCAAAATGGTCATAAAGAGGTGATGAAATGTAAAATGGAATAACAAAATTAGTCATTGTGGAAAGTTTGGTTTGAGATTTATTTTTTTTGTGTGTGTATGTAAATGGTTATTAAAGTGTTTTATTTGAGCCAGACTAAAGGTTTTAGTTTGAAGTACAGCGATGTTCCTTGTGATGTCACATGCTTTGTTGGTTTGTGATCAAGAAAGACTGTATTTGCAGGGTATGAAAAGCGAGGGTACAAACAAGAGAACAATAAATGTCAGTGTTTTTTATTATTACTTTTTTTTATTTTTTATTTTTTTTATTAATACCACCAAAGAACACTACTTGCAATGCCATATTTATATTACCTACATTAAGATACTTGAGTGGAATACTCTACACATTACATTACTTGCATTACAGTACTTACACCAATCTGTAACACACACACAGACTGGCATACCCATATAATACATTCTTTTCCTTTTGAGGCCTTACACTTTGTTTCAAAGTGAAAAGTAACTTTTTTGCATATTAGTTCAGATAATTATCCAAGGAAATTGAGAGATGTTATTTTTTCTCTTGTTGTTTTCTCCACACCTTAAAGAGGAAGAATATATCAGGGATTGTTTTAATGTATAAAAGCTCCCCGCTTTACATTAAATTCCTCTAAATATCTCTTTTGAAGAGCATGGCATCTTTCCACTTCTAAGCAGGTCAGAAAGTTCTGTATACAAAGAGCTTGTGAGGGGAAAATGTGCATTGATGTGGACCAGTGGATGTACGTGATATCTACAGATAAGAAGAAAGTGGTGGGACAAGATATTTGAAGTGTTATCAACAAACCCTATGCGGGATTGAAAAGAGAAAACATCATTTGGAAAACAGGGCTTGTTGCTCACTCACTGTCTAATTCCATTCCAAAACACTTGAGCAAAAGTACATTCCCAAAACATAAGTAATATAGTTTCCAGGCGACAGCAACTGAATAGGTTATCAGATGTGATACCAATTTTGAATAAATAGCTGTTTGTAGCTATTCTTCTTTGAAAGAATTTAAACTGGAAGGTTCGTAATTTGGATTCATGTGTACACAAGAAAGCCAAACTGTATGAGCTATACCAATCTATGTGGTCCATGGATTGAGAATTGTAGTCTAAGAGCCATTTGCTTTGACTTTTATGTGGAATGGAAGCAATTTGCGTGATAAGTAAATTATAGACTAACTTGCAAAACTCTAGAAGCCAACCGGTTGTTTAAATCTTCTGCACTGTTTGTCTCTTCCTGAGTGCGAGCACAAATTGATTTCATTTTGGAGACTGCACTTACAACGCTTTGGTACTGGAGGAAATAATATTAGTTTTGACAGAATATTTTTCTTTAAAGCATCAAAAGGTAAGAAATGAAAATTTTCACCAAGTACATGGTTTCCAAAACGAATTCCCACCTTATACCAGTTTTTATAGTAAATGGGCTATAATCAATTTGTGCGAAAGAGTTATACCATACTGGGATATTAGAGAAATCAGAGGGCTTTCTTTAAATTAAGACACAACCAAATTTCAATCAGTTGTTTGGTAAAGGGTCATCTATTTCCAGTGAGGCAGAATTGTTGACATTTAGGTTACCAGTGATAAGTAAATTAGCACTATACTTTGCGTGAAAAAAGTCCAGAAAAAGTTTCCATTTCCCTTTGTTACTTGAGTGTAGGTACTTTTGAATCCATTTTGCTTTCAGGGCACGGTTAAAAATTTGAATGGCCAACATTTTAAGTCCACCAGTTGTGGAATCATGGATCATTTGTACTCTTAATTTGGTCGTGTTTGCCATCTCATAAAAATTAGTACAGGAGATTGTTTGTTTGTTTCAGATGTCCACTCAATGTAGGGAACAGAGACATAATATAAACTTAAAGCAAGCTAGTAGGCTCTTAACAACCACAATTTTCCAGAGAAGTGTTAATCTTCTAAACTGCCAATTTTTAATCGTTTTAGAAATGGTCTCTCTCTTTGATGATAGATAACCAGACCCCTAGAGCTTTAACTTTGTGGGAAGGCCACGAGATGTTTTAGTAGGGTCCTATTTTCCTTCTTTGAAAACGTAAGGCACCAATCCAAAGTGCTTCTGTCTTGTCATAATTAATTCTAAGGCAGGAAATGGCTGCAAAGGAATCTAGCAAATTGAACAGTGTTTCCGCCAGACCGCGCCATTGCAGGAATCCCACATTGGAATCAGAGATGGCCACCAGAAAAACGAAAAAAGGGCCAATTTGGCCCTTTCTTTTTACAAGGCTGCAGGCTTAACACAGACATAGTATTTTAAAAGCCATCCCAGGGCTCGAAATTGCAACCATATCAGTCACCAATGCAACTAACCTTTCATCCTTGGCGACCAAAAATTCTGGTTTAGTCTCCATAATGGCGACTACATTTCTCTGTGTTGACGATCAACAACGGTTATTTTGTCACACATAATGTCCTTCTAGAAAATCATATTGAAAACTTTCAACATTCAACATTCAACATTCTAAAACATTCAACATAAGAAAAGAATCCAATCCGTCCTTTTGCTTTGCTGTGCTATTTGCTGTATTGATTCTCTCACATCGGAAAACTTCCAAATGGCTAACCGTGTTAAGAAACGCCCTATAATGCAT
>Ga0099801_1212873_pt1 | contig 12913 bp, 4 predicted proteins | sample Orb8nscriptome_4_FD_81145 | JGI IMG/M metagenome (GOLD analysis project Ga0099801, IMG submission 81145) | Coral microbial communities from Puerto Morelos, Mexico - Orbicella 8 T A metatranscriptome (Eukaryote Community Metatranscriptome) | ecosystem: Host-associated > Invertebrates > Cnidaria >...
CGATATTGAGGGGTTCTGAGGGCGCCTAAACAGCTGAGGTACGTGGAAATCAGTACTTTCTGTCGTATTTATGAGAGTGCAATGAATAAATACATACAGAAGGAGTCGGTTAAGGCCTTGGACAATATATTTTTTCACAGGAAACAGAGTCCTCGTCGAATGGGCTTCCAGAAATTAACACTTTCGTGTCGAATTCAAACGAGCCGTCGCGCCATAAACAGCTGAGGTAGGTACAGTTTTGATACTGCTTTCTGTCGCTGTTATGAAAGGGCAACAAAGAAATACACAAATAACTAAGTAGGAGTCGTTGAAGACCTTAGACGATAATTTTTTCACAGGGAACAGGTTTTCGTCGAATTGGCTTCCAGAAGAGAACACGTTCGTGGCGAACTCACAAGTAGCCGCGCCACAGATAAGCTCACTTGACTTTCCTCTCATATTTACTCGAAGTTGTATGAGGCAACAGAAAATGACTGTTAGCTGTCGATTTCCTTTCGTTAGGAGTCAAAAATAGGACGCTACGTCAAGGCTCGTCTACGTTAATGCGCCCTTCTGTGGTGCGTCGTTTTCGCCCGTTAGATCCACATTGTTTTTATTGATTATGCGTAAGTCAATTCCAGCAGTGCCCACCCCCCCCCGCCCCGGGCTAACCCCCGGGCATTAGCATTTTAAAAAATAATGGGCAAATTCCTCGGGGTGGGGACACATAAGCTGTCTAAATGCCCTGGGGTGGGGACAAAGAATGAGGGCAAATGCCCTGCTACTGGGATCATCGCCTTCCAACACTTCTGCAGTTTTTGTATTACTCAGTGAATAAAACGTTCAACTTTGCAGTATTTTAATGCAACGGGAAGACTTCAAGGACAACAGTACGTGTTAGTTGATTCTGATTATATTTATTTCTTTATATTTTGTTTTTAACAGTTTGGTAGAGGATAGTGTAATGTTAAATATTTTGTCGTATAAAAACCATTTGTTTTGAATATTTTGACTAGAATAATGACAATCCTGTTAACAATGTTTACAATAAAACAATTATCATTAAATGACGATGCATCACATTTTAAGCTCGCAAGATCTGTTGTGAAGATCGCATCATCTGAATTCGCAAACCTTGAGTATTTTAACTCCACTTCGATGAATTTAAATAAATGGCACGGAATGCATGCAGAAGCGATGATGTTTAAAAATTGTTCCTAGAAGATTGGAACATGAGCAGACAAAGTGATTCTTAAACTTTTGGGTTAGAAATTTTAGGGTGTACATTTAGGGTAGTCCATTGGTGGTTCATTCAAGTAGTTCATGTACTAGGTCCATCTTGCTAGTCCATGTGCTAGGGGTCAGCGAAATGTACCAACCCAAATAAAAAGCACTCCGCTGAAAAGTTCCTCTCTCTGAAATCAACACCTTTTTATCTTTAAAGATATTTGGCAAAGCTAATTACCTCACCTGAAATTAATTTGTTGTTCTCACCATATACTTATCCAAGAGAAAATCATTTTCTCTTGACTTGTCATATCGCGTGTGTGACCCGCTTGTCTATCTAAAATTGTATGTATCGAAGATGTGTTATTATCAGTTTGCCCGTGAGCGCAAATTTATCCGACACTGTAAAAAACCAAAATCCACCCCCAAATGTTTGTTTAAAAGCTGAAATTAAAAGCACTCTGCTGATCCTACAAACAGCAAAGGAAAGCAGCAAAGTACAAGTTTCTCTCTTGGAAATCAACACCTTATTATCTTTAAAGATATTTGACGGTGATAATTACCTCACAGAAAATTAATTTGTTTTTAACCGTATACTTGTCATCAATGAACATTGTCTTTACCCTGACAAAACGATTATCGATTGTTTAATCAATCTTTCGTTGACAGAAAACATAAAACAGCACATTTCCAAAACTTCATAAAAAACTGAAAACTACAAATGAATTGTACCCTGACTTCATTATCACTACTGTAAACTGTATATTTCAGTGCTCATACAATGCTCATTCAATTCACTTCAAGACTGGCAAAAGTACAACTGCACTACCAATCCGTAAATTTTATGTAGACCCTTCAGCTATCGTGTGTGCTTGTCTATTGCTTGTCTATCTAAATTTGTATGTATGGATGATATGTTCTTATTACGAGTTTGCCAGTGAAAGCTGAAATGAAAAGCACTCCGCTTATCCTAAAAACAGCCGCAAAGGAAACCCCCAAAAGAATGTTACTCTCTCTGAAATCGACACCTTATTATCTTTAAAAATATTTGGCAACACTAATTACCTCACTGGAAATTAATTTGTTGTTTTAACTGTATCCTTGTCATATCGATTAAAAGCAGTCTGCTGATCCTACAAACGGCAAAGGAAAGCCACAAAGCCTTCACCTATCGCCTGTGCAACTTTCTTGTCTATCTAAACTTGTATGTATGGAGGATATGTTCTTATTATGAGTTTGCCCCTGAATGCAAATTTATCCGATACTGTTTAAACCAAAATCCACTCCTAAATCTTCTTTTAAAAGTTCCAATTAAAAGCACTCCGCTGAACCTACAAATGGCAAAAGAAAGCAGCAAAAGAACTCCCAGAGTGCATTTCGCTTCCACAGGGGGATAAAAAGTGTGTGACATAAGTGCATGGACATAAGAGCGACAAACTATGCAAAATCACTATCCAAAGGAATGCCTGCCTGCCAGCATAAAGCGATTACGTCATCGCTTAAAAATGCTAGGCTAGTTTTGAATACGAAATGCGAAATAGTTGTGTTCACATCTGTGATTGTTTTGTGACAAACAAAATGTAGTTCACCTTGTCGCTCATATATGCTTACAAGTAATGAAGAAATATCTAAAATTGAGAAAATATACCTGTAAAAACATCTATGAGTTTCTCTAGTCCCTAACGGACAAGCCATTGTTTGACAAACGCCTCATGTTTCCCGATGAACCCATCCATGGAACTTTCGAAAACAGGTGTGTCAAATGCCCGGGGTTCACCCTGGGGGTCGCCGCTGGGTACGCAAATGCCCAGGCCCCAGGCGGCGATAAAATTGTGAATGCCCCACCCCAGGGACAAATATCTAAGCATATTTTTAAAGTCAAATGAAGGCTATTGTGTTTATTATCCTTCAAATATTTTGTGGAACACATGAAATCTGCTAGTCTATTATATGTCAATCACGTCAACATTTGTCAATTGGCTTCCAGTGATTTTCAGTGTTCATTTAGAGACTTTGCTTCAGTTAAAAGAATATGGTTGGGGAAAAAGTATAGGATTTCAGTGAAAGGAAAATATACTTTTTTAATTTTCTGAAAGACAAAGGCAAGATACAAGTTGCAGACATGATTACAGTCTAACTCTTTCTTGACTCATCTACCTGCGTACCTAAATAGGTTACCACTGAAGATGAATCACTGATTGTTGTGTTTTCATCCTCACGAGTGATGATATCCTCCACATCATAACATCTTTGAAGATCAAAAGCTAAGTCTTCATCTCCCTCAAGCTGCTGAAGTTGCTGGACATGTTCCTTATCCTGATCTGTTTAGATTGATCACATTCATGCTTCTGATCTTGGTCAAGCTGATCCTCACATCCAAGCTTCTGAGTCATCTCCATCAGCTGATCTTGATAAAACTGATCACATTGAGTGCTTGTTTTGTGATCAATGTGACAGTATTAGGTCAATTTCACATTTCTGGTGCTGATTACATGAACTAGGAGCATCACTGTCATCATCACCAAAGTCAGTCAAATCGTGCTCATCAAAGTTACCTTCAGATATACAATTGAAATTTATATATGTTATATATAAATTTCAGTTGTTTTGTGTTGTAATTGTTATAGAAATGTGAACATGTCTGGGCATAATACTGCCTAATCTTTTGACATTATGAACAGTATTTGTCCGATCAGATGCCATTGCAGTGGTTGCTATATAAATATGTAACCGTGGGACATATTTTGCTGTTGGATCCATCCGCAAAACAAACATGGTGGGTCACTCGTATCAAGCGTGTTTGTTGTTACAAAGATATACAGATTTGATGACAATGTACCTCAAATACATGTATAGACAGAACTTAACGTAACTCATGCAAAGATAGAGTGTATCGGTATACGTTTTTGTTGTTAATGTGATTTTAAATAATTAATTTGTGTTTACTTGCAACTAAAATTTTTGAACTTGCAACTAACTTTTCATAACTGGCCACAAAATGGCGACTTAATATATTTTTTTAAATATTGAGCCCTGCTTAATGATTCATGGTGATGGACATGAAGCATTAAACCTTTTTTATGTTGGAACTCAGATAACAAATACAGCATTTCTTAGAACAACTGCTTTAATTGGGTCCACATACTGTGGATTTGAATCTTTTTCAAATTGTAGTGAGTAATGATAATGTTCCTTGGATGTGTTTTGATGAACAAAAAAATCCATGCAGTATTTTCTGCCAGATCCACAGCAAATATCTAAAGAACTTTGTAGATTTGCAAGGCAGGATACTTTCTACATATAAAGTAATGCATTACATCTTCATTTTCACCGTGCACCACCTACCACCACCTACCACCATCGTGTACCACATACCAGAATCCCAAGCCTAAGGGATAATTTTTTTTTTGTGGGGGTGGGGAAAAATATCTCAAAAATTATGTGCTCACTTGTAGTGAAGCACTTGAAAAAAAGACTAGTTACAGTGTATGCTATGCTCTGATTGATTACTTGAAGGGAGTAATTTGGCACCAAAATTTGATTACGATATCAGGACGATGACTGGCGCGAAGTAATTTCCTCTTGCCATGTTTGTGCCTTTGTGGAAATTATAATTTTTCCAGGAAACACTTATTTGTGAAGATATATCCCTTAGAGAAACTACGAGAGAAATGCCAAACTTAAGAGAGACGAAACTGCATTGTGTATGCATACAAAATAGGATTTTTCAACGGCAGAGAGTTTGTTTTGTTGTATGATGCGAACAGGTCAAAAAAACCCCGATTTTCTGTGTTCGAACTATGAAAGATTTGAACTAGACAAGTTGACAAATGCTGAATGCAACGCTGAATTTTCACTTCTATAAAAATGACATATACAAATTTGCGGATGCACTTCAGTTACCAGATGAGTTGGTGACGTACAATGGTCTGCAATTGTTGAATCTATTCCTGCTTTGTGTATTTGCATTTGTCTATTCCTGCTTTTTCATATCCTTGCTGGTATAGAGATATGGTTTTTCATTTTGCAAGACCAGTCCCAGAGATCTGAATTTGACTGACTGAATTTACAATTGATGGAATCACTTGCGGACTACCTACATGTGTGATCATAACCTGCTTTCGCCAGCAAACCGTACGTAATATGCTGATGTTGGGCATCAGTCAGGCGCAGCTTCAGACAATTGTTGGGGTTTCATTGATGGAACTATTTGGCCAGTTTGTAGGCCAGGTGTCAATCAAAGAGTTATCTACAATGGACACAAGCGGGTGCATTTCATAAAATTTCAATCTGTGACATTGCCTAGTGCACTGGTTTATCATTTGTATAGCCCTGTAGAAGGGAGGCACCATGATAGCAGCATGCTAACATCATCAGGTCTTTTGCAACAGCTGCAAAGATTCTCTAATTCCCCCATAACTGGAACACCCATGTGTCTATGCGGCGACCCTGCATATCCCCTGCGTGCACACTTGCGAGGACCTTTTAGGGGTGGAACTCTAGCCTAAGAGAAGAAACACTACAATACAGCCATGAATGGTGCACACACTGCTGTTGAATGGGTTTTTGGAGACATAATTAATTACTTTAAATTTTTGGATTTTAAAAAGAACCTCAAAATTGGTTTAAGTGCAGTGGGGAAAATGTACATAGACTGTACCTTGATTCAGAACTCTCATACTATTTTGTACCAGTGTATTAGCTCAGAGTACTCTGGTATCAATCCACCACCCCTAGATGGTTACTTTATGTAATCATATAGTTTAAACTTCTGTTATTTTTGTGTCAATGTGGAATTCAACAGCATCAAAAGTAGAATTTTGTTTCAACTTTTCATTAAATAGTAAATAGAGAGCATACATTAAATATGGAGAAAGGGGTATCGCATTACCAAAAAATGTAACCATAAGCACAACTACACCCATAAAATCTAAACAAATTAGTCCAACAATACATCAATTTCTCTCTTTCAAAAGTTCATGCAGGGCCTGGCTTTGAAGCATTGTTTTAAATTGCTCTTGCTGATTCTTCATTTGCTGAAGCATAAGGGTTTGTTGGGCTGCTGCACTTTTCTTCTGTTCCATTTTAAATTCAAGTTCTTGCTTTTTCAATTCACATTCTCTATCTGATGCCTGTCTCAAGTGTTTGAGAGTGTTATTTCCATTGTGTTTCCTTTTCTTTTTTGGTAGATCAGACCCAGCTCTTGTCTTTGTTTCTGACAGAGATTCTGTTGCCTTGTGTCTCATGTCTTCTGCTGTAGCCTTGTCCTTTGCTGCCTTTTCCCGAGATTCTTCTGAGGCATTCTCTGACTCCCTCTTGCAATCTTCCTTCTGTTCCAAGTAGTCTTCCATTATTTGATTGAGTTCTGTCTTTTCTGAACAAATCCCAGAAGCATTTTTTTCAGATCTTTACTTCTTTTTAAAATCTCGCTCTAATATCTTCAGCCTGTTTCTCACAGACTTTTGGGACACACTAAAGGATGGCTTTTTCAAATGATTAAGACTCTCAGCAATTCTATCTAGGCACTGGCCCCTTTCACGGCTTCCTGCCTTATATTTCCATAATTCGAACAATAATTTCCCTTCTTAGCATTACATCATGCTCTCCACTCCATTTCATCAGAGAATTTCTGTAATTAAAAGAGTTACATTCATCAGATATACTAATGTCATAAAAACATAAGCTAGTCCTACAACATTTAAAAGGCAAATCAACTCTGAAATAGATTAAATTAGCTCTAATTGAGCACAGCATATGTAAACATTTTCTTGTCCACAAACATGCATAAACAATAAATTGGATTTGCAGTGAAGAACCCTCTCTTGGGGCTACAAAATTTATAAAGTAATACTGTAGTATGGTTTTTTTGTTTACTAGTACAACAGAATATTCACTGCATTAACATTAACTACAACTGTACAAAAATTCAAGATTAAGTTTTTTTGCAATGAAGTGGTTTAAATAATGAAGATGTACACAAGACTTAAGACTTACGAGTTTGTTTTAGCTGGTTTTGGGATCTTGAAATTCTGGCTGAATGAAAGAAGTGAGATAAAGTGTCTACTGACATCAAAACAAAATAACTGCAGTTGAAAGGATTTGCAAATCATTGTTCAAAATCTCTCACTGTAAGGAAAAAAAGAAAACTTGGACTTCAGAAAGCAAAAATCCACCTTAGGTTATCTCCTAAGGTAATTGAAAATATAATCCAAACTCAAAAGACGTAAAATGGCACAGAAAAAGGTCACAACACACCCAAGTTGCGAAACTCTGGCGACAACTCGAAAACATTTTCTTGGCCGTTGTCAACGGCCACGAGACAATGCTCAATCTTGGGCAACACCCTTTTGCACACACATAGTGGGGCTTTCCGCTGTGCAGATGTCGTGGTGGTGAAAGAAGTCATCAATTCGTAAGCTCCCTAGTATTGGGAAACCTGATAATGTTGGGAAATCTTGAAAAATTCCATGTTGTCTTTGGAAAACTTCAGGTGGAAAAATCTGCAAGTCAGATTGGAGTAGCTGCTGTGATGGTTCAAAGGAATGTGCTGAGCTAGCTAAGAGGTGGCTATTCCATAACATGCCAAAAGAGGAAACTAGACATGTGGCCCAAAATGCGGCATCAAAACTAGAACGCACTTTACGAACAAAGTAGGAGATCAGGGGTTATGAAGAGTTTTTTTGGGGGTGGCCAACCCTTTACCCGCTTTGGTTAGAAGGGACTGCAAGGGCTAATTGTTAGCCAATGCATTGGCCTTTTCTAATCCTTGTGAAGGATGCTAATATTAAGATAACTGGGAGTGGAGGCAGCCTTAAGAGTTCTGGCCAACAAGGCAGCATATTGGCAGATGTGTTCATGTTGGGCGGGAACTAGAGGGTACCCCATGCAGTGGCAAAAGCGAAGATAGCTGCTGCAGTGTTGCTTGGTATTGCTTGAAAAGGTGTGGGATCTCTAGTGAAAGACCTCTTCTAGCTGCCTGGCCAGGTTAGGGTCCAGAGAATCTGCGAGAAAGAAAATCGGTGCTGATACCAGACTGGTTGGTTACTGGGGAGTTGTGAAACAGCATGTGCAATAACACTGAGCTTTGCTGGGATGTGTAACGCAGTAAACATAAAATTATGAATAACTGAAAGCCAGAACAATAGCCTGAGCACATGCGTAACAGCAGGTTCCCCAGTAGAACCTTTATTGATAATGTGCATTGCAGCTGCATTATCACAAGGAACGATTTCATTTTGATTTTGCCAATGAGGAACTCAGATGGAGGCTGGCAAGGTTTGAGCCAGAACTTCTTTATGATCAATGTGTAGGGTTGTGAAAGTCTATCATAAAAGAAGATTGTGTAGTGGAAAAGTCTATCATAAAAGAAGATTGTATATTGAATTATCAAAACAACACAGGGGAAGAGAGCAGCATTTTTCTCTAGATGTCTGAACCAGTTTAAAAGGAGAACATGAAAATTTTGACATTTTTTTGGACTACAAAAGCCCAGTGGTGATCATCGGACCACTGACAATAGGTATTACAAAGAACCATAGTGAAGGCCTTAACATCTAATCTTTGACATCTGTAAATAAGATAAATCAGAAATGGCTATACAATGTTTGGTATTTGAAAGACAATTGATTTTTATAAATTGATCATTATTTTCGTAACAAGATTATTTGAACTTCTTTTCATGTTTTTGTCTCTACCAAATGCTACCTTAAGAGAGCACCATGAAATATCAAAGTCCTTAAAATTTCCAGGGGTAGTGCTAAGAGGCCCTTCCCTACAGAAAGGGTTGACTCCCCTCCCTGATCCTTCTCTTCCAACATGACCACTGCACCAGATGGGCAACTCCCATATTTTGGGGACCCACCTGATAAATGGTGTGACCCCTTCTAAAAACTTAGCTGGAACACTGTGTTAAGGATTGACAAGAAAGCTTTTGCTGCTGATACATCTATTTTTGTAGAAAGGATGTGGTCCACATAGCTTCTGCGGAAATCTGGGATTTTGTTGTCTTGTTCCAGTTTCCCCATCTGTTTGTAACTAGGGGCTTATACCTACATTGTAAAGGCTTATACCTACATTGTCAGTCCAGTTGTAAAGCTTGACATCAACCTGGAACAGGTGATGCCGTGGTGCTTTTTCTAGCAGTTGAATCAGATCAGGTTGAGTGGTATTAAGATTGTTTCATTTAAACAGTTGTCTACGAACATCTTTTCAGGGATGATTTTGATGGTTTTTGGAGGGGTCTATTTGTGTACAAAGATGTGATATCATAGGATACCATTATGGTGTTCTTGTCGATGTCCAGTTTTCGAATCTTTTAGCAAAAGAGAAGCTATCTGATATTATGAAGCAATAGACTGATGGGGGTTCAACTTCTCATCAAGCCATTTGACAAGGGCATAGTTGTTGGTACCCATGGCAGATAAGGATGGTCTCATTGGTAGCTTCTCGTTATATCATAAAGATGTACTCATAACAGCTACATCAATACTTTTATCTGGCTTTGTGATGACAATGTTATCTTATTAGGTGGGTTCATACTAGCTTAGTAAGTAGACCTTAAGTACACAAAGACCTCAAGTATACTTGAGATCACATATGTTCACTTACCTTGATAAGCGTTCATATGTAAAATTCTAATGATACGTCAAGTGACAGAGCCGTGAATCAAATTACGCGCCAAGTATATTAAGCATATGCGTGAGTGCGGCAAAGATTTAAACATCTATTTTACATCATGTGACCTCAAAAGCTGAAAATTGCTTTTATTATTTGGCTTTTATTTCTCTTGCTGCAACGACAGCGGGCTATGCTGCTTCACCAAGCTTATCACTTTCTCATTGTTGAGGAAGAATTTAGAATGCGCCTCGAAGAAGAAGAGCTTGGGCTTGGCCACGTCCACAAAACTGGTTCTGTAGTTTGTTGGCAAATCCAGCGCTAAATTTTCTTTGGAAACAACATTTTAGAGTGACATGCGAAACCTTCGATTACTTATGTGGCCTTGTGAGGGTGAACTTACAAAAGCAACGCATGAGGTTCCGAGATCCGGTCAGCGTGGAGGAAAGAGTTGGTCTTTCACTCTGGCGACTGGCAACAGGCAACAGCTACAGAAGTTGTGGTTTACAATTTGGCCTTCGAAAGTCAACGGTGAAAATTATTTGTAGCGAGTTCGAACAAGCCATTTTTAATTTGAAAAACCGCTTTTTAAAATTTCCTTTGACAACTCAGGAAATCCGGAACAAAATGGACGAGTTTGAGGAATCTTATGGAATACCCCAAATAATGGGAGCAATCGACGGGTGTCATATAGAAATAAATGCGCCACCAGACAATCATGAAGATTATTTTAATTGCAAGCAACACTACAGTGTGAATCTGCAAGGCATAGTTGATGCAAATTTAAAATTTGTCCATGCTACAGTTGGGTATCCTGGCAGTATACTTGATGCGCGGGTTCTAAGGCTAAGCGGTCTTTATGATCTAGCACAGAATGAGCAGATTCTTAGCGGTCCAACATGCAATATAAATGGAATAGAAACCAGGCCGCTTCTAGCTGGTGACAGTGCCTATCCACTCACAAGCTGGCTAGTGAAGCCGTACCTGGACAGAGGACGTCTCACTCCTGAGAAGAGAAAGTTTAACTTAAAGTTAAGCGCATTGCGCTCTGTTGTAGAACGAGCATTTGGTATGTTAAAAGGCCGTTGGAGAATTGCAGTGAAAAAGGTCGAACAAAAAACAAGCACTTTGAAAAAAACCGTGATTGCAGCGTGCGTTTTGCACAACATTTGTATTGAACGGGGTGACCTATATGACACCGACAACAGCGATTCAGATGATAGTTCTGACGACGACAACGATGGAAGAATTGGTATTGAAACTGGCAACGACATTTGAGAAGCGCTAAAAGACTATGTACGTGATAATTTGTAAACGAACTTGTCAGATCAAAGCGTTAAAAATCGCTATTGTATTTAGTCTTAGCATATTCCTTGGCAACAACAGAACAATAAAAATTAGATAATTAAAACTACTTCGATGCTAAATCCTTAAATATGTCTTTAAAGCCAGCAAGTATCGCGTTTGTTTGCTCCATTTGCCTGTTTTGGGATTCTTGGAACATTTCTGCGGAACGTTCAAATCGGGCATTGTCCTGTTCCAGACTACGCTCCCACATCTCTACAAAGGTAGTCTGCCAATCGGTTGTCTTATTTTCTGCGGGGACATCTTGCCGCCTTCGTTTTCCCTTACGCCCAGACTTTTCCTGCATTTCTGCCTTTCTTTTCTTGCTGCTCCTTTGAACACTAATTTCTTCAGAAGTTTCCTCAGCATCATCAAATGAAAGGTTTTCGTTCGCAACTACTGATGCGTTGTCATTATCCTCAGAGCTGCCCTCGATTGCCATTTTTGAAGGATCGTCGCGATGTCCCATCACTTCAAAAATGTCAAAATACGGGAAGCCGTCTTTGATTTTCTTAATTCCAGCTTCTCCAGTTGAACGAGATCGCTGTTTTAGTGGCTTATATTCGTACTCTAAATTTTGTTGGCGCTTCTTGACCTGCTGAAGGGTTCTTTGGCTTTGTGGATGACTTTCGTTGTACGAAGAATAGATCTCGTTCCAGATTTTGATTTTCTCTCGTTGAGAAGCTCCTCGCAGCTTACTGTATCTCGATCCCCAAGCTTCTAAAAGATCTTTGGTTTCTCCTTCGGTCCAGTCAGCGGACTTAACACGAACTTTTTTCCCTTTTTTATTTCCCGCGGCCAGCACATTGGAATCACTCACGGCTGGAGACTGAGGAGATGGCGTGCTTGTTGCAAGTGGAATTGGTGATTGGGTGCGCTGTGGTACCGTGCTAGCAAACTGAGTTGTATTGAGTACGGGCTGTGAACCTCCTGGTTGGCTCAATTGCAGCTCAGATGGACGGTAAAACAAGGCGCTCGTTGGAGGAAATGGCCAATATTGACCGCCATTCATGTGCTGCCCTGGATTTGCTACTCTCGCAAACCGTCTATTCAAGTTTTCACTAAAGGAAAAAAATCACCATTGTGAGCATGTGAAGTTTCGATATGATTTAACCGGGGTGCGAATAAGTTACATGACTCCATGGTCTAAGTAGTCATTATCGCGGTCCAATGCACAAAAGTTGGGTCAAAAGTGACTGAAGCCGGAGTTGTCCATTTGCTTTGTTTTTTCGTGTCCTTGAAAGCTGAAGGTGTCAAGCAAGCAAGCAGATTGAAATGATGTGCATGTTGTACAAGTCTTGCGTGTACTGATATGCCATTGAAAAATGCATTTGATTGACATTCAATTTCCTGAAATTGTTTTGATAGTGCGTAAGTGCGCTGGTAAGGATGGTTGAAAAATACTTGAAAGTGCACTTCTGCTCTTTTGAAAAAGATGTGTTGCCACGACCACAAAGTAGGCTACTTACATTGAAATTGGACCCGTTCACATCTGAAGTAAGATTCAAGTATACTTAAGGTCTACTTACTAAGGTAGTATGAACCCACCTATTGTTTCAACTGTTTTGTAGCCCTTTGCCAAGCCTGCAAATATTTCCTTGGAGCCAGTCATATGCAGGGCCATGGACAATGTTCCACCTGACATGCCAGTCTGGTTGGTGAAAATTTTTTCCCTCATTTAACCCGTTGAGTGCCTGCACCATTGAGGATGCTTTGTGCCGGAGCATTTTAACTACAACTGGGTGTCTCA
>Ga0099801_1135446_pt1 | contig 12690 bp, 6 predicted proteins | sample Orb8nscriptome_4_FD_81145 | JGI IMG/M metagenome (GOLD analysis project Ga0099801, IMG submission 81145) | Coral microbial communities from Puerto Morelos, Mexico - Orbicella 8 T A metatranscriptome (Eukaryote Community Metatranscriptome) | ecosystem: Host-associated > Invertebrates > Cnidaria >...
CGTTTTTTTTTTTTTTTTTGATCCTGCTTAGCCATTCCCTCCGCCCCGACATTGAAATCGAGACTGCCAAAGTCCATCTTGAGTTAGCTTCGTTCAGTGATAGATTTATTGGTTTAACGTGTACCCTGATTGGCTAAAACTATGTTAATTAGACTATAAAACAAGGCAAATCTGGGTAGACCAAGTTTTATTTCTCAATTGCATGTTTAATTTAGTAAACACGCTGGTCATTTGAGAACACTTGGAAAAATTTCTGGTGTTCTCGTACGTTCCTGACGTTTTGTGACAGTGAATGCATGGCGTTGGTTTCTATATAGAGAGAGCATGCTGAATAAGTTAGGCTCTCTCACAAGACAGGTTGTTGACGACGGAAGAAACAGTTTTCATTGTTTTCAGTTAAACCGCGGAAAAAGAGTCAGAAAGCTGCTTGTGCATACACTATATGAAATGTTATTGACATGAGCTGTAAGCAATTCAGCAATTCAATTTTTTTTTTTTTAATTGGATCTCTGGATTGCTGATCTCGCCCTGTTTCGTTAGTAGTTGTAGTCACGGCTGGGTAACTAAACTGAGAGCAATACAGCATATGATCTTACAATGGACTGTTTTCATTGCTTCGCGAATAACATATTTAGAGATGTTAATCAGTCCTGGTAGCCCGTGGGAGGTATGATCGAGGGGTAAGGGTTCAGGCCGTGCCCGAAGTCGCTATATTGTGTTGTTGGGCAAGACACTTCACTCTCTCAGCTCCTCTTTCAGTACCCACAAAGCTATCAACGGGACCGATAGAACTGGCGGGGAAATCTGGCGAAACTGCCCGTTAGGGGAATATAATAATCCTACGATAAACTAGCATGACATCCAGGGGTGGGGGAGGGGTGGGGGGAGGAGAGAGCAATGCTCCTTGCTGTTTCATGCTACAAAAACCGGAAAGGCTTTTGTTCTTTATCCAAATCTTTAGTTTCCCCATTTCTGCTAAATCCCTCCTCCAATGAGAGGCTATTATGGCCGGTAGACTCATTTTTGCGTCAAGAAATATTTCGTGGTACATTCATTCGGTTACCAGTTTAGGGAAAGTGAGAGTCGTAAATATAACGGAAACACAACTCGTCAAACCAAATTTCAGGTCATCAGTTTTAGAAATGCTTTGCCCTCTGTTATTTAATACTGAATTTGGAAGGTAAGAAGAGACCATTGAATTTCTTCAGTTAAAAGCTTGTAACGCCGATTTAAAACCACAGTGGCCATTTGAGATGAATTCAAGGCTTGAGTTAGTCTTGGAATGATGCCTAATTGCGTAAGTGTTCAATTCAACAGTTTTGGGGCTTTATAATTTATCATCATAAGTGTTGCGTGCACATCGCTCTGAGTTCTTCAACAGCGCTAGCAGGAGGTCGGATTAAGAGTTTTTCTATGCAAATGCAGCGAGTGTCTTAGAAATGAAAAAATCCTTCTATTAATATTTACGGGTAAAATAGATGTCGTTCTCTTTTCGCTTTCTGGTCCTTTCTACAGACGGCTAATAAGGAGTTTTCGACGTGACAAATGCACGCAAAAATTCGGAAGCGATAAATCTTGATAATTTAAAGACGGATTAATTTGTGGCATTGTACATTGTGGGCTGTCAAATCATCGCCTTACCGATTATCCGTTAAAAACCAAATCCCTTCTAATTCTTCCGGCATTGCACCAAAATACAAATATACGCACGAAAGGTTATCTGTAAAACTACTTCATACTGTTCAATAAAATTCTATATCCCATCTTCTGAGCCTTTTCTTTCAAGACGTGCTCGAAAAGCGAGTACGCCCAAATTAGCTCGGCCAAATTCTTTACAATTGACGGACTTAACCTTAGAGAGAGGAATTTCACAGAGGTATAATAGCTGTTGACTTAAACCAATTGTATCGTTCTTTCAGTAGAACTTTGTTCCATGGAAGATTCTTATTCATTTTATGGCTATTTGCTGGCCAGTTTGTCTACACAAAATACACAGCCGGCCTTCCAGACGTGTAATCGTTTCACTAGTTATAACTCTCGAATCCAATAAATGTTTCGTTAGCCATTAATTTGTCTCTCGTCACTGTCAGGTGGATTCTTGAAAAGCAAACATGAGATTTCCTTCATTTGGAACTCAGCCGAAATGTTTCAAGCTTACACAGCTTATGTCATGCATATGCTATGGCACAAGTCCCAAGTAACCAAGGCCAGAGCAGCTCTTACAACTAAGGCTTTAATCTTTTCCTCCTTTTAATCCCTATAACACATCAACCATGATACTTTTAACCAGCGGTTGACTAAAAGGCGCCACGCGCACGTCGTGTATTGGTATTTTAACCTGGGTTCCTCAGTTTTATTTATCTGGGCAACTTTCAATTAATAATGCTAAATCACCACCACAGTCCAATTTCTTCTTCTCTTTCGCAGCCATTTTACTTTGTGCTGCGTCCCACTCGCAAAATTGACTTAGACTTACAGCTAACTAGAGATTTTCGATCCAAGTTCCCCAAACTGCGGTGAATTTAGAAGCCAGGAAAAATCGAGACACATTGAGAAAGCATCACAGTGTATGTTTGATAATTAAATTTACACGATTTCTTTGTTGTGATTTACCATACAGTACTAACAGATGGATTTCCTTTTTTTTGTCGAAACCGAATGCCGGGAATCCTTCTTAGTTTCTGCTAACTTTAACAGGTTCTAGATAGACTAATAAAGGCAGGCGCGGCGATTTGCAGAGGCCTGGATCGAGCCTAGCCTCGATGAAGGACTTGGGGGTTACCCTAAAAACACACCCTTTTTTCAAACTTTTCTCGTGGTAAGATTCAATTCCAAACCATGGCAAAGTATAAATTTTTAGAAAGCTTAAAGAACAAAGATTATGAAAACATATATATTTTTGGATCCTAGAACTGTATTGTAGCCTGACACCGGCCGATTAAATCTGCCACCTGTACCTGTTGGGGAATGCCAGGTCTTCTCTGAGAAAAGATAACTCCTACAAGAACCGATCAAAAAGAATAATTTTTACATTTTTTAAAAGAAAACAAATAGCTCACTTTGTTAAGCAGAGCAGTTTTTGAAAAGTTTAAAACCGGCATGAAATGGTGACCAGTTAAATCTGATACAGAAAATCCAGAATACGTTTCAATGCATAACTTCGACACAATGATCTGGATGGAAAAGTTCTTTGCTTAAAACACAATACTTACGCAGAACAACAAATCCTGAAAATTTCAGCTCAATTGGACAAAACCTTCTCAAAATACCTTTTCTCAAAGGCAAAAATAACTCGTTTTGAGAAAGCGAGCTTTGAACTTACAGTAACAGAAATTCTAAAAATAAAACTTCAATACCGTATGATTCAAATTCCGATAAAAAACAAAACTTCGAATTTTTTTTTACAGAATTTGAGGTTAACCCCCCGCCTTAACTTAAACAAGTCTCTCTCTCTCCAAAAGTGAATTTACAGACCAGCTGAGAAAGCTGCTGGCTGGAGTAAACTAGTAATGACCTAACATCACGTCCACAGGAGACAAAAGACGAGGCAAAAATCCTGGTCTCTGTGTGTTCAATAAAAACCGAGATAAACTCGCACGATGTGGGTCACTTCAGACTTGGTACAGACTTAATCCTTTATAAAACAAAAATGTAAAAATGTCTACGGAACATTGCAGTTAAGGTTGTTGTGTGCATATCACAGCAGTTCCGGTTTACTGATCAGGTCTGGGTTTCCATAGATAAACTTAAACACTTACGGCTGAGTTTGTTCGCGACGACGCAAGCAAGGTTTACCATCCCATTTTACTAACGCCGCAAAACAAACGCAAAACAACTGAAGCCGATTATGACTCAAAAAAATAAGACAATGTCCACGGATAATCTTGATCAGGAGAAAAAAAATTGTGTTTGGTTTTGGCTGAGTTAGGTCGAGACGAATAAACAAGGTTAAGCTTGCGTGCTCCTCGCCTAGTCTTGCTCCTTTATCGGCGATCTTAGAGTCCTTGTAGCTGTCGTTCGCTATTTAAGGGCTACCATCACTATTCTTGATTGTTTGAGGGGTCTTTTTTTGTGGCGGATAGCGTTGACAGCCTTAGGTATTAGCAGATCTTTCTATCTAAAATGCGCACGTATTTCAATCTAAGAAAGGCTTAAGCGAACATGACAGTACGCGCACACCGGGTATGAGAATTGCCAAAATGCGACGCCTGTTGCATGAGCTATTTCATACGTCGCCCTTTTTCGAGAATACTTTTTCCTTTATTTCCCATTTTTCGTTGAAAATGACAGGTAAATTTTAACATTACCGCAATCTGTAACTTTAATGAGACCTCTGGCCGCCATGTCGTGCGTGGTTTTAGAAAGTGCCCTTGTTTAATTAAAATGCGAACTTTGGCAAAGTCTCATTGTTTACCATACCAGTGAAAGACTTTTTTCTCTTGAATTATGGATGACACTAATTATTTATTTTAATTATATATATCAATTTAATTATCGCCAGTAACAAGTCCAGACTGAGTTATCAAACACTCGTGCGTCTCTCGGATTAATTAACCCGCGAGCACTCCCCACGCCCCCGTATAGACTTCGGACCATGCATTGGCAACCGATATTGCACGCTCACGAGAAATCGCCGCACAGATAGTTACTTCTAACGATCAGATGATAGAAACGAATGTGTCAAACTAATTTTATATTTAGATATGGGGTTAATTAAACTTGTTCTTCCTCTTTTCACACCTTTGAATGAGTGTGAATCTGCCTCTCTTACAGACGGAGAGTGCAAACGGTCACGCCTCTTTTACTAATCATGTTTTATTGCTGTCAGGCATCACTTAGATAACTTAGTATGTAACATTTTAGAGATATTTGCACGATAAGAGTAAGATAAATATGGAAGTGCGTGGAGGGGTTGAAAGAAATGGCTGAAAAAAAGCAGATTTGAGCTTTCTTCAGTTGAAATTCAAAAAAAGTATAAATGGGAAATGCCATCTCAGAATTAAAGTATAAAAAAAACACAGACTGTCACAATTGTAAACTAAACTGTGGTATCTAAAAGATAGTAATGCTGTGGCACATTCTGTTGATCGTGGCATATTTAACGCAGTGATTCATCTTTGTGCGCGTTCCAAGACTTAAATTAACCTTTATTTCTTAAAGTAGTGTCAAATCGTGGTGTGTAACTTAAAATGTTTTTGAATGCATCAACTTCATGCATGATGACCATCGACGGCGAGGTACGCGTGACAAGGGATCGAGACAAAAAAGCACATAGTGATCTGAACTATGTTTGGACATAAAACGATACACATCAACCTCCCCTTTACCAGATCGCGAAAATCGAAAGATGTGGAAATTGTTGGAGCAGAAATTTAACTCATAAATTCTGTAGAATGTTGACAGACTGTGTCGAGGACACGTGCATCGTGATGTGTGAAAATGCTAAAGCTTAAGCTTAAATTCATGTTTGGATGAAAAGGAATAGATCGCGACATATATGAAATTAGCGTGATCTACGGTTTTTGTTTGTTTTAATTATTCTACACGCTTCAGTAACGACGATTTCTCTTCATTTAAGAATTCGACCAAGGAGGCAAGACTGCAAGAAATGACATACTAAGTTTATGATTAACACGTCGCAATTAATCGTCCAGATTTACAAACTTTCACATACTGCATTAGGAACAAAAGGAAGAGTTGTGAAAGTCAAGCACGATCTCCTTCACATCGCTTTACAGGTAAATCAGAGCAACCTTTCTCACTGAAAAGGACGACGGCTCGACTAGTGTGACGTCCCAGTGTTGTTTGTGGTGCATTGCACTCTGGTAAAAATTGGCGCAGTGCACTCTGGTTATATGCAATGCATTCTGGTCAAAAGTGATGAATTCGAGAATTCGTACCCCCTTCTATGTATTCTTCTTAAATCCTGATTATGTTGATGCTCACTCGCTACGCAGCAACTACGCATTTCAAAAGGCTCAAATATGCATTAAAAGCGACTGAATAAAGTACATAAGCAGCAAAATTCCACGCCGGTAAGATCTAAAAGCTGGCACAATTTGTTTCGAAAGTGAAAACAGATTCTTAGCGTTAAATAAGCTTAGCACTTCAATTTAGTCTGTTACCTTTCATTTGGGTCTTGCCCTGTGATATTTCAGTGAACTTTATCGATTCTGACCAACGCAGTTGTTGTTTGATGATGACCGACAATCTCGTTTACAAAATGCTTTACTTGACTTGCACAAGGCATATAATTTTCAGCAACGCTACGTACTACCTTGGATCTTCCTGTAGACCTTTCTCGTTTGTCATAATTTTCCAGAATATAAACGGAATATAAACGACTTTTATAGAGGTGTTTTAGTGCCCCGCAAGGAACATTTCAAACGGAAACTGTCTCGCTCGCTTTCCACACTTGTTAAACTTGTTTCATTCAACTCAAAAAGTGAACGCCGCGCCAGAAATTTTCCCGTCTTTTCCAACCATCACTTCATTTACATCAAACTGAAGTCTCCACATCATACAGTCGACTGAAGAATTTAAAGAAGCCCACTCACGGTATTTGAGTTATTTTGGCCACTCACAAAATTGCCTTCAAACTGAAGGAAATTTGAAAATAGCAGTTACCTAAGATCGAAAAACACCAAAGAGTTAATAATAAACCATAAAGAAAGAGGGATGGTGGAGGATGGAGAAGATTAACATGGACTGCAAACGACCAACCTGACTTTTCAAGATGGGCAAAGCGTGATGTGGCTCCTTTAACAGAGATGATTATGGCAAACTCCCCTCGTTTGTTATTTATCACACCTCGTATCCAACGAGGATTCATGGATTAACTGTCCTCCGCACTTTATATTCTTGACCCATGCAAAGAGATGAAGAAATAAAAATCAAGACGGTGAACCGCCGGGACTCCATTTTCCTTTTAGCGCTACTATTGATCGGAATCTCATTTCTCTATAGAATACTTAAACAAAAAGAAACACACTTGTTATGAGAATATACTGTGTGATTGTACGAATCTGTTCTCACACCCCATCGATTTTCCCCAGGGTTTAATACGTTCTGGCTTACAAAAAGGAAACCCGATCTGTTACCAGCCCTTGTAGATATAGATTGAAAGGAAGGAAAAAATTAACGAGAGAACTTGTTTGTTTATTTGTCTCATCCGCTCGACTATTCATGGACTGCTCATACCCGGGGGTACTCACCGATATTTTATGTGGGGATGTGAGGGTAGTTTTTTGAAATGGAGAATGTTTATCTTCGGCTAACCAGAGGAAGAACTTAAACCTTTGTGAAGGGCCGTAAATTTCTCGATGAAATGAGGAAAACAAATTGCCGGTTTAATTCAACATCATACCTAATTCCAGGCCAGAGTGTAAAACTCGTACCCTATTTCAGACCAAAATAGTGAAAAAAATGTATGCCTTTTTTAGACCTACCAAAAACAGCTTAAACATTTTGGCACATTCCAATTTAGCTTTTAAAGAGAGTAGCCCTTTGTACATCCCTTTTACTGTAATCTGTTTACGAAAAAAATACGCGACAACTTTGCCGAGTAACAAAAGAGTACGCTTTATTTATTGCTTCCACGGTTGGAACCGAAAGCGCTTCGGTTTGTAAAAGTCAAAGCCGCCATGTTGTTTGTTTTTTTTCCTCTTAGCAATCGGTCTTGCGCGTGCTGAAGAAACACGTGCACTCACTGTGCTGTGAAATCTAATTAATTATTCATGTAGCGTACGTGCTTGGCGAACAAAACAGCTGTCCTGTGCATTGATTTATAATTCCATTTAGATCACCCTGCAGGTTTTATGTTTTGTCCGTACCAAGTCAACCAGAAATTCAGATCTCGAGGTTTATATATAGAAATAAAGGTTAAATGGTTGAGGAAAGGCTCACTAAAGACGCAGGAAGTCAAACTGTTTTTCAATTCCGATCTCCACTTGAAATTTTAGTCTGATATCAGTATTAAGCAAGCAAACGAACTGAGCCATAGAATTGGGCAATTGTCTCTCCGGAACATATAATTTATAATATAGTTTATTGTTTACTTAATCAAGGGTTACCTTTCACTCAAACTCTTAAAATCTGCTGGGTATAAACATTTTAGCCCAATTCGCCTTAAGTTTGCGACAGACAAAGAAACTTAGACAGAAACCGAACAGAAAACCTGACGAGTTTGCGAATTCCGCATGAAAACAAACACGATCACAATCTGCATAAGGAAAATTGGCTGTATCTCCCGTGTGTGCAGATTTCGGAAGTATTTCGGTCGTGGAGTTGCATAACGATCTATCGCGTGTTCCAATAGGCTCGGCCGATCAGAAACTTAGCATGATAATTGACATTAGTTATATAACATTTTGCCTGTTGTCCTTCGCATTCTGTCAATCATGGTATTGTTAAAATCGCTTTGCGCACGCTCAATGGCTTGTTTTTCTGAATGACATAATCGCGTGTCAAAGGTTTAAGTTCAATGCATTCCGTCTTGTGTGCACTTTCAAAGGACGACTGAACATCGCTTCGTTTAGTCTGAAGGAAATCTCGAAGGTTTAGAACTCGTTATTACAAGCAAGCAACGTGGAATAGTTCTAATGGAAGAGGAGGGTTCGCGGGGACTGAGGCGTTCGCGGAAACGTTCGCGGAGCGTAAGTTCGGATGACTCAACCTCGTCGAATTCGGAAAGATCTAAAGAAAAAACAACGAACGGATTTTGCAATGGCTCGCGCAAGTTGAGCGAAGATCCAGCTGTTTATGCTCGACGAATCCCTTATTTCGGCGAGAATTCGATCAACGATATCTTGAAAGTGGTTTCTCTTCAGTCGTTTTCGAATCCCCGCTTGTCGTTATTGAACGAAGGCGAACGTGATAGCCACAAGATGGCCAAAGGAGAGTCAGATTGCCAGTCTGACTCGAGTGAAGAATTACCTCGTAAAGAGCGCTCCAGCTCATCTAGCGAAGATACAGTCGCGCCTTCTGGACATTCACATCTCGCTTTCCCGTCAGGTAAATCTCGTGGCAGACGAGGAGATTTGAAGAATGGTAACTTAAGCGAAGGAGTTGGAAAAGATCAAAGATATTGGGAGAAAAGACAACGGAATAATGCTTCCGCTAAGCGCTCCAGGGACGCGAGGCGCGTACGAGAACTTGAAACTCAGATACGCGCTGAATATCTGGAGGACGAGAACTACCGTGTGAAGGTTGAAAACGAAGTTTTACGCGAAGAGAACGCTCGATTGCTCAAAACCATCGAAAGATTAAAGAATGCCAGCAACAAAGATTGAATTGACCTCAACAGAAATAAGACTATATTTTGTACGTCGTTCGCATTCCACCAGGCTAAAAGAATTGACTTAAATTGATTAACAGTCGAACGATTGTATCGTTTGACTTCGTAATACTTTCGTGGAGTCTTTCACGACAGACAAGTATTATAATACGTTCAATTGTACATGTTTAGTTCGCGAGCAGGGTGTGTGACGCAACACGTCCAACGCCTCTACTACCTTCCCGCCGAGTTGAATATATTATTATGTGTTCGCAGTCATGGTTGGCGATTTCGCTATCCGATTACAACCTCTGATGTGCCCACCTCCTATCAAATGTAATATTTTACGCTGGTTCAGTTGTGTTAAGAGAAATATCTCGTAAGGTCCGACAAATGTTACGCATTTTTCAGTGACTCGAAATGAATTTCAAAACTGTCTACTCACGCAGTGGTCTCGTGCAGTCGCAAATCGCGTGATGGCGAAAATGCCCGTGTACATTTCGGGCAGACAACCTGATAGAGGCACGTGCGTAGCTGAAAATATTAGCTTCCCAGAAACCGTCAATATATAAGATGGACACCACTTTGATATAGGACGCAAGTTTACCTGTCTGAAAAGGAGAGGACAAAGCTTAGCACCTGGGAAATGCTTTACACTCCAAATAATTTGCATTTTCTCGAAGAGATACTTAAACAGTCGGTCTGCTATTTTTTGTGAGATAACACAAGTGTTTAAGACATCACTGTGTATCAAATATGCAGTTTATGAAAGCTAAAGCTCATTAAAAAAAATATACAGGCAAAGAAAAGTTATTCCGAGAGAACTGTTGATATGTAAGCTTTGAGCTTATTGTTCAACATTTTTGATGAAAAACAGCTGTGACAAAGTGTGGCCTTTGAATTTCATGCACAGAAAACTGTTGTCTTTATAATTTACAGTGTACATAACTTCAACACTCTGGGAACTTCTATTGTCACTTAAAATATATCTGAAATTGGGGAGACAGAGTCCTGTTGTCTTGTGAAATTAGATGCTTTAAATATCACACAATTATGCTTTGTTGATACTGCAGCATTGTATTTCATCACTCAAGCAAAGAGTTGTGAAATTTTTCCCTCAATCTCCAGTTCTAAGGAATAGATTGGAATCTGCCAGAAAAATAATAGTAAATTATACGTAGCTACTTTAAAATTTGATTGTCATAGACTCAACAAGGAAAGTTTTAAATGGGCTTTTAGTGTTTTGAACATAACTTGCCCTGTTTGTTACAGGTAGTAGAAATAACTATGTTATGTGGTTTGTTCAAATCAAAAATCTGATACCACACTAAGATGGTTGTCTCTTGGAGAACTTCCAATAAAATAGTTGCAGCTTTAGTTCAATGTTTACTCTACCATAACACATCACTGAAACTCACACATTCAGGGTGCGACAGCACATCACGACAATTTGAAATAACCAAGTAAACAAGCTGAGTAGAATTAAACTTGTGAAACTTTCTACTAGTCTTGGCATATTTTAATGAATCTTCAGTGTTTTTTTCCTAATCATGGTGCTGAAAAAAACTGTACATATATCAGTCCTCTACCGCTACAATAATAAGTTACTCTGAGATAACTTGGTTATGTCTTGTTTGTAATGATATTAACATCAACATTGTACTTAAATAACCTGACAGCAGACATCTAGCTGAGAAATGTTATGCCCAGTGTGAGCACCTCAAAAGTGAAGTGAACAAATGTTGAAATAAAGTTACAAAGTCACCTCAAATGTTACTTTTCTTTACTTGCAAATGTAGCGATATTCGAGGATTCTGAAATTTTCAATTTTGTGATCAAAGTTTTCCTGAGTGAAGTATTTTTTAACTAGCCTGAGGAAAATCGACAGCATTGAATAAAACATCTCATTAAGTTAGCAAATTTAAGTTAACTTCCACTTTCACGAAAGAAATCTATGTGTGAACACTGCTTACATGAAAGCAATCGAATACTACTTTTATGCAGTACTGTTTATCTGTTGTTTTCATCAGAAAAAATTATTACTCAAGAATTTTTTTTCAGGTTTGAACTTGTGTGGTTTTGGAATGAAGGGGTGTATAATAAATTTCCCCAAAACCTGAGCTCCAAGAGCCGAGCTTGGTGCAAAGCAATGAGTTAAAAAACCAAGTGCATAGAACACAAAGAAGTGGAACACAGCTTCAACACTCAGGCTGGGACTAATGGCACCTGGGAAGGGCTCTGAGAGAGCTTTAATGTTCATAAAATATAAAGAACCTTACTGTGCTTAAAGAAGGGAGGCACCTGTGTCTCTGTATCTATTATACTGAGACTACAGCTGTCAGACCAATCTTAAGGGTTTAGCTGGTGGGAATTTTTCAGCTGAGATTAACACCTTTTGATCGCCTGATTTCAATAAAACCTGCAGGCTGACCAGGACCTAGGCCAATTTCAACCCACACACTCCAGCTGTCTTTTGATTACAAGTGGGCATAGAATATTTTTATATTTGCCTCTGGCTGCACTGCACAACAAAACTAGACAATTATAAACTTGCCACCAGACCAAGGTGTCAAAGTTGTTCAGACAAATAAAATTCAAGCTGTTATAATCACAACCAAACTGACCTCAGGGACAGCAGCGATTTGGAAAGATAACAATGTTCTAATTAACCTAAAAGGATTTTAATTTGGCTAGCCTTCTAGGGACAGATACCAAAACTTGTGATGAGCTCTATAGCCACAGACACAACAAGTTAAGGCAATGCTATCTGAATTCTGAGAGCATAAGTAAATTTAGATTTTCCAGATGGAAGCAGGTGGGGTGGTCTTCCCCTCTCCTCAACCCTACCTGTGCTCTACATAAGAAAGCTCGAAGTAAGGAATTATTTACTTGTAATTATCAGTTATCAAATTTGGGTTAAGAAAACCAGCATCTTGTATTTTTTCCCCCAATATTATTTTTTCATTGTATTGTATTTGCTATTTCTCAATATAGTCAAAAAAATATTTTCAATAAAATGCCCTGTTCGCATTCTTCAAAACTTTTTCACCCCTTGAAGAAAAACATGTGAATATACTTATAGAGTTGCAGGGTGTTGTATATCACTGGTGAATTTACAGGTTCTAATTTAACAGTGATTCCTTGATGTATTGATAAGACTCTGACCGGTAAAAGGTTCTTACTAACTGATTTTGTTAAATTATTATAAATAAACATTATGCAAGGAACAGTATGTTCAGAGTTAATAAGTTAAGTTAATATACTTGAGTTGACTTACGTGTTGATTTTTTTTTTCAGGAAGTTGGAGGCAATATGTGCAAATCTAAAATTACGTGTCCGATTGACGAGCCTGGGACCAATCCGGTTTGTGGCAGCGATGGAAGAACATACAGCAGTCGATGCCTTCTACAGTTTGC
>Ga0099801_1068495_pt1 | contig 12625 bp, 6 predicted proteins | sample Orb8nscriptome_4_FD_81145 | JGI IMG/M metagenome (GOLD analysis project Ga0099801, IMG submission 81145) | Coral microbial communities from Puerto Morelos, Mexico - Orbicella 8 T A metatranscriptome (Eukaryote Community Metatranscriptome) | ecosystem: Host-associated > Invertebrates > Cnidaria >...
GTGACGTTTTAGATTCGCGCGTAATTTGCATCGCGTGTTTACATAGCTTCATTTAAACAATGGGAGGGTTTAGATGAGGCTATGTAAACACGGACAAAGTGCCCTATTGCTTAATACTAACATGAAGTGACCATAAGTAACAATCTCACAAACATTTTAGAACTAAACCATGGACCCTTCGGCATTTGACTCAAAACCAAGTCATCGGCAGTACAACCTCCCCTGAAGGAAGTCCACAACAGGAAATGTGAAGCGAGAAAGACAGTCTACTTGGACCCAAAATCCCTAAAGCAGCATGGAATGTTCGCACCATGTACGAGACGACAAAGAACGTCCAGGTCGAGACCGAGAACCACCTGCCGCCGAGCTGTCATGGCCTAGCTCTGTGGGGTAAAACTCGCATGGGGCGAGGCAACACATGATGTGCAAAATCGGGCTAATTGGCAAGAAATTGCTGTTGTCTTATTTCCCACAGCGGTTGAAAAGGGTTAAGTAGTAAGTAAGTAGGTACTATGACTCAACATTTCAAGGCACGAGTCAAAATAAAATTCTAATGGTGCGCATGCTCCCCAAATGCTTCACTAACGCCCGCGAGCCTTAACACGCATTTCGACGGGAAGCAGAAAACACCTTTAATGATGACACGACGTATCTTTACCGGGACAAGTCAACATCACTTCCGCTGACTTTTCAGTGTGCTCAAGAATGCTGGTTACAATAAAATTTGTTTACAATTAGTGGCCGATTGCGCTCTCTTTTACATTGTACGCCATCTTATCGCGACAAAGAGAATAAGATAAACAAGTCCACCCCGTTCACACCAACATGTTAAACATGTTTAAAAGTGGTTTAACTCAACAAGGTTAAAAATTAGTTGCTCATACCGTACACTTTCCACAACTTAACAAGGTAACAACCTGTTTGATTATAATACGGTAGCCTCGGAGTTTGAAATTTGTCTGCTCAAAATTACTTCAAATCGCAATCGTTAAATTGGAAAAACCTAAACCTGATTTAGTTAAAGTAGTTTAGTTGGTGTGAATGGGTCATTAAGACCCATTAGAAATGTCGAACTATACAAATGCCGAGCCTAATACATGTACCCGTTCGAGTCGTCTTGAATAATCAAGTGCGACAGTTGATTCAGACGTCAAACCTAATGACCTCAAACGTTATTGCTAATTCGACACAAAACCGTTCAGTGAAGTCAGTAGTTCTTGTTCGAAGTCTTGGTAGTTTCAAAATGGTGGAAAGGATCACGCTTGTTATGCTCGCTAATGTTATCTGTGAAAATAGAACAACTTGCTTAAACATGCAAATGACGTTACACTATCTTGTTGCACGTACAAGTCGCCTTTTTTCCTTTTCTTCCTAATTTAATCCCAACGAGATAAATTAACGACCGTTCCTCGATCCTGCATTCACATTAATAACTACTTATTAACCGAGAGTGAGGTCTTTACGGGAAAATCTCAAACGCCCATCGCTCGGTCAATACGGTAAGGCCGAAGTTCGAGATTTTCCCGTAAAGACCGAACGTTCAAGGTTAATAAGTTGTTTATTATATGACTTTTTGCTTTGGTTTTGCGGGCCCGTAATCGGCCCGTGGGCATTGAGGGAGAATAGTGCCCTACGATTACCCAATCAGAGCGCGCGTTATATCGGCTACAAACACAAGCCAAATAATAAACACGAATACTAAGTGTTTTTGAAGCATGATGAACAAGTTCCCTCCTTTCCCCGCCATCTTTTTTAAAGCAGGCCTTTTTGCGCATTACAACTTGCTTGTGGTTATAATATAATTAATGATATAATGTATGTATTAGATTCGGCACATGTGAAGTTCGATGTCTGTATCGAAAACGAACTTCTGCAGTTCTATTCGACTGCTAATACAAATAGGTCGATCGTAACAGATTCAGAACTTAACATGAACCTAATACCGATATTAGGTTCGACACAAGTACCGTTCAACGTTTTAACCGGACTTAAAGTGAGACGTTTTAGTTTCATCTAATTTGTCACGTCCCTTTGTCTTTATTTTGAAGCAGCTGCTATGACAGGTCTCCAACAATTGTTGCTATATAGCAGGCATTACTTGAATAATAAGTCTTTCAGGGAAACATTAAGCACAAGAAATAAAGTTAGATCAGTTTAATTAAGTTCTTTGTTTGCATGAAGGACAAAATTTAGGCTAGCTGCCCTAAAACGTTCTGAACAATAACTTTTAGTTTTAAGGTAAGTATATCGTCTTGTGTGTTAACAAACGTATGTTAAATTAACTGGAGCTACAAATGACTAACGACCCGACGAAACAATGATGGACAGGGGTAGATAAATGCATATAAAAGTTTTAACAATCTCCGACGATAATTTCTAATTTCTAACTCTGTCATTATCTACAGCAAATACCACTTATCGCATCCAATAGTGTTTTTTACAAGTGGTTTTTAACCATCACAAAACAGTGTTTTTGGCAAAGTATCTGACTGTTAAAGTGTTCCTCAAACTCTCTCGCTTGTTCAACGAACGTTGCATGTTTCCAGTGAAACGTAAGGGGACTTGAACCTCAAAGACATTGACGTAAATAAATATGTCAAAACAAAAGAAAACAGATCATACAAAATGTAAACCACCCTATAAAATATCACCAATAATCTTTCTCAAAACTACAATCAGCAGCTGCGAGGTGTTCAAGTTTCTCCAGGCTGCGACTTTACTTGAAGAGCTCAAGATTAGGTAACCATCTTTCCAGCTATTTTTTCAATTTAGTTCTTTTAATTTTAACTACAAGCCCATTGATATACGGAAATTACATATGAAAACTTTACCGTAATGCGAAAACTTTCAAAGCTTTTTCAATCTTTTCGGACCTTTAATGCACAACGCTTATGTTGATCCACGAAAATAGAAAAACTATGATTACGCAACGAAATTCAAATACGTAGAAGTGAGGGGTGTTTGTTTCAGGGGATTTCGTTCCACTAAAACGGTCGTCGAAACGAAACGAAACGAGAATCTTGCCGAGCCTGCAGGAGATGATCAGTGGAAATGAGTTACGTTTGTAAAATCAAGTGCACTGCTACTTGGTGGTCGGACATTCACTCTACACGCTAGATTTCATGAAAGAAAATTAACGTGTTTCTCGGTCTTCTGGAGCACTTTTACAAGGAATAGTATTTTGTAATTTCTTGAAAGGTTCTACAAGCTAAGCCATTAAAATTGCCGATCCGTTAAAATTCAAGAAAGTCTCTATGATATAGCGTCAGTGAAAAGGTTATTGGGCGAAAGATAACGTTAAACAGACTCACTTTTCAATCTCATCTGAACGAAAGACATTAGATCATTTCTCGAACTTTCTGGTTTCTCGAATTGCCTCGGGCACACTAATTGAACTCTGCCAGTAAGTTTACTCAGAGAATCGAAGAAAAGCGCAGAATGTCGTAGACCAAGCGACCGATCAGATAAAATTAAAACATTAACAGCAAAATTATTTTATAGAGCGCCATACTCCATTATGTAATAGTACATGGCACCTGACAAAACTAAATAATGGCTTTGACAATTCACAGTGTGATGATAGTTTCGATGTCGTTTAACATTGTAAATTCATCCTTTTCAGCCCTAACGGGTATTTTGTACTATTGGGGACCCAAGGTCTAATTAAGCCAACTTTCAGCTGCTAAAACGTATGCCGCCTTCCTGTATCAAAAGCTATACAAAATAAATTCCTTTTAACGGTCAATTTTCTCAATGAATAAACATTAGTAACATTTAGCACCGCGGTTTTTTAGCGAAAACCACAAACGGCAAACCGCTCTCGTTTGCAGTTTGCCGCGAACACATAAACCCTGGTGTTAAATGTCTCTACTTTTACTACAAATTACACACCTTTAGCCTAAGTTGTAAAAAGGTTATGATTGAAAAATACTGAGCAATTTGTTTACTTCCACCTCCACAAACATCATATCTGCAATTCCTTTTTTCTTTCTTTTTTTTTTTTCAGTTCTTTTTTTGTTTAACGCAAAAGGTGAAAAAGGAAAGCAAGGGCACGGGAACATTGATGCAAAATCATGATGTCTCGAAGATGAACCCACTTTCAAGTTATTCTAGCCTGCGTAGCAGACGTTGGGGGTCGGAAGGAGGGTGGACTTTCCCTTCTTCCTCGCGTTTTCTCATCCCCATATCCCGTCCCTTAAATAAGCCTATTATTACAAGTGCAGATGACCTCCTGAAAACGATAACCGAGGTCAGAGTTTGCACTAACATTTATAGATTGCGTATTCTCTGCTGTAAAAAAGTTTGGAAAACCTCCAAATAGCCATTAGTTATCTTTCAGGAGTGTGATTTTCTACACGGGCTACAGCTTTACTTTCTAATCAACAGGAGAGGCAATACAAGCTGAAGAGTGAAGATTGCTGGAAACGTCTTTGTAAGAGAACTGATAACCAACTTAAAGAACATTGATTTTTGACTTGACCAGCCTGTAAATAGAAATGGCGAACGTAACTAAAGAAGGAAATTACGCCATCACCCAAGACTACTTCTGCACAATCGGTCTTGGAATACATCAGAAGATAGTCATTTCAGCATTGAATATTCCTCAATCTATTTCTGCATTTCTGGGCAATGTTCTGATCATTGTTGCTCTTCAAAAGGTGTCGTTTCTTCATCCACCGTCAAGACTTTTGTTGGGTTGCCTTGCGGTCACTGATCTTGGTGTAGGGCTCATAACCCAGCCTATTCGCATTGCTCTATTTATGTCCCCAGAACACTCCAAGCTTTGTTATTATCTCACAATCCTTTTTGAGACCATAGGTGGAATGTTTTGCGCAGTATCTGTGTTAACAACGACTGCAATAAGTGTAGACAGACTTCTCGCCTTGATGTTGGGGCTAAGATATAGACAGGTAGTAAGTTTGAGACGAACATCGGTCTTTGTTGTCTCCCTTTGGCTTTTCATCGCTGCTATTGTAATAGTAGCGTTTTATAACTTCCACATTGCTTTAAACATCGCTTATGTAATTCTTCTGTTGTGCATTGGAACATCAACTTTCTGTTACATGAAGATTTATCTCACGCTTCGCCATCGCGAAACTCAAGTGCAAGGAGAAGTTCACCAAGGTCAACTGGATGGACAAGGAATCACTTTGAATATAGCAAGATACAGGAAAACAGTGTCTAGTGCACTGTGGATACAGATGACATTACTGGCTTGTTATCTTCCATATAGTACTCTCACAGCTTTTATTGTAATATCTGGAATAGATAAACAAGCCCTCAACCTGGCTTGGGCTGTAACAATGTCTTTACTTTTGTTGAACTCATCCCTTAATCCATTTCTATACTGCTGGAAGATGAAGGAGATAAGACAAGCAGTAAAGGACACAGTCAGACAGTTTGGCTGCTTAAGAAGGTAACTGCTTGGTGTAGCAATCATCACAACATCTTAGGAAAGCGTCTACAGTTAGTGGAATCAGCTTAGAAATAGCAATTCAAGCTACAACAACAAGAAGAAAATCGTTTGCGAAGCAACAATTCTACTGCACAAAAACACTATCAACTTATTTAATTCGCTCAGTGACCATTAAGCGCAAGAAGGTTTATACGCCAAAAAATTCCTCTCAAAATACTCTGATAATAACCCAAACACGACACAATGGAAGGTGTAGCTCAGTCTCGATCCCAGAGTCTCTCTTCATCCCACATCCTGGAAACGAGGTTAGATATAGCTCAGTGTTAATAATTCGGATTTCGAACTGAAAATAGGGAAGTTAAGGGCTATGGATCCCATAGGAGATGTAGTTTTATATACATCATTGTGAATTTCATCAAAACTATTGAAAAGTGAAACTTAATGTTGAAAACACAAAGTAATTATTTCAAAAGATATTTCCCAGGTAGGTTCTGCATGTTCCTGTCCTTTCAAGTTAGATCTGTGTTGCATCGAAACCGTCTTGAGTATTTAAAGAAAAAGATGACAAGATAACCTGACATCAAAGACAAACTGCAATCTAGATACAAAGAACGTGAAAGGTTGAAGATTGCTGTATATACATTACATTCTACTTGACCCTATCTACCTGTTAGTTTGAGTAAATATCAGTAAAGCTTGTTTTATATTCCCAGCACTGTCTTTAAAATTTAGAATTTGCATTTGGGTTCTTTGTTATATCGAGGAAATATCAAAAAGGGCAGCAGAAAGGGCAAGCAGAAGAAAGGGAAAAAGATGAAAGGGGGCAAAGGGCAGCAGAAACATAAATAAAGAAACTGAAATTGAAAAATAAACAGCAGCTTCCAGGTGTTCTAAAGTTTCTCCTCGTGAAATAATTCACGGTTGTTTCTGCTGGTAACCATGACACGATAAACAACCAGATAAAAGCTATCTGTAACCTAATTTTAAATACGCTTTCGTAGGCGACGTTGACATGAGGTTGCTGTTCCTAATTTAGACGCCATAGTCGATGGTTTACTAACGATTACTAAGCGCGGATTCACAATCTCTATGAATGTTTGGAGCCAATTCGTATCTAGCAGAGCATGATGCCTTCTCAGCGCAAAGTCGTATATAAATGTGGTAATGCAAATGAATATATGAAAGATCGTATATTTGAACTGCAGAGAAAGATATGAAGACATGATTGATCATCGCAGTTGTGAATTAAAGCCTGTAGAGCACTGCACCGGTATCGCAGAGGTCATGGGTTTGAATCCCGTTCAGGCCTGAATTTTTTTCAGGCTTTAATTTCACAACTGCTTAAGTTGTGTTTATAACTGCGATGATCAATCATACCTTCATATAAATGTGGTAATTAAAAGTGTAAACTATGACGTCAGCGACAATCGCCCTAAAGCCGGAGGAAGTCGTTTCGCTGGAACTTTTCAACGCAAGAGTATGCCGACAACTTAATGATGGACACGACACTACAAAAACAATGATCAGTTATTAAGGTATCCTGTTAAAGTTATTCCAAATGCCAACTTGAAAATTTCGGATATCTTCAATTTTCCCAAGAATAATCGAAATGCAATGCGAATTCATTAAAAGAAACATAACTTAGAATTTGCGTTTTGTCATGTTTTACAGCACATTGAAATTAAGTTATAAAAACCAGAAACTCTCAATATTTTAAAACTCAAACCAAACAGAACAACACTTTTCACAAAAATAGCATTCGTTCATGTGTTCCGCAAGATTTTATCTTTGGTGTATCGGCACAAGAACGTCGCGTGCTGTCTTAAAACGTCACTGAAATAAGTTCATATCTAAACAGGAACAAAACAACCACTGTAAAACCACAAATTAACGTAGTCAAATTAAAAACAGCAGCTGTTGAACGGCTTTATTAGTTGATGCTGGTCGCCACGACTAAACTCTTCAACAGGAGTTAAGGACTAGGTAATTATCCTTCAGATTCCTAAATGTTGTTAATTATAATTGTTTTTCTTTTGTTAAAAAGGAGCAATAATAATAAGATCTCGCTATCAGGGAACAAGAAAGGCAAATTTTTCTTAGACAGGGAAACGCATTTGAAACCTTTAACCCCTTCTTATACACAGCGCGAAGCGAAGTTTTATTCGAAAAGGAAGAAACACCGTAAATGCTACAACAAAGATCAAAATGAGGGAGGTTATTCAACTACAGGGATTTGTTTTCTACTGACTACAACAAATGTTACTGAAACAAAACGAAACGAAAAGCACTACGAAAGTTGATCAGCTTGTATTATAACAGCAATACTACGAGCAATGCGCGATATTTATAAAATTAATTGCTGTTTTCCTCCATGCTCTGAAAGGTTGTTTCTGATGAAAGGAAGTTATCGAGATTGCTGCACTGAGCAGATTTAACAGGCCGCTAGTACAGTGGCTGGCAGTTATCATTCAATAACTTCCTGACAACGAAATTATTAAAATTCAAGACAGTGGTTTCTCAAAGCAGACACATGTTACTCAACTAACTCAGAGACTGGAAGGATAGTACAGAGTATAATGCTGCCCATCAGTTGTTAGTTTACAAATGATCGTTTCACTTGAGTTTAAGTTAAAGGAGTTGTTGGTTCTATGTCTACTTGATTCATGTTTCCATTAAGACGTCAAAATATCATAGGCGAAGCTGATGCTTTTCTTTCCACCGTAACATGATACGTTTGTTTTTCTTGTAAAAGTTTGTCCCATGATTCTCTTCTGTTTCTTGCAAACGCTGCTTCGAGGCTTCAATTCAAGATACTGAACCAATTACTACCAATTACTACAAGTTTTGTTTATTGGTGAGTGATGTAAGACCACGTTTTCTTCAGCATGCAAGAAAACAGTGCTGCTTAACTTAGAGTGCTTTTAACGAAACCACTGTGAAACCTGTAAGTCTAATTGAAATGATTTGCGTTTTCACTCTATAGACTGAATATTCAGTTCAAGAGTTACCACGCCACAAAAAGCTGTTCCGAAAATGCGGAGTGCGCAATGCGAGTGTGATAAACTTCCATCATGAATTATTTCTATCCCACATTGACTATATTCCTTTCCTGCACTGGTCCCAGAAGGCTCAGGAATAAGGGTTAACGTTGAATAACGTTAACGCGGTGTTTCTTCTCTGTAAATGTCACAGTCTATGTGCGTTATGTCAAACAAAACTTGCGTGAACCGAAACACGAGTATTAATAGCTTAAGCGAAAATTGGTGATCGCATCTTCATCATTTTGCTCTTACGATTGAAATTTTCTCTACTCAAATCATACTTTCTAATCACCAGGAAGACCCAGGAAAGACAACAGACCCAGATAACTGTTGGGAAGTGTCAGATTCTGGACGTTTAAAAGACGCCTGACAACAAAGCTAACGTACAGAATATTTCAACCTTGTCACAAGATCGAAACAAAATGGCGAACTTTACTTTTAATGGAAACCAAACGACCATTCAAGAATACTCCTGCCCAATAGACGCCAATCGGAAAATACTGATTCTAACTTTAACTGTTCCTCTTTCCATCACGGCGTTTCTTGGAAATGTTCTCATCCTCGTTGCTCTTCAAAAAGTGTCGTCTCTTCGTCCGCCATCGAAAGTTTTGCTAGGTTGCCTTGCGGCCACCGATCTCGGTGTGGGTCTTGTTACACAGCCTCTCCGTATTGGCTATATCATGTCTCCAGAACACTCCAAACGTTGTTACTATGTTAATATACTTTATATCACCTTGGGCTTCATTTTTGGCTCAGTGTCCGTGCTAACACTAACTGCAATAAGTGTGGACAGACTTCTCGCCCTGATGTTGGGGCTAACATACAAACAGACAGTAACATTAAAGAGAGTACGGGTCTTCGCTGTTACCTCATGGCTTTTTAGTGCAGCTCTTGCAGTGGTAATATTTTACAGCTTTCGTATTGCTATAAGCATCATCTGCCTAACACTGTTGTTTTGTATTATAACCTCAACCTCCTGCTACACCAAAATCTTTCTCAGACTTCACCATCACCAAACGCAAGTGCAAGACCAAGCTCACCAGGGACCACCGAGTGGAGAAGGAGTTACCCTGAATATAGCACGATACAGAAAGACTGTGTCTACTGCACTGTGGTTACAGGTGACATTATTGGCTTGCTATTTTCCATTTGGTTTAGTGACAGGTGTTATTGTCAACATTGGATCACGCACACCGTCTCTTAACCTCTTTTGGTCTTTTACGATATCAGTGTTTTTGCTGAACTCGTCTCTAAATCCACTTCTATACTGCTGGAAGATGAGGGAGATAAGACAAGCCGTGAAGAACACTGTTACACAATTCTGCTGCTTATCAAGTTAACGGTCTGGTGCGGCAATCATCACAAATTAAAAGCAAGTCACAAAATGCAATCATGTGCAAAGTGGAAACAGAGCAAAAGAAAGCAGTAAGAGATAAAAGCGGCGCATCTTGATCTGAACACAACGGAGCTAAAAGTTCAGTCTGGCCAATAAAAATACACATTTCTTCTGGGCGGGCTTGTTACGATAAGGTTCAACCTTTTCCATGGGTAAAAGGCGGTATAAAAGGCAGGGAACCTGGGCACCAGACAAGACCTCGAACTCAGAGGCACATGCCTCCCGCGCTTTTCAAGATGAACAGAGTCGAAGTCGCTCAAAACGGTTTCCAACATATTTTAGCACTTCTTTGATGAATCACTGCTACCACTCGTTCTAGTTGATGTTATATGATAACATCAAAAACGCCTAATAAAACAAACAGTGGCTATACAAGCTGGATTTCTTTCCCCACGAGGAATAATTCATGTTGTTTCTTTGGAAGCCGCAACTCAATACTTATCTTTCCGTTGGATTATTTAACCCCAACCCTAAACATCGACAGTAACGACCCCTTTTGTTACCAAAACAAGAAGTCTTATCATTTTCGCTAACCTTAAATGATTAAGCTTTCGGAGCGCTGGGTAATGTTGCTGCGATTTTGTGGCTGGTTTATTGAAGAATCCAAGACTCTTCAATAGAAGTAAGTTCCTCTGACATTATACTTCACATTACAGAGAATGTGACATGACATCACCATAAAATTGTTAAATAAATATCAGCGATTAAATTTTCAGCACGTCATGAATGAGGGGCAAAGACAACATCTGAGTCCTCAATGGCATTTGAGCCAATGACCTCCTATAAGTAGGGACATTGTAAAGGTCTAAAAATGTTTGCAACTGGATAAAACCAAAAACCTGGGGTCCTTACCATTTACAAAAACCATCCGGTTGGAAATTTCAGGCATAAAAATTAAACAATTAAATTGAACGTTGCGGGAGAAGGAATCGCTATAAAGTATATCCACATCAGCTAGAGAGACTTAAAAGAGCAGAAAAATAGCATCACCTCAAATCACAGCCCATATTTTCTGAAGCTTCCCAAACGGAATGGCGCGAACGATTTGATTTTCCAACTGGAATTTCCGGTTTTCCCATGTAAATGGTAATGGTTACAAAGAAAACAACACCAAATATGGAAGTTTGTTCTGAAAGCTTCGGAGCCATCTTACAATATAGATATATCGAACGTGGCCTATTGGCTAACAAATCAGCGGGAGCGGGATTAACACAATTCACATTAAAATATCTCTATACCAAAATATCGTTACAATCGATAAAATGTGTCAGCCATTTCACCGAATGTTCTGCATGTGCTGATGTCACGTGTCGCCTTGCCGACGACAGCAGAAAGCTAAGTTCACTCTCTATCAGCTACAACGAGTTAAGGGAAAACAAAAGTTCTGAAAATTGTCCATATGCTACACTTGTTGTACTCCCAAGAGATTCGCTTTCCGTGAATGTAAATGTAACACCACAAGGACTCAGGACCGAGCCAACGCCATCACCACCACGTGACGAGTTAGGGCCACTTATTCGAGCCTCTATGCCATAAGTGACGTTTTTCTCTAAAACGACTCCCGTGTCAAACAAAACTTTGAAACCAAAATAACTTCCTATTTTGCACTGCAGTAGTTCTGACAGAAAGTGTCCCTTTTTTGACACCATTGTTGACTTAGTTCTGATATCTTTCGCTTCCGTGTCTACATAATAAGTGTTGTTTTCACTACCAAAGAAGCACAATCCGTGTAGGATTATTTCTCTGTCCACAGAAACGCAAATGCTTTCCACAGAGCCAAAGTAACCGTATGACAATGACATTGAATCAAATCTACAGCAACGTTGAATATCATCGTCAACACCGGTTCTTCCTGTTTCTAGAAATCCAGTTGGAGAACTCGAGACTGAACTAAGATATTTGACAATATTCACCATTTCTTCAGTTGTTAGAATTTTGCTGTCCAAGACCACACTAGCAAAATCTTCAAGTTTCATTGTTGGAATGCGCATTGCTTTGACTATTTTTTCTCCATGAATTCTTCTTTTCACCTCACCTTCTGGGGCCAAACCTTGCTTTTCACATGCTTTGGTCGCCCACAAGTCAATCGCTTTAAACAACTCTACTTCTTCAATATTTAAAGTGTCTCTCTCCACAACTGCTTCAAGTAACGGCCTGTCAATTGCCTCAAAGACATCTGATTTTACAGCTTCCTCAGTTTGTCTATCGATCACTTTCCAGCAATCATACACAAGGTTCATTTCTTCGAATATCTTAACAGATGGAAGAATACTGAAGACATTTGATGCATCTAAATTATCTTGCAAATATTGAATACATTTTTCAGTTAGTGAAGGCAGCATGTATTCCTTGGACAAATACAGTATTTCCATCACAGTATTTCCGCATAAGTTTACTTCGTCGCTGTACATGTAACGAAATACCTCCAAGACACTCTTGTACTCACAGTCAGATATCTCAATGGAGTCTCCAGTCTCCGCCAATTCACCATAAAACATGTCAAAAAACACGGGACTGCTAATCGACAGCACGAACTTGTGTGCTGGAATCACTTTCTTACCTTCGTTTCCGTCATTCGCTTCTCGAACAATAAACTTCACATCACTGAGGAGATTGTTATTGAACATAAATTTGTTCCTCTCTCTGATAGTGGGTCGTGTTGTTTGCCAGTGTGCTTCGACCACGGAGTGAGACATGGCGTCTGACTTGAGTTTGGCGCAATTTGAATAGATTTTAGCTTCTACCGCTCGTAGTTGAGGAAAAGTCAATTTG